>Ga0307373_10000881_pt1 | contig 57770 bp, 60 predicted proteins | sample OX2MG_FD_202534 | JGI IMG/M metagenome (GOLD analysis project Ga0307373, IMG submission 202534) | Soil microbial communities from Risofladan, Vaasa, Finland - OX-2 | ecosystem: Environmental > Terrestrial > Soil > Coastal area > Acid sulfate soil | place: Finland: Risofladan, Vaasa | collected... | reverse complement strand
CCAGCCGGTTCCCCGGCGGCACCCGCAGGTCCGCAAGGATCTCCGCCGCATCCAGCATCGCCAGCTTCCGCCAGGCAGCCCGCTGTAACGGCGGGTCAAGCTTGCGTGACCGCCGCCGGTGCCAGACAGCCTCGGTGTCCTTGTCCCGGAACGATCGCAGCACACACCCCATGATAACGCGATGCGTTATTAACGCAACACGTTATCAAGGCGCAGCCCAGGCAGCAAGGCTCCACCCGCGAGAACGCCGGCAACTGGGCGTCCTCACCAAGGATCACCAACAACGGCCGGCAACCCCCATACCGGGAGGAACACCAGCCGACGACGGCCGATGCAACTGATCGGGCATCCTGGCCGCCTTCCTGCCGACGGTCGCAGACCGTAACCAACGCCTCTATGCGGCCGCATCCGTAGCCGCCGCTATGGACGGTTGGCGGCCTCTCAGTGATCACCAACTGGGTCGCGCAGATCTGGCCGCTCTGCTTGCCGATGTCGACCGGATCTGGCCGATGTGAGGGTGCCCAAGCGTCGCCCGGCTTGGGCTTGGGCACTGGACCGTCTCAGCGACGCGTTCTGTGGCGCCGTTCGGCTTCTGCCACTAGACCCCCGATGGTCAGCACTGCCAACAGATACAAGATGTTCACGTGGTGGCGTAAGGGACTCCCTGAGTCGACGGCGAGCCCTACGCCGATGGTGACAGCGAGGATGCCAGTCAGGCGCAACCACGGCGGGATACGCCAGTAGGCGCGCAGCAGGTCTGCCATAGCACCAATTCTCCTCAATGGTGTAGTAGGGATCTACATCCCGTGAGGATCCCAGGTCGAGCGCAAGCCAGTGACGAAAATCAGTGATGCGCTGAAGGGCGGGAGATCAGCCCTTGCGCGCCCGCCTTTTCTTGCCCAACCCACTGCCAGCGCCGCACGCCGCGATCAGTGCGGGTTGGCGGTGTGGTTGGCGCGGTGCCAGGTGGCTGGTCTTGTACGGTGAGATATCCGATCCCAGGCATGGAGGATGGTGTGGCGCAGAAGGTCACTGTCGCGCTCCAAGACGATCTCGACGGCGGCCCGGCCGATGAGACACTGCGGTTCGCGATCGGCGGCACCGCCTATGAGATCGACCTGAGCGCCAAGAACGCCACCGCGTTCCGCGCGCAGTTCGCGCCGTTCATCGCCTGCGCCCGCAAAGCCCGGCGGGCGCAGCGCGGCCCCGCCCGCACCGCGCCGGGCCGGCAGCGTGGCGGTGGTATCCGGGCGTGGGCCAAAGACCAGGGCATGACCATCGGCGACCGCGGCCGCATCCCCGCCAGCGTCGTATCCCAGTACGAAGCGGCCACCAAGAACTCCTGACCGCAAGCCAGCAGCCCGGGAAACCAGGGGACAGCGGCGTTCGGCAGTGATAGCTGGGCGTTGCCCGTCACGCTGGAAAGGCCTGCTGAAGCCGCACCGCGATCAGCTTCTCAGCCAGTGACACCGGCAGTGGCTGGCCGATGGGGAACCGCAAAGCCCCAGACGAGGTCGTGTAACCCCTGAGTTCCTCTGTGAGCTGGGGAAAGACCGAGCCACTGTGCGGCAGGTAGCTCAGATGGTCCTTGAACGCGGCGAACCCGGCGATCGTCTTTCCCCGGACCTTGAAGGCAGGGACGCCGTAGGAGATCCCCTGCTGGGCCTCGGGGACGATCTCAAGGATCGTCTGGCGCAGCCGGGCCAGCGTCGTGCGCTTCGGCTCCTCCAGCGCATCCAGGTACTCATCGATCTCCTCAGCAGACACAGCCACATTCTGCTGATCCTCCGGCGTCAGCGGCAAGGACCGCCACTTCGGCAAGCCGTGGCGACCGCACTGGCCGGCCGCAATGAGCCGCACTCGAAGAGAAACCTCGCCCCGCCACCGAACGTCGCCACCGAGCGCGAGCATGAACGCACACCTCACCGCCGTTAGGGGCGGCTACACAGACGCTGGCGGAGGCAGCCGCAAGCAGAACAGATCTGGACGTTCTGCGCACGCTCCATAGCCTTGGCCGCCCGGTGCCGGTCACCGGGCAGGCAATGGGCGCGACTCCAAATTGGTTTGGCAATCAGGGCGCGGACCTGGATGCTGAGCGCATGCCGTGGAGAGCGCCACAGGTCGTCCGTCATGACCCACCCCCCGTCGCCGGTGAGCGGCAGATGCTGGAGGCGTGGCTGGATTTTCACCGCCAGACGCTGCTGAGCAAGTGCAGTGGCCTGACTGCCGAACAGCTCCGGCAGCGCACGGTGGAGCCCTCGAGCCTGTCGCTGCTTGGGCTCGTCCGGCACATGGCGGAGGTGGAGCGCGGATGGTTTCGCCGCCGCGTCGCGGGAGAGGACGCCGGCTTCCTGTACTCCAGCGAGGCCGATCCCGACGGGGAGTTCGATCATGCCGGTGCAGCCGATGCCGAGCAGGACTTCGCCACCTTCATGCGGGAGATTGAACTCGCCCGGGAAGCGGCCAGGGGCCGGGCTCTGGACGAGACCTTCTTCCATTCGCACCGTAGCACCGAGATGAACCTGCGCTGGGTCTACATCCACATGATCGAGGAGTACGCCAGGCACAACGGCCACGCGGATCTGCTGCGCGAACGACTCGACGGCGCGACTGGGTCCTGACCGGCACATCATGAGCAGGCTGACCGCCGTCGTGGCCGCCGTGATGAAGCACAGCTGGCCCATGAGGCCTTGAACTCACTACGTCCGGCCCGGGCACCGGAAAACCCAGTCTCCTTGTTCCAGCAACGGGTTCACACTCAGTGACGAACACTCAGCTGATCTCGTGTCCGGAGCCGCCGTTAGGGGCTGATGCGGCGTAGGAGCCGGAGTTGGCTGGGGCCGGCGCAGATCCGGTAGTTACGTGACTGGCCGGCAATGTATTTCCGGCTCAAGCGCGCATGTATGGCTCGTGTTCCATGGCTACGCATGTGGCGCCGGGCAGCAAATCGGGTGACATGCGCGATAAGGCTGAAGTAGCCTCGCTGTCGCGGCGGGACGAGCGGCCTGGTGCGGCGTGCCGGACTAGGTTCCGCGGGTGCGTCCGCCGCTTTGGCTGTTAACCAGGGTTCGACTCCCTAGCGGCGGGCCCCGGGCGGCACCACCGGCAGGCGGTCTTGCGGGCTCCGTGCCCCCGCCGCCTGGCGGGCCACCCGCGGCCCGTCGCACCCAGACCGAGGCAGCAGGCGATGATCCTACGACAGCGACAGGCGTATCACGTGGCGGGCTGGCCCGGCGTCCTGCCGGGCACTGGGCCGGCCGGCCCTGCCCTGCGCCCTGGCCGCTGGGTGAGCCTCGCCGAGTGGGAGCAGGGCCTGCTGTTCAGGTACGGCCAGCTGGTTACCACGCTGGCACCGGGCCGCCACCGGCGGTGGGGCGCCGGCTTCACCTTGCGCGCCGTCGACATGCGGCCCTGGATCCTGGCGCTGCCGGCCCAGGAGGTGCCCACGGCCGACGGCGCGGCCGTGAAGGTCACCGTCGCCGGCCAGGCGAAGGTGACCGACCCGGTTGCCTACGTGACCGCCGCGCAGGACGCGAGCCAGGGGCTGTACCTCGCGATCCAGATCGCGCTGCGCGAGGTGCTAGCCGGCACGCCGGTCGATGCCCTGCTGGCCGGCCGGGCAGAGCTTGGCGCGCGGCTGGCCGGGGCGGTGCGCGGGATTGACCAGCTAGGGCTCGCCGTCGGGCAGCTCGAGATCAAGGACGTCATCCTGCCCGGCGAGCTGAAGAAAGCCCAGGCCCAAGTGCTCGTGGCACGCGCACAGGGGCTTGCCGCGCTAGAGCGCGCCCGCAGCGAGACGGCGGCGCTGCGCAGCCTGGCCAATGCGGCCCGCATGGCCGCGGACAACCCCGCCCTCATCCAGCTCAGGATGCTGCAGCAGCTCGAGGGCTCGGCCGGGCACACGGTAATCATCGGCACGCCACCCCCTGGCGCGCCACGCTGAGGCAACTATCAGTAACAATCACGTCGCAAGCAAGATGGCACAGTGCCGCCGTTCTGGCGCATTCCTCACGTATGCCGGACCGGGTGCCGTGGCGCTGCAGATGAGGATGATCTGTTCGCGGTTCTTGGTCCCGAACTGCTGGCAGTGCTGGCGGTCGGGCCGTCACGGCCGATCAGGCGGTGGCCGATCGCAGCCCGGCCCCGATCGCGGTGGTCACGGTGTCCACATAGCGCTGCACCTGGACGCCAGCGGGGTCATAGGTGGGATTCACCTCGGTCAAGACTACGGCCGCCAGGCCGGGAGCAGAACACAGCGTGCGCAGCACGTCACCGGCGGCCTGCAGGCTCACCCCGGTGCCGTAGTGGGGGAAGTTGCCCAGCGGCAGGTCCCCGGAATCGACGGCGTCCACGTCAAAATGCACGACCAGCGACCCGGCTACCGCTGACAGGGCCGCCACCGCCTGCGCCGCGATCCCCTCCGGCTGGGACCGCAGGTCCCGGCCGGGATAATGCCGCAGGCGCGGCCGGGCCCGCAGGACGCTGCCGTCGTAGGCGTCCGGATCGCTCTCGTCGTAGCCGAGCATCACCAGGTGAGCATCATCCAGGATCGGGAACCTGCCATCCAGCCTGGCCAGTTCGGTATCGGCCACGCCGAGCAGGTGCGCGATCCCCATCGAGTCAAGGACGCCGCTACGGCTGCGGCGGGGCGTGGCCAGATCGGCGTCGCCGTCAAAGTAGGCCAGCCCCGCGGTGGGATCGCGGCGCTGCACACCAGCCATCACCCCAAGCGTGATCGTGCAATCCCCGCCCAGAACAACTGCCACCGACCCGACCTGCACCACCCGCTCGACCCCATCAGCGACCGCCCGGGCCACACGCACCACCGCGGCCAGGCTACGGTGCCCATCGCCGCCGTGATCCACGGCGAAGACTTCGCCAGCGATGTCGCCCCCGTCCTCCACCTCAATACCCCCAGCTGCCAGGCGCTCAGGGAAACGGTGAGCCCGCAGCGCGGCCGGCGCCAGGTCCTGCCCAGCGTGGTGAGCCCCAGCGCTGGTCGGCACACCAAGAACAACCACCCGAGGGACCTGCATCAGGCCTCCTTCATTCACCCACCAGCCTCGCACAACCCCTGCCGTATGAGAGCTGGAAGGAGGCCGTGGCAGGGACCCGTGGAGAGATCTGTGCCGAGTGGTTAGCTCGCGCTCAATCCCAGAAAGACACACCGAGTCGTTCTGTTGCCGCCTGTTGGCAGAGAGGGCGGACGGCTCTCGTCACTCTGCGTAGGCCCAGATCGGCGGGATCGCTGTGCCTGGCGCCAGAGTCAGCCAGGGACCTCTTCCCCGAAGCGGAAACGCTCTGCGCGCCTCATCGCCCCGTAAAATGCCTGGTCCCATGCATCTTCTCCGTAAGGCGACGTGCGTTATCTGCACGGATCGGGGGTGCGCGACACGAATGTAGGTGATGCGGCACCATCACTTTGGGGGCCGGAACATCGCCGGGGCGATCCTGGCCTGCGGAGTCTGGGGGCAGAAGGCGCTCGCTCGCTTGCCGCAGGGCCTGGATAGGCCCGGTGATCTGCTCGATCCCGGTTCTTGCCACATGATTCTGGCGACCCGCCGTGCGGGCCGGATGACGGGCGCGAACTGGCATCTTGTCCGAGCGCGAGCCGCCCCGTTGCCTTGAGGCGATCTATGGATGGCGCCGCAGTCCGGCCATCAGTTCGATCGATAACCGCTGCGGACCCACCCGCGGGCGGCCTGGTCGCGGTGCGTTCAGTCCGGTTTCGGGGGCAGTGTGAGCGCGAAGGCGGCGGCGCTGGTCACCCATTCGGCCAGGGCACGTCCTTCCAGGCCGGCGGGTTCGATGAAGACCATGGCCTTCATGGGCCGGCCCGTGAAGTCCATCTCGCGGACGTGCTCGCGATGTAGTGCGGCTTCGGCGCCGGCCTCGCCGAGGCGGAGCATGAGCTCGTCGCCGACTATGCCGGTGAACATGTGGCCGTTGAGCATGAACGCCAGGCCGCCGAACATCTTCCGCTCGGTGATCTCGCCGTCGATGTCCGCGATGATTTCGCGGAGTCGTTCGGCGAGGGTTTCGTTGTAGGCCAAGTCATCACTCCAGATGGGCCGGCAGGCCGAACGCGGGGAACAGGGCGGGGTCGGCGAAGCCCGTGATCTCGATGATGCGGTCGCCGTCGATGGTCAGGACCATGATCCCGTAGGCGCTGCTGCCGTTCCCGTCCGCGTCGCGGACGTAGGCCGCGACCGCGGGCTGGAGGTTCGCCCTGGTCGGGATCAGTGTGATCTGGCCGATTCAGCTCATGAGCACTGTGCTGGGTTTCCGCCTTTCGGGATTCACGGTCATCGTCCAGGGCTGGGTGCTGATGTGCGGGCCGGTTCCGGGCCGGTCGCCCGGCAGACTGGACGCTAGCTTGGGAGACTGAGGTTATGAGGACCGAATCGCTTGGCAGGTCGTATCTGGCTCTCCCCGATGGCACTGGGCCGTTCCCAGGCGTGGTGGTCGTCCATGAGGCCTCCGGGCTGAACGGCAACATCCGGGACATCTGCGGCCGGTTCGCCGCGGAGGGTTACGCCGCGCTGGGCGTTGATCTGTTCGAGGGCCGCAACCGGGCCGTGTGCATGGCGCGCATGTTCGCAGGCGGGATGGCCGGGAACCTGGACTACTACGGTGTCCCGGCGCTGAAGGCCGCGCTCGGGCAGCTGGCCAGCCATCCGCAGGTCGATGCCGCGCGGATCGGCGCCATCGGTTTCTGCCTCGGTGGTTCCATCGTCTTGACCTGGGCCTGCACCGATAACCGGCTGGCCGCGATCGCCCCGTTCTACGGGGCCGCACCCAAGCCGCGCAAGGCGATCCGCCGGATGTGCCCGGTGGTCGGGTCATGGCCGGGCAAAGACTTCACCACCAAGGCCGCCGGGGTGCTGGAGACCGGGCTGACCGCCGCTGGCATCCCGCACGACCTGAAGGTCTACCCGGGGGCCAAGCACGCCTTCTTCAACGACCAGTGGCGCGCCTACCACCCTGCCGCGGCAGCCGACTCCTGGCAGCGGGTCCTGGCCTTTTTCACTGAGCACGTCCGGCGGGGCACGCCGTGACCGGGCTAGGGCGTGGGCCGGGTTACCGGCCGGGCCGAGGTGTTCTCCAGGTATCGCTTCAGGCTGGTCCATATTCGCCGCTCCTGGCGTCCTCCCATCCAGGTGATCAGTGGGCCCAGCAGGCGGAAGGCGCGCTTGGGGTGCACCTGGCCTGACCACCGCATCCGGGTGCTCGTGCCAGCGGGCTCGAACGTCAGCGTGTAGCTGATGTCAGCCTGCTGCATCGTTGTGGTGGAGGCGAGGCGGCGCGGCCGGTCGTAGCTCGTGCACTCGATCAGCATCTCAGCGGTTCGTCCCATCGACGCGACGGCCGAGCGGAACGTGGTACCTGTACCAACAGGCCCCGGGGTGATCTTCTCGGCCCGCACCATCTGGGGGCTGTACTGCGGCTCGTTGTTCTGGTCGGCGACGAAATCGGACACTTCCTCCACGGGCCGGCCGATCAGGATCTCGCCCTCAATCTTGGCCATGCCGCACCTCCACGTGCTCGTCGCGCCCGTTCGGCGGCGGGCTTTCCGGTTGCTGCGCCGCTTGGCTTTGCTGGCTGTCATGGGCGAGGGCAGACAGCAGGATCAGCGCTAGAACAAATGGCGTGGCCGCCGTCACCGCAGGTGTCAACCGGAGCATCACGGCGTTGGATATGGCGGCGATCAGCCACGATCCCGCTGCCCAGGCCAGGTAGGCGATGCACAGCCATGGCCACAGCCGGGTTAGGCGCGGGCCCAACCAGGTGCGCCATCTGGTGGGCCTGGCGCCAGAGTCAGCCGGGGACCTCTTCCCTGAAGCGGAAACGCTCTGCGCGCCTCGCGCGACCGTAAGATGCCTGGTCACAGGCACCTTCTCCATGGCATGTGCCACTCAAAATGCCACCCGCAGAGGTGGGGTGCCCGGTTCTATATTCGAAAACTCATCATACCCTGGAGCCCCCTTACGGAATCGAACCGTAGACCTTCTCCTTACCATAGATCGCTGCACGGTTCCGTTGCCGCTGGTAGAGCGCCTGACCAGGCAGAACGCGAGCACAGACCAGCACCCGCAAGCCCCAGACAGGCCCTCGCAAGCGCCATTTGCCACTCAATCTGCCACTCAGTTTGATCTTCTCTGGCAGTCAGCCGGCAACGGTGAGCGGGCGGATACCGTCGAGCGCGTCACCGAGGCGGTCCCTTTCTATCTCCAGGTTGTAGCGGGACTGCAGATTGATCCAGAACCGCTCCGAGGTGCCGAAGAAACGGGCCAGGCGCAGCGCCGTGTCCGCACTGATGCGGCGCTGGCCGTGCACGATCTCATTGATCCGCCGGGCCGGGACCTGAATCTCCTTCGCCAGCCGGTACTGGCTCACCGCCAGCGGCTTAAGGAACTCCTCCAGCAGGATCTCCCCCGGATGCACCGGCCCCATGATCGCGTCCGCTGCCATACCCCCTCCCCTCCTAGTGGCAGTCGGTGATCTCCACATCCTGCGGCCCGGCATCGGTCCACCGGAAGCAGATCCGCCACTGCTGGTTGATCCGGATGCCGTACTGACCCGCGCGATCCCCTGCAAGGACCGCGCGGCGATCAGCCGAGGAACGAGCCGATGGCGGCGGCGAAGGCCGCCGGGCCGTCGACCCACGGGAAGTGCGCGGCCCCGGGCTGGACGACAACGGTCGCGTCGCCGAACAGCGGCGCTGCCTCCCGCACCACGGCGGGTGTCACCATCGGGTCCAGGTCCCCCGCGTACAGCAGGACAGGCGCGGTGAGCTTCTTCAGGGCGACCCTGGTCGCGGCGGCGTCGAAAGGCGGCGCCAGCGAAAATGCCCTCCCGCGCGGCCTGGTGGCGCCCGGCGACCCCGACGGTCGCGTGCGCCCGGGCCGCTTCGTCCCAGCGGCCGTAATAGAAAGGCCTGGACGCGCGGAATGCCTCCATCGACAGGTCCCCCGCCATGATCTTCTCCAGCGCGGCGAGAGCAGCCGGGTACCAGGGCTCGGCCGCCCGGCGCCCCAGGGCGGCGCGCAACTGTTCCCCGGTGCCCTCCACGCCGACCGCGGCCAGGCCAGGGGTGACCAGGATCAGCGCGGACAGGTGTTCCGGGTACGCAGCCGCGTACAGCGTCGCCAGGACAGCGCCAGCTGAGTGCGCGAGCAGGTCCATCCGGTCCAGGCCCAGATGGACGCGGAGCGACTCAACATCGCTGACGAGCCGGCCGACACCGAATGTCGCCGGGTCCGCCGGATCGGCGGACAGCCCAACACCCCGGGGGTCCAGCAGGACCAGTTGCCGTGACTTGCCCAGGCCGCCGAGGTCACCCAGATACTCGGCCGCCCGGCCCGGCAGGGGCGGACGGTGACGATAACGCGGACGCACGCGTCCGGGACCGGGTAGTCCAGGCCGTAGGTGATCTGGTCTGCCAGAACTGGACGTTCAGGTCTGGCTACACAGCACCAAACGGGCCGCGGCGTACCGTTCATAACACTTGCCGGTTCACGACGCCTGCCGACAGTCTGCGTCCAGGTGCTAGGAACCCGATCATCACCATGATTGCCATTACGAGGCAGGACCAGCGTAAGGCCAACAAGCGACTCCAGGAGGAGCGCCAGCGCGCTCAGGCGGATGCGCCGATGCCTCTTCGCATCACCGGACGGTCTGGCTTGCGCCGAGCGACGACCTGGAAGCCGTGCTGGGCGAAGGTTGATGCGACTCCTGGGAACAGATTGTGAGTGTGAGCTGGCATCGTCGTGTCGACGGGATATGCCTCGAGGGCCGGCGCGCCGGCTGAGGCCGCGACAGCGACAGCGGCCTCAATCAACGCTCCCATGACACCTTGGCGGCGGTGCGTACGCCGGACATAGAAGCACGGAATGGACCATACGGGCAGAGCATCCACTGGCTGGAGGTACCGAGTGTGCGCTAGCCAGCGCAGATCGGTTCGTGGGGCAAGTTCGCACCATCCAACGGCCAGGTCGCCATGGAAGGCGAGCAAGCCGGGCGGCTGCCCGGATGCTGCGAGTCGTTTGAGGTCGTGCTTGTTGTCCTCACGCGGCCTGTCGCGGTAACGCGGACCAATGCGCCAGTACATGCACCAGCATCCGTTCGAGGCTCCGGCTTTGCCGAACAGATCGGCGAGTGCGGGCCACTGCTCGGAGGTGAGAGGGCTAATCGTGAGGTCGAGCATGGCGTCCTGAAGTGGTCGCTCGTAGGGTTCACCGTGCCGCTGGTAATGCCGGCGCATGCTGGCGTGGCTTCCGCCGTCTTCTATGCTGCACCACTGCCGGATCCGGTTGCGGCTAGTGCCGGGAATAGCCATGTCTGATCGGCGGTTCCACGCGCACATAGCGAGCTCGGATTAGCCACGCTCTGTGCTCACTGGGGAGCGGCGCTGCCCTGCTCTGTGGGCCTGCTGACGCCGGAGCCGCAGACCGCACGCCGCTCAGGGGGCCGCGGGCATCCGGTGCTGGCGTACCTTGGCGCGGTTGCCGCATACCTGCATGCTGCACCAGCGGCGGGTGCCGCTCTTGCTGGTATCCAGGAACAGCCATCCGCACCCATCACTGCCTGGGCACTCATGGACCCGCGCGAGATCCCCCCGGGTCAGCAGGTCGGCAGCGGACAGGGCGACGGCCAGCAGGGGCAGGTCCAGCCGTCCCGGCTCACGCCAGCGCCAGGCCATGGACGGCCCCGCTGCCGGGACCAGCTCGCGTGCGCTGTGTGCCGTCGCGATGGCGTCATTGAGGACTTCCAGGGACGGCCCGGGCATGGCCGGGGCATTGAGCAGGGCCCGGATCCCTCGGTATAGCTGTTCCCGCAGCCCGGCAGCCACGCGGACAACCTCCTCGGCACGTCCGGGATGCTCCGCCGCTGACCGCAGGAGAGTGCCCGCGATATCGGATGGGATCGCGCCGGCATGCCCGGCCCAGCGGATGAGCGCGGGATAGTCGGTCAGGTAGTCGGCCCGGTCCTCCGCATGCCGCGGGTCAACGGTGTTGAGGAAGTCCAGGCACAGCTCACCACCGAGCAGTCGCGGCAGCTGGGGTCCCGCGGCGAGGCGAGGCCGATTAGTAACCATCTTTCCCTTCTAAACGGGTTACATTAGAGACTGGTTCATGACACCATCATAGTAAAGCAAGCTGGTTACAGAAGGCGGGTGGCGATGACCGCTTCCAGGGACCTGGCCCGCAGCCGCTGGCGGGACTTCCGCTGCCTGTGGGCTGGAGAATCGGTGTCACTGCTGGGCAACGAGGTCGCCTGGCTCGTAGTACCGCTGACAGCGGTGGTGACCTTGCATGCCTCCGCAGGGCAGCTGGGCCTGCTCGGCGCGGCTGCCTATGTCCCGTACCTGATCTTCGGCCTGCCAGCTGGCCTGCTGGTGGACCGGTTCCGGCGCCGGTCGGTGCTGATCATCGCCGATCTCGGCCAGTTTGCCGCTGTCGGCTCGGTTCCCCTGCTGGCGGTGCTCGGCGTGCTGAACATCCCGGCACTGCTCATCGCCGCGTTCACCGCCGGCTCCTTCGCGGTCTTCTTCGAGGTGGCTTACCGCGCCTACCTGCCGTCCATAATCCCCGTCGAAGCGCTCACGAGCGCGAACAGCCGGCTGACCGCGAGCGAATCAGCCGCGGAGGTCGGTGGCCCGGGATTTGGCGGCCTGCTCGCCCTGGTCCTCGGCCCGCCGTATGCCCTGCTGCTGGACGCTGTCTCCTTCCTCGCGTCCGCCGCCGGGCTGGCGCGTATCCGGCAGCGCGAGCACCCGCCGGCCCGCGACCCGGCACCGCTGCGTGCCCAGGTGGCGGAGGGCTTCTCCGCGACCTTCCGGAACGGCTACCTGCGGGCGTTCGCAGGTGAGGCAGGCAGCTACAACCTGTGCTGGCAAATCGTGCAGACCGTCCTGGTTCTCTACGCCATCCGCGAGCTGCACATGAACTCCGGCACACTCGGGCTGGTCTTCGCCATCGGCGCTGCCGGTGCGTTGCTGGGCGCGCTGACCACCGCACCCACCGCGCGCAGGTTCGGCCTAGGCCGCACCGTGATCACGGCGGCCGTCATCGGCGACGCGGCGCCGCTGGCGTTGCCGTTCCTGCAGCCGGGCCCGCTCGCCGCCCCACTGCTGGCGGCCGCATTCTTCGTCCGCGGGATCGGCGTCACCGGCTGCAACGTGCACGTTAACGCGATCCGCCAGACCATTACCCCCGACCGGCTGCTCGGCCGGACCAACGCCGCCTACCGGCTCCTGGTGACGGGCATCGTCCCCGTGGGCGCGCTGGTCGGTGGGTGGCTGGGCAGCACCTTCGGGCTGCGCACCACGCTGGCTGTTGGCACAGTCGGCCTGCTCAGTACCGCTCTGTTCCTCATCATGTCGCCAGTGCGCCGGGTGCGGGATCTCAGTGACTGCACCAGCCTCAGCGTGGCCAGGCCGCCACTGGCCCTGAACGCGGATCTGAGCAAGGCGGATGCGTGAGCGAGCGGCCGGGCCCCGGGAAACTTCCGCGGGCTAGCCAGCTCCTGGAAGGGGCCACGTGCGCGCTGGGAACGCGTGGGAATAGCACCTGTACGGCTCACTCCAGCGCTGCATGGCGCCGGGGTTGACGAGCCGGATGCCTGGCCCACGGCCCGCTGCCCCCGCGTCTACCGCCGCGGTCCACAGCGGGCTGACCACTGCGCCCCGCTCAACCTTCGCGGCACTCGCCAGGCCCAGGTGCAGCCGGTCCAGGCCATGCTCAGCCGCGTACTCGATAGCCTTGAAAATGAGCAGATTGAAGTAGGCGAACGAGCCGTTGACCCGGTCATAGTCAAGCCCGACAGCACGGCTGTAGAGCGTGTCCCGCCAGACATAGTTCACTGCGCAGGCGACCATGTCACCCGCGCCGTCGCGGCAGGTAAAGACCACCGCGCGATGATCGGCAGCCTCGGCCTGCTGGCGGAACACACGTCTAAGCAATATGTCCGGTGTCGGTCGCCCATGCCGCTGCTCGACCTTGCTGACCAGGGACGCCACCTCGGATAGGCAGTCAGCCAGCCGGGTGACTTCCGTATGCCAGCCGGTAGCGTCGAAGATCCTCATTTCCCTGCGTATCTTGGACCGGCGCTTGCTCGACAGCCCGCTGAGATAGGCGTCAATTCCATCCCCGATCCCATCCATGATGGTCTCGGCGGAATCGAACGAGGCAGTGACCGGGACCACGCGGCCGATACGCTCAAGCGCAGGCGTGGGAAGATAGAACAGCGCGACGCCGGACATGTCGTCCTGCGCCGCCACTGCCAGGGCCACCCGCAGCAAGGCGCCGGTAACTTGGTCCTGGGCCGCCGCCGGCAGTTGGGGCGCGAGCATGACATTGCTGCGGTAACAACGGCGGGCACCGGCGATGAGATAGCTGCCTTTGCGGCCCAGGAGTGCCTGGAGACGCTCGGCCTGATAGGACGGGTTTCCCTCGAAGCCTACCTGATAAATGGGCAGTGCACCCACGAGCCGACCGGCCAGCGATGCGAGCACATAGCGTGACTTGGCAGTGCTATCGCGCTCGACCGCGGCGAGCCATTCATGAGACTGATAGAAGTCATCGGCGCCGGCTAGCGCGTTCCACTCCCCAGCCCGCACCTCGTGTATTGACGCTACCGTGCCAATACCGACGAGATCAGTGGGCGTTGTCTTCTCCACACCTTCCCTAACTACGACGGTAAGGTCAGGACCGCCGCGTCCGCCAGGATGTCCGGCAGCGCGGCAACGAACTCCGCCGCCTCGGTAGCGGTCAGGATCAGCGGCGGAGCCAGCCGGATCGCTTGCGGGCGGACCGCGCTCACCAGGAAACCCGCACGGACAGCCGCCGCACCGATCTCGACCCCGAGCGGGGCGGTCAGCACGATCGCGCGCCAGAGGCCGCGGCCGCGGACCCGCGCGATGAGCGGGTTCCCGATCGCCTCAATGCCCTCCGCCAGTGCGCCCCCGACCGCGGTGGCGTTCGCCATCAGTCCGTCCCGCTCGATGACGTCGAGCACCGCCAGCGCTGCCGCGCAAGCGACCGGGTTTCCCCCGAAAGTACTGCCATGGGCTCCCACCGACAGCCCGGTGGCGTACTCGCCGATACCGATGCAGGCACCGATCGGCATCCCCGCGGCCAGTCCCTTGGACAGGGTCATCACATCAGGGAGGACACCCTCGTACTGGTGAGCGAACCAGCGGCCGGTGCGGCCGATCCCGCTTTGCACCTCGTCGAGCACGAACAGGGCGCCGGCGGCGTCACATACGCCCCGTGCCGCCCGGAGGTAACCCTCCGGCGGGCAGATCACGCCTGCCTCGCCCTGGATCGGCTCCAGGAACACGGCGGCGGTGTCCTCCCGGACAGCGGCAGCCAAGGCCTCCGGGTCACCAAAGGGCACGAACCGAACGTCATACACAAACGGCGCGTACGGTTCCCGGACCGAGGGCACGCCCGCCAGGGCCAGTGAGCCCATGGTCCGGCCGTGAAAGCCGTCCGTGGCGGCTACGATCACTGGCCGGTCAGGGCGCTGGCGGCGTACCAGCTTCAGTGCCGCCTCGTTGGCCTCGGTGCCGGAGTTGCAGAAGAATATGCGCGCGTCGGGGGAGCCGGTGCGGCCGTCACAGCCCAGCAGTGTCCGCAGACGTTCGGCGAGCTCGACCTCCCGTGGATGCAGGAATTGGTTCGAGGTGTGCATGAGTTCCCCGGCCTGGCGTGCGATCACGGCTACCACGTCGGGATGCGCGTGGCCGAGCAGGCTGGCGGCAAGGCCGCCGGCCAGGTCCAGGTACTCCCGGCCGTCCGGGTCGGTGACCCGGCAGCCCTTGCCGCGGACCAGTGCCACCTCCGGGGCGAAGTCGTCGTAGGTCGGCATCAGCGCGGCGCTGAACCGCTGCCGCAATTCCTGGGTGCCACTCATGTCTGATCAGGCACGACAGTGCCGATTCCTGCGCCGGAGGATGTCCCCCGTGGCGGTGTGGCTGCCAGCGGTGAGGCTGTCTCGATCATGATGACTCCTCACGTGCTTAGCCCTGCCCCCTCGGGCAGGCCGAGCATCAGGTTGGCGTTCTGGATGGCCTGGGCCGCACCGCCCTTGCCGAGGTTGTCGAGCGCGGCCAGCACCACCGCCCGCCCTGCCCGGGGATCAGCCGCCGCCTGCAGCAGCGCGATGTTCGACCTGGCCACCGCCCCGGTGGCCGGCCAGCGGCCGTGCGCCAGCAGCCGGACGAACGGTTCCCCGCGATAGGCCGCCGCGAGCGCATCCCGGAGCTCCTGCGTGGTGGCCGTCCTGGTCAGCGGGATGCTGCAGCTGGCCAGGATGCCGCGTGGAATCGGGGCCAGGACCGGCGTGAGCGAGACGGTGGCCGGGGCACCGGCAACCGCCGTCAGCTGCTGCTCGATCTCCGGAATGGATCCGTGCTCGCCGCCCACCTGGTACCCGCGCAGTGCGCCCATCACGGCGCTGGCCAGGTGCTCCGTCTTGGCAGCCCGGCCGGCGCCGGACGTGCCGGAGGCGACGGTGACCACGATGTCGGATGGTTCGGCCAGGCCGGCCGCCAGCAGCGGGGCCAGTGCCAGGATCACGGCAGTGGCGTAACAGCCCGGTGAGGCCACCAGGTCGGCCGCAGCGATCCGCTCTCGCATATCGGGCAGCTCCGGCAGCCCGTAGAGCCAGTTGCCCGCGTACGGCCCACCATAGAAGCTCTCCCACACATCCGGGTCAGCCAGCCGGAAATCGGGGCCGAGATCGACCACTCGCACCGAAGACGGCAGCCTCGCCGCGACCCTCGCGGCCTCATGCAGCGGCAACGCCAGAAAGACCACGTCCGCCTCACCCAGCCGCCCGGGATCCGCCGGCTCGAAGACGCGATCGGCGAGGTGCGTCAGGTCCGGATGAACGTCCGTGACCGGCTTGCCGGCCTGTGTCGCTGCTGCCAGCGCGCCCAGCTCAAACTGCCCGTGGGCGGTGAGCAGCCGCAACAGTTCACCGCCCACATGCCCGCTCGCCCCGCCCACCGACGCCGTTAATCCCATAGCACGCTCCTCACGCCTTCCCGCACTACGGTGGCCCGGGCGCATACACAAGCGATACAACACTGAACGAAGCCCCCGGGGCGGGTGTCCGCTCGCCCCGCGCGGGGCTATACACCGGCGGTGCGGCTGGGCAAGGCGGCCGGCAGCCACGACCCGGTGGCCGGCGGGGAAGACGTGGCGGTCCAGCCGGTCTGGCCGCTGGTGAAGCCGCGTGCGGTGACCCTCGAGCATGGCCGCTCCAGCGCCTATGTAGCCAGTGCATATCTGGCCCCGACAACATACCAGTTTGCATAGCCGAAACCGCGCTAGCACTTTAGGAGCAATTCTCCGGCATTGGGGAGAGCATATGAAGTACTACGTACTAGGGCCCCTAAAAGTTGCTGCTACGAATGATGATCAGATCATCATAAGAGCCAAGCGCATCCGGACCGTTCTCGCCATTTTGCTACTGCACCCGTCTGTCATCGTGTCCATGGACCGCATGATCGACGGGGTGTGGCCGGATGAGCCTCCCCAGTCCGCTGTGGAAAACATCCGAACCTATATCTGGCATCTGCGGTCCCTGCTTCATGAGGCCGGCAGCGATGGGCGGCTGGAAAGCCATCCAGGCGGGTACCGGCTGCTGAGCGAGCCGGAAGAACTCGATATGCTGCGCTTCAACACCCTCGCTGCCGAAGGAAGGCGGGCGCTGCATCGGGGCAATCCGGCTGGCGCCGCCGTGCTGCTGGAGCAGGCGATTGGCCTTTGGCGCGGCGATGCACTGCCAGAACTCGAGCTGGGCCCGGCGATGCGCGCGAAGACGGCTGCGCTGGACGAGCAGCGGCGTTACGCCGAATTGGACTGGATCAACGCGCGCCTGGCTGTGGGGGAGCATGCGGAAATGGTGCCGGTGCTGCGCCAGCTCACCGCCGAGCGCCCGCTGGATGAAGGTCTGTGGCGTTACCTTGTGGTGGCGCTGTATTCGATGGGGCGCACCGCGGAAGCACTGGCGGCATATGCCGAGGCTCGCCACAACCTCGTGACCGAGCTCGGCCTCGAGCCCGGCCCCGAGTTGCGGAAGGTCCAGGTCGCCATCCTCGGCGGCAAGGAAGTGGCCGAAGTCCCGCTGGGCGGAATGACCACCGCCCTACCGGGCACCAGGACGGTCCCTCGCCAGCTGCCCGCCAGCGATCCGGGCTTCGTGGGCCGGCGAGCGGCCCTGGCGGACGTCCGCAAGCTGGCCGAGGAAATCCGGGGCCAGGGCACTGAGCGAAAAGCTGTCGTCACGGTGTCGGGGCCACCGGGGGTGGGAAAGAGCGCGACGGCTGTCGCTGCTGCCACGGAGCTTCGTTCCGGGTTCCCTGACGGTCAGGTGTACGTCGACCTGCGAGGGTCAACCAGCGGGCCGCTGGGGGCAGCCGACGCGCTGGCCAGCGTGCTGGATGGCTTCGGCCTGCAGCCAGAGGCGATCCCGGAAAGCGTGGACCGCCGCCGCGCCCTGTACCGGTCACTCATTGCCGAGCGGAGAATGCTGATCCTGCTTGACGATGCCGCCACCACGAGCCAGGTCACCCCGCTCATCCCGGGAAACGGGCAGAGCCTGTTGCTGGTGACCAGCTCGCGACGGCTGGCCGGCCTTGACGCGGACGTGCGTATCAGCCTGGACCCGCTCACCAGCGAGGAAGCGATGTGCATGCTCGGCCGGATCGCTGGCCGCGAGCGGATCTGCAGCGAGCCAACGGCTGCGCAGAGCATCGTCGAGGCCTGCGGCCGGCTGCCGCTGCCGATCCGGATCGCGGGTGCCCGCCTGGCGGCTCGGCCCGGGCATCCGCTCTGGATGTTCGCGGAGCGGCTGGGCATGGCCGAACACGTCATGGATGAGCTCACGCTGGATGGCCTGGCGATGCGTGACCGGCTTGAGGCGAGTTACCTTGCGCTGGATCCCTCGGCGCAAAGATGCTTCCGTATTCTCGGCAGGCTCAGGCCGAATGCCATTTCCGCCCTCAGCGTGGGTGAACTGCTCCAGCTTGCGCCGCACGCCGCCGACCGGGAACTGGAGCGGCTGGTTCACGAGGGCCTGCTGATCCCTGGGATCATGCACCGCAGCGCGCCGCGCTACCGCATAGTCAGCCTGCTGCACGTGTATGCCCGGGAGCGCCTCGCCGAAGAGGGAGCCGGTCTCTGCGTCGCGTGACCTGCCGCGCCGGGCGGGCTATGCGTCCACCGGCTGCTCGGGCAGCCGGGCCAGGGACCGAGCGATCTCGTCCTCCGGAACCGCCGAGTCTGTCATCGTCCCATCGAGATAGGCCTGGTAGGCGGCCATGTCGAACATCCCGTGGCCGCTGATGCCCATGAGGATGGACTGGCGCTGCCCCGCGCGGTCTGCTCGCAGGGCTTCCATCGCGGCTCCGTGCACAGCGTGGGCGCTTTCCGGGGCCGGCACGATCCCCTCGGCCCTTGCGAAGCTGAGGCCGCTGGCGAAGACGGCCCGCTGCGGATACGCCACGGCTTCGATCAGCTCCCGGTGATAGAGCGAACTGATCAGTTTCGCCGTGGCGTGGTATCGCAGGCCGCCCGCGTGAATGGCGGGCGGGCTGAACGCATGCCCCAGGGTGTACATCTTCTGCAGCGGCGCCAGCCCGGACGCGTCGGTGAAGTCATAGGCATAACGGCCCCGCGTGAGTTTGGGGCATGCGGACGGCTCCACCGATACGCACCGCACAGGCCGGCCACCCGTCAGCATGGCACCCAGGAAGGGCAGCACAAGGCCGCCCAGGTTGCTGCCGCCGCCGAGGGAGGCGACTATGACATCCGGCGGGTCTGCCAGGCTGGCCAGCTGCTCCTGAGCCTCCAGCCCGGCGACTGTCTGGTGCAGTAGCGAGTAGGTCTCGCCACTGCCGGTGCAGAAGTGGGTTCCCGGCTCGCGGGCGTCCTCCAGGGCCTCTGCCAGGGCGACGGCGAGGCTGCCCGACTGGCCGACGGGCCCGCGCTGGGCCTGCCGGCCTGCTTGCGTCCGGTCACTCGGGCTCGGTATCACGGTCGCGCCCAGCGCCTCCATGATGGTCCGGCGATACGGTTTTGCCTCGCAGCTCGCGCGCACCATATAGACACGGCAGCCCATCCCGAACATCGCGCAGGCGGCCGCCACGGCGGTGCCCCACTGCCCAGCTCCAGTCCCCACGGCAAGGCAGGAGGCGCCCGCCCGCTGGTAATAGAACCCCTGGGCGACCGCGGTGTTCAGCTTGTGGCTCCCGCTGAGGTTCCCGCCCTCATACTTGTAATAGATGCGGCAGTTGGTACCCAGCACCCGCTCGAAGGCATGGGCTCGCTGCAATGGCGTCGGCCGCCACTGGCGGTACCGCTGCAGCACTTCCTCCGGCACGGGCAGCCAGCGTCGCCGGTTCATTTCCTGGCGCACCAGCGTGGCAGGCACGTGGAGAGTCAGCCCGGCCGGGCGGGCCTGCGGCGATGGCCTGTCCGGCGGCAGCTCGAAGCCCAGGTCTGGGAGCACGTTGTACCAGGCAGCGGGAATGCCCGTCATAAGGCAGCCTCTTCCGTACCGGCCCGGGCGGCCTATGCCGACTGGGCAACCAGCGCGACGATGTCGTCGACCGTGCCGAAGTGAGCGTTCATGATGGTGGCGTCGTCGAATTCGACGCCAAGGCGCTCTTCCAGGCTGACCAGAAGCCGCACCAGTTCCAGGGAGGTCAGCTCCAGGCCGCCCTCGGCCAGCGCGGTCTCCGATGTGACGTCGTCATCCTCGTGACCTTCCGCCACCAGCACGTCCATGATCAGCTGCCGCAAGTTCTGGTCGTTCACGCTTCCTCATTCCGGTCGTAACAAGGCCGCAGCCCCTGCACCCGCCTTCACCTGGAGCTGCAGCGACCGCAAGCACCCGTGCCGCCACTGTCACAGCCGCCGATATGCCGGACGTACACGGCCGATACGGCGCCGCGCAACGACCGGCTGACGGCCGGGCCAGCGACGCCCGCTTACGCCGCAGCCAGCCGGGACGTCCTGTACGCCGCCTGTATGCACCCGGGCGACGCTCGAAGTCACGCGGGATCCTGTGGCGACGGACAGGAGAGAGACAGTGACCTCAGTCTCCGAGGCAGATGTCATCGAGCGGGCGGTTGGGACCCACTGGGACCCCGTCCTGGCCGGGGTCCGGGCCGATGCGCTCGACTGCCTGCAGAGCACCCTGGCGATCATCGCCGACGACGCCTACGGTCCCGGCGCGCACCTGGCACTGGGCTCCCGATGGCGCTTCCCGGTCCGCGGCCCCGACGGCGTCATCGGGGTGCAGCCGTCAGTGGCCGAGCGCATGGCCCAGGCATCCGAGGTGCTCGGCCTCCAGGTGAGCCAGCCGGAGGGACCTCTCGATCCACTCGACTTGCGCCGACTGGCCAGCACCGCGCCGGTCTACGTCGTTGGTGAGTCGTATGACCTGCAGTGGCTGCCCTATGCGCGGGCGGCGACACGGTACCAGAACATGCCACACAGCTTCCTGCTGGAGAAGGCCCCCAGCGGGTATCTCGTGGTCGACGCCTACCGCACCGACACCGAGTGGGGCCGGGCACGCCCCACCGCGTGGGCGCTGTCGGCGGCTGGCCTCGACCGGGCGATCGGCAGTCCCGCCCTGGCCTTGCGGGTAACGGCCGGACCGGCGCTGCCCACGGCCGACCGCGCGGCGGCGATGACGGCCAACGCGGTGAGAGCGCAGGCGGCGGCGCCCGATATCGACGCCTATGCCGACGGCGTGCGGGCCGCGCTGGAGCAGCCGGAGGGCATCGAGCGGCTCGTGCTCGACATCTGGGTGCTCTGCCGGGAGCGGCTGCTGCACACGGCGTGGCTCGGCGGCCACCCCGCCGCGGGCGCGGTCGGCGCGGCGGTGCAGAAATGGCAGGAGCTGGCTGGGCACAGCTACCTGGCGATGCGCCGGGCCCGGCGGGGCGCCCTCCCCGCCGTCACCCTCGCCGAGGATGTGGCCCGGCTGCTGCACTCCGACGCCGCGCTCATGGTGCGGCTGGCCGGAGCCTCGGCCCCTGCCCAGCGGGGAGGGAAGCTGACATGACCGGCGCACCAGGCCAGCACGGCGGCCTCTATGCATTGTTCCTGCGTACCGTGCGCCAGTTCCCGGATCAGGTCGCGCTGGAAGTGGGTGACATCCAGCTCAGCTATGCCGCACTGGATCGCCTGGCCACGCGGGTGGCCGATGAGATCACCCGCGCGGCGGGCGGGAAGGCCACGGCAGTCGGCCTGTGCTGCTCACGCAGTGTCGCTGCCTACGCGGGCTACCTGGCCGCCGTGCGCACCGGAGCTGCTGTCGTGCCGCTGAACCCCACCTCGCCGGTCATCCGGAACGCAGCGATCTGCCAGGCCGCCGAGGTTGAGGTGATCATCATCGATGAGCGCGGCGCAGCGGGCGCGGGCGCGCTGCTCTCGCAGACTTCCGCCGCCGCGGTCCGGCTGACCCGCCCGCGCTGGTGGTGCGATGCCCCGTCCGCTGGCGCCGCCGCGGACCCCTATCGGGGACAGCCCGCTGATGTCGCCTACGTGCTGTTCACATCCGGCTCCACCGGCCGGCCGAAGGGAGTCCCGGTCCGGCACCGGCAACTCGCGGAGTACCTGGCCTATTGTGTTGAGCGTTACGCCGTCGGGCCGGGCAGCAGGCTGTCCCAGACCTTCGACCTCACGTTCGACCCGTCCGTTTTCGACATGTTCGTCGCCTGGTACGGCGGCGGGACGCTGGTGGTACCGCAGCCGGAGGAGATCCTCACCCCGGCCCGTTTCGTCGAGCAGCACCAGATCAGTCACTGGTTCTCCGTGCCGTCCGTGATATCCCTGGCCCGGCGGCTGCGCGGCCTCCAGCCCGGCTCCATGCCTCACCTGCGGTGGAGCCTGTTCGCCGGCGAGCAGCTCACCCTCGGCCAAGCCCGGGAGTGGGCAGCGGCGGCACCGTTCAGCATCGTTGAGAATCTCTATGGCCCCACCGAACTGACGGTCACCTGTACCGGCTACCGGCTGCCGCGCGACACCGGGCAATGGCCCCGTACCTCCAACGGCACTGTCCCGATTGGGCGGCCCTACCCGCACCTGCAGGCCAGCGTGATCGCCGAGGATGGGACCGAAAGCAGCGATGGCGAGCTGTGCATTCGCGGTTCGCAGCGGTTCGAGGGGTATCTCGACCCGGCCGACAACCACGGGCGCTTCGTGCGTGACGGCAGCCATCCGGCAGCGCCGCAGGCGGTCACCCCGGCTGGGAAGGACTGGTACCGGACCGGGGACCGCGTCAGCTGGCAGGACGGCGAGCTGGTCCACCTCGGCCGGGTCGATAACCAGGTGAAGATCGGCGGGCGCCGGATCGAGCCGGCGGAAATCGAGAGCGTGCTGCGGGAGCATCCGGGCGTGCAGGAGGCGGTCGTGCTCGCCGCCGACAGCGCCACCAGGGGAACACAGCTGCACGCGCTCTACACCGGGGAACCCATTCCCGAGCCTGGCCTGATCAGCCATAGCCAGCAGCGGCTCCCTGGCTACATGGTGCCGGCCCATTTCCACCATCTGGCGGAATTCCCGCTCAGCCAGAACGGGAAAATCCATCGCTCTCACCTGCGCCAGCTATTGGCCACCGGCGGCCTGGAGCAGGTCGCGGTGGGCGGCGCGGGCACATGAAGCGGCCCCTGCCCCGGGCGCGCAGCCGGCTCGCGGGCGGCCATATCGGTGAGGTATCGCGGATGTATTGGATGTCAATAGCGTCGAACTGGTCAGCTTGACCGCCGACGCTGTGGAGGAGATCACATGTCGTCGTCCTACATGATCGGAACGGTCCCCATAGAGCCGGCGCGCATCGACGCGGATCTGGCTGAGGTGGAGCCCTCCGGTTTCGTCGACTCGTATACGGAGTTCGTCTGCGGGTCCTGGCGCACCTGCATGCTGTGGAACGCCACCGGGGATAGTGCGGACTCGCAGATCCGGGACTACTCGGGGCCGGCCCAGATGACGGAGCTGGGACGGAAGCTGGGTTATCTCGATGAGCTCATGACAAACCACTTCGACCTGGAGAAGCTGAGGTTTGCCCGCATCACCCGGCTTGCGCCGCACACCGTGGTGGTACCCCACCGTGACTATGTCGAACTGGAGTCCGACCTCGTCCGGATCCACGTCCCGCTCATGACCGCGGCTGAGGCCTACGCCTCCGAGGAGGAAACCATTTACCGGATGGGATTGGGAGAGGTGTGGTTCCTCGACGCCACGAAGGTGCACAGCATCGCCAACTTCTCCCAGCGGAATCGGATTCACCTGCTACTGGATTTCCATGCCCCGCAGCCGTCATTGGTTTTCAAACGGCGGCAGGACGGCCCATGGGGAATGCCAGCCACCTCGATTATCCCTCGCCGTCCCCTGCGCCCAGACGAGCACAAGGCTTTCCGGGCGCTGGCGAGCGTCATCGACCAGGCAAATTTCATGGACGTTCTCGCCATGATCATCAAGCGTTACTTCGCCGCCGCGATGGACATCCGTGAGGTCTTCAGCTGGCTGCGCGAGATAGCGGCCGACAGTAACGACCCCGCCATTCTGAGCCGGGCACAATGGCTCGAGGAGCACGCACTGACCTCGCGCTAACCGGTCCCGGCCGGAAGCTGCCATCCACCGAACGAAAGGCTGATCCCATGGCCAAGCGTCCCCTGGCCAAGCGAGGAAGAACCAGTGCTGCGGGGCGGCTGCTGGTGGTGGGGGCCAGCCAGATGCGGGCGGCGGCCTTCGCGTCCTGGCGGCAACTAGGTCTGGAGATCGTCCTGGTGGACGGCCACTCGCAGGGGCGTTACGAGGACCTCGCGACGGAGTTCTGGGCGCTCGACGCCCGCGACGGCTCCGCGGATGTCGGCCGGATCCGTGAACTCGCTCGCGGTTGTGACGGCATCACCACGCTGACGGACGACTCCCAGCGCACCGTGGCGGTGCTGGCGGAGGAGCTCGGCCTGCCCGGCGTCGGGGCAGCCGCGGGCACCGCGGCCCGGTCGAAGGCGCTGCAACGTTCGCTGTGCCAGCGGGCAGGCATGCGGGTGCCGAGATGGCAGAAGGTAACGGGCGAGGATGACCTGCGCGCCTTCTACGCGGATGGCCCGGCGGCTGCGGTGATCAAGCCGGTGGACTCAGCCGGCGGTGCCGGGGCGCTGCGGGTCGAGAACGTGGCTGAGGCGGTCCGGCACTGGCCCGTGGTGCGCTCGCTGTCCGCGTCACGGGCCGCGATCATCGAGGAGTTCATGGAGGGCCGCGAGGTCTGCGTTGACGCCGTGGTCAGTGGGGGGGAACCGTCCTTCGTCTCGGTGGTTGACTGCGAGCACATGCGGACGATCGGGTTCTTGTGCACATCGTCGAGTTATGCCACGGTGCAGCCGGACCAGGAGCCTGCCACGGTAATGATCCGCCAGATCATTTCGGCGCTGGATGTCGGGGACGGCATCGTGCACGCCGAGTTCAAGATCGACGGCGATTGCTGGACCACGGTCGAGGTCGGGCTGCGCCCAGGTGGCGCACTCGTACCCGAGCTCACGGTGAAGGTGAGCGGCGTCGACCTGTACGCGGCGCAGGCACTGCTCGCCCTGGGTCACAAGCCGGCCGTGCCGGCCGCACCTGCCCCACCGGAGGCGCCGTACGCCCAGGCCCGCTATCTGGTGGGTGAGGGGCAGGTCCGCCGGTTCGTGCCACCGGCGGACATCCTGGCGAACCTGCCCGATGTGAGGGTGGTCAACCAGCAAGCCGGGCCCGGGCAGCGGATGCGAATCCCGTTGAGCGAGGCGGGCCGGGCGGGATACGCCTTCGGCTGGGGCACCGACCGGCTGCGGCTGGATGCCCAGTTGCGGGAGGCGATCGCACTGCTCGGACTGGGCATGGGGCTCACCGTCCGCGGTAACGACCCGGCTGATCCCTTGTCCGGCGAAGGTCCTGGTCCGTGGTATGAGCCTGCTGTGAAGGAGGAACAATGCGTCTCGGTACGTTGATCCTGCCGGACACGGTGTGGGGGAAGAACGCCGAGCGGTGGCGCTCGGCCGAGCAGCTGGGCTTCGACTCGGCCTGGACCTACGACCACGTCTGGTGGCGAGGACTTCGGGACAGCGCCTGGTTCTCGGCCGTGCCCGTGCTGTCGGCGGCCGCGGCGGTGACCGAGCGGATGCGGATCGGCCTGATGGTTGCCTCGCCGAACTTCCGCCACCCGGTCATGCTGGCCAAGGAGGCGATCGCGATCGATGACATCTCGCGCGGCCGCTTCATACTGGGGGTTGGCTCCGGAGCCCCCCGCGCCGGGGACGCAGAGGTTCTCGGCGGTGAGCCGCTGTCACCTGCCGACCGCAGCGCCCGCTTCGGGGAATTCGTCGCGCTCACCGATCAGCTGCTGGACAACCCAACGGTCTCCTATACCGGGCGCTACTACAGCGCCAAGGATGCCCGGATGATTCCCGGCAGTGTGCAAAAACCCCGTCTGCCACTCGCGGTCGCCGCCTCCGGGAAGACGGGCCTGGACCTTGCTGCCCGGCACGGCGATGCGTGGATCACCGCGGGCCCGGCCAACTGGCTCGGTGGATATACCCCGCAGGAATGCCTGGCAACGGTGACCGAGCTGGTCCAGGAGCTCAGGCGCGCCTGCGACAGGGCGGGCCGCGATCTCCTGGACATGGAACGGATCATGATCGTGACGCCGATGTGCGGCGACCCGCTGCAGTCGGCGAAGTCCTGCCTGCGGATCGCCGAGCAGTACGCCGAGGCCGGGATGTCGCACCTGGTCATCCACTGGCCGCGGGAAAGCGGCATCTACGCCGGAGACGAGCAGGTCATGCAGGACATCGCCGCCGAGGTGCTGCCCGCGATCGCCTCGCTGTGAGAGTTGCCGGCTCAGGGTCAGCTGCCGACCGCGGGTCAGTTCCCGGTCGCCCCTGGCCGGCTGACGCGGGGCCACCCATGGCGCCCCGCTTACCGACACACCGCGTAGGCCTGCCGCCCGCGCGGGCCGGCGGCTGCCCGGACCAGTCCCTGCTCGCGATCGAACCCGGCGGCGCAGACCTTTCCCAGTGAGTACGCGGGCGCCACCTCTACCCGGTGGCCGCGCTCCCGGAGAGCCGCTACCGTGGCGGGCCCGCACTGCTCCTCCACCACCAGCACGCCGGGCCGGCTTGTCCGGGGGGCGAAAGATGCCGGGAAGTGGTCCGTGTGGAAGGCGGTGGTCTCGGTGGCAGCCTGAAGATCAAGCCCGAACTCCGTCACTGCCAGGAAAGCCTGGAGGGTCCACTGATCCTGCTGATCGCCCCCCGGCGTCCCGAACGCGAGGAACGGCTCCCCATCGCGAAGTGCGAGCGTCGGGCTGAGAGTCGTTCTCGGCCGCTTTCCCGGGGCCAGCGAATTCGGGTGTCCTCCGGCCAGCCACATGGTCTGGCCCCGCGTGCCGAGCGGGAAGCCCAGGCCCGGTATCACCGGTGAACTCTTCAGCCATCCCCCGCTGGGCACCGCGGCTACCAGGTTCCCGCGCCGGTCGGCGACGGCGACGGTGCAGGTGTCGCCCGAGCGGGCGGTCGCCCGGACGACCGTCGGCATGCCGCTGCGCAGTTGCGCCAGCCATGCGGTCTCGGCTGGGCCGGGGGTGTCCGCCACGGCGCGAGGCAGCCACGAGTGACGGCCGTCCGGAGTGCCGGGCTGCGGTGATCCGGCCGCCTTCGGCCCGATGAGTGCCCGCCGTGACGCCGAATAGGCAGGATCGAGGAGTGCCTCCAGCGGAACCTCGACCTGGCTGGGGTCGCCGTACCACGCCTCCCGGTCGGCGAGTGCCAGCTTGGCCGCTTCGGTGACCGTATGGATGTACTCCGGACCGCCCAGGCCCATCGCTGGAAGATCGAACGCTTCGAGGATGGCAAGCTGCTGCAGGAATACCGGGCCCTGGGACCACGGCCCGGGCTTGCACACCCGGTAGGAACCGTAGTCCAGGATGGCAGGCGCCTCGACATGAGGCTGCCACGCGGCCAGATCGTCCGCTGTCAGCAGCCCACGGTGCCTGCGGCCGGTGGCATCAAGCACATCGGTGCTGCGGACGAAACCGTCGATCGCCTCCGCGACGAAACCGCGGTAAAAGGCCGCATGGGCGGCCTCGATCTGAGCCTCCCGTCCTGGCCGCCCGCATTCGGCTTCTTTCAGGAGCCGCCGGAAGGTGCTCGCGAGAGTCTCGTTGCGCACCATGGATCCGGCTGGCGGCGCGCTGCCATGAGGCAGATAGGTACGGCCCGACTCGGGCCACTCATCCTCGAACAGCGGAGCGAGCAGTTCGATGGCCTGAGCCGCGGCCGGCAGGATCGGGTACCCGGCCGCCGCGTACCCGATGGCGAACTCCAGCACCGCAGCGAGCGGCATGGTGCCGAACTCGGCGAGCAGGCGCAGCCACGCGCCGAACGCTCCCGGGACGCAGGCGGGCAGCACGCCGGAGCCGGGTATCTGGTTCAGGCCGAGCGACCGGAAGTGCTCCGCGGTCGCTGCCTGGGGCATCGTGCCCTGGCCACAGATGACTTTCACCGTCCCGGCCGAAGCCGGGTAGATGACGATGGAGACATCACCAGCGGGGCCATTGGAGTGCGGCTCCACGACCTGCAGGACGAAGCCTGCGGCCACCGCGGCGTCAAAGGCGTTGCCGCCCCGTTCCAGGACCGCCATGCCCGCGCTGGACGCCAGCCAGTGTGTCGCCGTAACGGCGCCGAAGGAACCGGTCAGTTCCGGCCTGCTGACGTTCATGATGCGCCGGCCATGCGCACCGGCGGGTAGCCGGCTGGCGCGTTGCCCGCTGGCGGGTTGCCCGCTGATTTGCTGCCGGCGGGCGGGTCGCCGGCTGGTGGGTTGTCAGCCTGCCCCGATCTAGCGGGAGTGACGCAGCGCACCGTTTCCGGCCGCCGATGCCAGCAATTCGCCCGCAGGCAGGCAGGTCGCACAGTTGGCCGCCTCGAACAGGATGTCGATGAAGTTTTCCTCACAACTGGCCACCTCACTCGTCTGCAGTTCCTCCGGCAGCTCACCGGAGTTCTCGTCCGGGGCAGGATGAAGCCCGTTGGCCGCGACATCCTGTGCGATCGCCACCAGGCGCCGGAGCAGCTGGGCGATCACCTCGTGCCGGGACACGGGCGCCCGCAGCGTGAGGAAATAGTTGTCGTAGATCACGTGCAGCAGCTTCAGGTCCAGCCCACGCACGCCTGACTGGCGCAGCAGGGACCTCCCGTCCGGTACCAGCTTCGCCGCGATACCGTCATGCACGAGCTGGTGCAACGCCACCGCCCGGCGCACGTCCCCGGATCCGGCGGACAGCGCGAACGGCAGCCGCCCTCCCCGCAACAGACTCCGGACCGGCCAGTAGTCCGGCGCCCAGCTACCGCTGAAGCTGGGATGGCGCAGCCGCATGCTCGGCCGGATGACTTCGTGGTAGGTGCCGGGCGGGCAGGAGCCCGTGTACAGCAGCATTGCGGTGTATACGCGTATGCAGGGGCACAGCCCTGCCAGCGCGGCTTCCACCGTGAGCCGGCCGCTTACGGCGTCCGCTATGAGCTGCGCCATCAGCCGCCAGCTGATGAAGCTCACCTGATGCCCTGTTATCCACCGGAACCAGTAGAGCTCGCTTTCCGGCTGGCGGTGGCCGTCGGGTCCCAGCGGTGATCCCGCTGCACCCGCCAGCTGGATCAGCCGGCAGACGCTGCCATAGGCGTCCACGTCCGTCGCTCCCGGCCGCCCGTACCCGTCCGCCCCGTCGGGTGATCGCGGGTGCGGCAGCGTAAGCGGCTCCAGGCCATTGGTGAACCCACCGAATTTCCATGCCAGGTCGGTGGGCAGGTCCGCGAGTACGAGCGTGGCATCCAGGTTATTATTCATTGCGAATCATTCCGGTGCATAGGTGAATTCGAATTCGAGGCCGTTGACGTCATATGCATAGAAGCTCTGTACGCCGTCATCGTCGGTTACTACTTCCGTTGGCTGATCGGTTAGGGCGAACGAATAATGGCCGTTCTCGAACAAGCCGATCCATCGGTCGCGCAGGGTTACGAGCTCGCCGGGAGAGTCCACCGCCAGGCAGACGTGCTGGAATTGGGTAACGCTCTCCCCCGGGTCGCCGGCCGGCCGGCCTTCGCGCTCGAACAGATGCAGCCGGAGGCCGCCGATGCTGATTTCCACCAGCTGGCGTATCCCGGGCAGCCGACTGTGCGTTAGCTGCGAGAATTTGCTCAGGGACCATCTGGCCTGTAATCCCAGGAAGTCCTGGTACCAGGAGAGCGAGTTTTCCAGGTCATTGGTCTGGATACCGATGTGATGGAACTGTGGCCTGGGAATCACTGTCATATGCAATATCCTGCACGCACCTGATATGCCGCTGATACAGTGGCTGTACAGATCGATGGCCGCTCAGCTAATGAGCGATCCCGGTAAGAAGGCGGCCCTTATCGTCGACATCCTTCCATTCTTCCTGGAAGTCCTTGTTATTGTTGCGGAGGCCGCCTCCCGGCAGGAAGACCCGGGGCCTGCCGCCATGCGGGTTCGCGCCGCCGCCGTTCCACCGTTCGTCCAGCTTGTCACCGGTGAGCAGGTACCGGGTGTCAGAACTGAGGCGGCACCGCCCCTCCGGGGAACTGTTGTCGAGACTCGCGTGCACCAGATAGGGCCCGAACACCAGTACGTCCCCCGCCCGGAAGTCGGTGCTGAGCCAGCGGCCGCCCAAGCGCCGGCGCAGCCCAACCGGGTCGGTGCTCAGCCAGCCGATCTTGTCGCGGTCTGCGTCGCGCGTTCCATAGGATTGGCGCAACTGCTCGTTCTTGTGACTGCCTTCGAGAATCATCAGCGCGCCGTCCCTCATGGATATGTCGCCCAGGGGTATCCAGGCAGACCACACATTCTTGGTGCCGCGGGTGATGTACGGCCCGTCGCAGTGGATGCCGGTGGCCTCTCCCAGGCGCATGAAGCGCGGCCAGCGGAAGTCGAAACTGCGTGAGTGGCCCCCGAGGAAAGCGTCAAAGAACTGCATGAGCTCAGGTGCCGCCACGACCCGGCTGTAGGCCATGCCGGACCGGAGGCTTTCGGTGAACGCGATCAGGTTCACCTTGTCGATGAAGCTCTCAGGCGAGAGAATGCCATCCATGAGGGGATAACTGATCGAATCGATTTCCCCGACGATGGCAAATTTCAGCAGGATCTCGCGGCGAGCTTCCATCACGGTATCGCGGTCCAGGAGCCCGCGGAGAAGGAGGTACCCGTCGGCGTCCATCTGCTGCCGGAGCGCGAGCGCATCCCCGGCGGGTGCGCTGGCGCGCAGCTCACCGAACTCGTCCGGCTCCGTTCCCAGCAGAATCCCATTGGACGTAAGGCCCACTGCCTGTGTCATTTCCCGCTCACTCCTCTCACTTTGCGGTCTGCCCAGCAGGCCGGCGGGTGCCGGCCGTGAGGGCTGGTGCCGGGCGGGCAGAAGCCAGCCCGGCGTGCTCGGTCGCTGAGGTGCTCACCGGTCATCGGTGCCGTCACGCCGCCGCGCCGGCTAGTTCGTCCGCTGGGTCGCTGGTGCCTGCGGGCTGCTCCCGCAGCCGGCGCAACGGCGAGAAGAGCGAGCACAGCGGTGCCAGGAGCACCCCCAACGAGCACGCGAACAGCGCCGGGCGCAGCCCGATAGCGGTGGCCAGCGCGCCCCCGAGCAGTGCGCCGGCGGAGCCGACGCCGTAGATGACGAATCGCTGGCTGGCGGTCACCCGGCCGGCGAGATGATCGGGGGTCACCGCCTGGCGCAGGCTCCACTGGTGAATGTTGGCCACGGTCGAGGTGAGCGCGGCTAGTGCCTTGGCAGCGGCCAGTGTGGCGATGACGAACAAGACAGGGCCTGCTGCCAGCGGGACCAGGAGACCTGCGAGCGCGCCTGCCCCCCACCCTCCGATCATGGCCGGGCCGATCCCGAAGCGCTGGCCGGCCCATCGGGCGAGCATCGCCCCTGGCAACGACCCGGCGCCACCAGCCGCGAACGTCAGCCCGATGGCCATCGGGCTCAGCCTGAGATCGCGTACGGCGTAGAGCACGTAGATCGCGAGCGCTCCGTTCTGGAAAAGGACGGCGGTCACTCCGGTCGCCAGGATGGGCCGGAGCAGCCGGTGGCGGAGCAGCATCCGCAGCCCATCGGTGAGCGAACGGCGCAGTGGCGTCCGCGCGGCGGCGGCAGGTGAGGGCTGCTCACGACTGCTGATCGAGCGCAGCAGGACAGCCGACACGGCGAAGGAGGCTGCGTCCGCCAATACCGCCAACGGTGCCGACAGCAACTGGACGACCACCCCGGCCAGTCCGGGACCGGCCGCATCGGCGGCGGAGTGGCTGATCTGGAGGCGGCTGTTGCACCCGACGAGACGATCGCGGCCGACCAGCGTCGGCACATACGCGGCGTGAGCCACGTCGGTCAGGACCCCGAATGTCCCGACCCCGAAGGCGACCACGCACAGCTGGTAGAAGGACGGGCCGCCGAACGACAGCTCCAGCGGCACCGTCACCAGTAGCAGCGCGGAGCCGATGTCAGCCGCTATCAGGAGCCGCCGCCGGGGCAAGCGGTCAGCCACTACTCCCAGCGGCAGGCTGCACACCAGGTACGGGGCCTGGCCGGCTACCACCAGCGCCCCCATCTCCAGTGGCGAGGCATGCAGGGTGATCACCGCGATCAGCGGCAATGCCAGCACCGAGATCTCCGACCCCATCAGCGACACACTCAGTGCCGCCCACAGCTTGCGGAACTCACGCGGAAGCCGGTTCTTCCCTGGCACGTCTATCCCCTGCCTCCTGTCGGTCAGAACGCCCATGCGGAGACCTCCGGCGGGAGATCCAGGAGGTCCTTGGCCCGCTGCTGGACCTTTCCCAGCGCGGCCGCGATGTCATCCATGCCGGACTGGTCGCCCAGAAGGACCGGGTGGGTCAGCGTGACGCAGCTCTCCCGCGCTCGCTCGGCCGCTGGCAGGGCGAACTGGGCCGGGTCAAGCCTGGCCAGTTCCGCCGCTGACATGTCCCCCCGGGGAGCCCGGACGGGGCACAGGAGCCGGTGCCGGTTCAGCGGGACATAGACCGGGCTGACGATCGTCCCGAGCTCGGCCGAGAGCGCCCGCGCGATCGCGTCTACCTTGGCGCCCGCGAAGGCATCGAGATCGAACCGCAGGACGTAGTTGTAATACGTCCGCGTGGTCACCCGGGGGTCATGCGGGAGCACGGACACGCCGTCGATGCATTCAAGCCGGGATTCCAGCTCGTGGACACGGTGGGCCCGGGCCCGGTTCTGCTCGCTCAGCCGCCGCAGGCCGGTCAGCAGCACCGCCGACTGGAACTCCGACAGGCACAGGTTGCGTCCCTGCACGGTGCCGACCTCGACGAGTTCCAGCCGCCCGGCCACTGGCTCGCTGGCGAAACGGCGGCCATCGCAGCGGAGCTGCTCCATGCGATCGTGCAGCTTCTCGTCGCTGGTGATGGCCGCCCCGCCTTCGCCGGATGTCAGCAGTTTGGACTGCTGCATGCTGAAGCAGCCGGCCGCCCCGAACGTGCCGACCGGCCTGCCCCGCCACCGGGCGCCGTGAGCCTGGGCACAGTCCTCGATCAACGTGATGCCCAGCTCCTGCGACAGCGCGGTGAATGCGTCCAGGTCCGCGACACTGCAGAACAGGTGGACCAGGACGATCGCAGCGGTGCGGGATGAGCAGGCTGCCCGCGCCCGTTCCGGGCTCATGGTCAGGGTGTCCGGGTCGATGTCGACGAGCACCGGGACCGCGCCCAGGCTCACGACCACTGAGGCACAGGCAACCCAGGTGAGCCCCGGCACGAGAACCTCGTCGCCTCGCCCGACCCCGACCGCCTGCAGCGCGATCAGCAGCGCCGCCGTGCCGGAGCTGGTGGGCGTACAGAACGGGACCTCATGGAAAGCCGCGAATTTGCGGGCGAAACGGCGCTCGTAGCAGACCCTGCCGTCGAAGGGGCCGCTCACCGCCCAGCGCGACGATGCGAGCACGTCCGCAAGGGCATCGAACTCCGGGCGTTCCGCCTGGGGCCACTTGGGCCAGGGCCGGGTGCGAACGGGCTTCCCCCCCGATACCGCCAGGGTGTCATCGTCCATGTCCCCGCCCTCCTGCGCAGCTGCCTTCAGTCGGCTGCCCGGCCCAGGCCATTGCGGGCGGCGCAAGCATGGAATCTGCCTGCGCGGGATCGGTGACATGCAGCCGGATTTCCCCGAAATACCGTCTCCCGGCAGCGTCCGGTACCCATGCCTGGCCGGGCGCGGGGAGCATTTCAGTGATCGTGACCCGGGCGCTTCCCCCGGTGCTCGCGTTCGCGGCCCGCAGCATCGAGCACAAGGAGCTGACGTACAGCGGGCTGGTGAAATCGACATAGCACGGCTTTGTCTCGGTCGAGATCTTGACGAAGCACCGGTCCGGCAGGCCATGCTCGGCTGCCAGCTGGCGGGCGGCCAGATACTGCCCGGCCTCGTCGCGCAGGGAAATGTCGGTGAGGCTGCTGATGTCAGCCAGGCACATGCGCCATGTCTCGCGGACGACGACCAGCCTGTCGATGGTGATGCGGGGGGTGTGCGGAGCCGTGGATACGGCACGGAAAGCGTTGACCACGACGGTGGAGAGGAAGAACGCGAAGAATTCCAGCAGCGGTGCGCAGCGCCCGTCCGGTGTCATCCCGGCCAGCCTGTCTCCCGCCATGAAGACGGGGACCGACTCGATCGGGATCAGACGACGGGCGTCTACGCCTTTCGTCCGCGCGAATCCGATCTGCCAGTCTGCCGGGTCGTGCTCGATCTGGACGTTCCGCCCCGGGTCCCGGTGCCAGGCCGCGGGGAAGAGCGGCAGTATGCGCCGCTGCCCGGCATCGTGGATCGCGAGTTTGCGGATACGGCAGGGATCGGGCTGTGACCAGGTCGCGCAGGTGCCGCCCAGGGTCGCGAAAGCGATGTGGATCTCGCCGAGGACGGCGAGGAAATCGCCAGCGTTGATGGCCTCGGCTGAGCTGGCGCAGATATGCAGGTCCGGGCTGTGGATGCGGGCCAGCGACCAGCCTGGCCGGCGCGCGGGGAAGACCTGGTGCAGTCGCTCGGCGAGCATGGTGGCGGTGAAATCGCACCGCCTGGTGCCGGGTGGTGCGGCAGCTATGCCGAACAGCTCATCCCAGCGGGCGGCGAGCATCTCCATGACCTCGTCGACCGGCTTGCGGCCCACGCCATGAAATAGCTCAACGGCCGGGTACCAGAGATCGCTGAGGACGATGTCCCGGCCCCCGGCCGCCATACTCAGGAACAGTTTCTGCAGCGCCTCTTCATAAACCCGGGCAACCTCACTGGTAACCCAGCGCGCCGCCTGCAGGACGACCGTTAGGGCGGGGGATATGCCGTCGAGGAACCTGCGCCCGATGACGACCTGCAGATCGCGGGTGGTGTCTTCGTAGCACACCCCGCGCCCGGCATATGTCCAGCCCTGGCGCCGTCGCGGCTCCCGGCTGGTGACCGCGGTGAACTCGGCGTCCAGACTGGCGAGGGCGGCGGTCAGGGCCTGCGGCTGACCCGCCGCGGCAGTCACCGCGTCGGCTGCCGTCGTCAGGCGCGCCAGGCCAGCCTGTGCCCGACGCCGTGGGCCGTCGTCGCCGATGGCCGCGATGCGGCTGGCGAGAAGTGCCCCGGTCTCCGGTGTGATCGGCAGGTTGGCATCCCAGGTCAGCAGCTTGTTGGCCTCGAGGTCCGCCAGCAGTTCGTAGCCTTGCGTGTCCGATCGCAGTGCCAGGGCAGGATCGGCACGCAGCGCTGCGACGACCCGCGCGGCCGGCTGGGTGCCGTCGCACAGGCGCAGGGCGGCGGCCTGCGCCGCGGACAGCGTGACCGTCGGCATCCCTGGTCGGTGCAGGCATCCGTGGTCCAGGAAGTAGTGCGGTAGCGGCGCGGGCGGCAGCCACAGCTTGATATCCGGGTCCTCAGCAAGCCGGGCGCCATACGCGGCCAGCGCCCATGGCTCCAGGAAGACCTGACGGCGCGCCAGGAGGCCGGCCCCGGGCCGGGCGCTGACGTACTCGGTGTTCTCGTCTATGGTTATCCACAGCCCGGGCCCGAAGAAACCAATTGTTTCCGCCTTGGCGCAGTACCTTTGCCAGAATCGGCTGAGCTGCTGCTCCCGGTAGCGCCGCCTGGTATTGCGCGGCCCCGCCGGACCGCTTCTGCCGAGCGCGTCCAGGAGTACGGTCACCGCTGGGTTCTGCCACGTGATCGCCTCGCGGAACTTGGGGTCCGCGGCAATGGCACAGACGTGCTCGGCACCCTTCGCGAGGGACTCCTGGAATTTCGCCTGGAATTCGTCCGGCCCGGCCTTGCCGGCAAGATATGCGTCGGCCGTTTCCGCACAGTCCGGCGCGGCCAGCAGGTCCAGGCCGTCTACCGGGAAACCGGTGGTGCGGAGAAAGGCATCCCGCCAGACCGACCAGGAAGTGCTGCCCAGTGGGACCCGGTGCATGGGTCCTGCACTCGCCACAGGCTGCCCGGTTGCCGGGTGATCAGCAACTCCTGGCGCGGCAGGCACCGGGGCGCCCAGGTGCATGGGCCAGCCGGGAAACCCCGGTGACACGACCGTCTTCATGCCCTCCAGATTGTCCCGGCCCCATACATCCGGGATATAGCGCAGGCATAGAGCTGCTAACGGCAGCCAGCCAGGCCTGGCGGCTATTGGCAGGGGACCCGATAATGGAGTGGTCAGTGCCGTGGCCTGCCCGGGAGGAGAGCAATGGTTTCGCGGGAATCCGACCTGGCGGCGCGCAACCCGCGCGTTTCCGGAGCGATGATGTGCTATTACCGGGCCCGGGCCCGCTCCTCCTCCGAAGACGCCGCGATAACGGCGCTTGCCCATGCCAACCTGGTCTTCAACGCGCCGATGTCCGATACGCGCGCCACCGAATTGGTGGCCTCCGTGCAGCCCCTGGCGCACGCGCGGGTGGCCGACCTCGGGTGCGGCTGGGCCGAGTTGCTGCTGCGGATGCTGGCGGCAGAGGGCACCGCCACCGGGGTCGGGATCGACACTGACGCCGGCGCGATCGAGCGCGGACTGGCGGCGGCAGCCGCGCGGGGCCTGCGGGACCGGGTCCGGCTCGAGGTCGCGGATATCGCAGCGATGACGAGTGGCCCCGCGGATGTGGTCCTGTGCATAGGGGCCAGCTACGCCTGGGCCGGGGTCCGCCCGGCCCTCCAGGCGATCCGGCCGCTGCTGCGGCCCGGGGGCAGGCTGCTGTTGGGGGAACCGTACTGGGAACGGCCGCCCGGCCCGCAGGCGCTGGCGGCGCTTGGTGCCGTCGCCGGTGATCTCGGCTCCCTGGCGGACCTGACCGACCTCGCGGTCGCCTGCGGCTACGGGATCACGGCGGTGGCAACCGCGAGCACGGGCGAATGGGACGCCTACGAGTCAGGCTGGTGTGGCGGGCTGGAGCGGTGGCTGCTGCACCACCCCTGCTCACCACGGGCTGACCGGGTGCGGGCGGCGGCTGACAGGCACCGGCAGGGCTGGCTGAACGGCCGCCGGGGAACACTGGGCTTCGCCTATCTCACGCTGTCCATCCGGTGACGCCACTGGCGTCACACCCACAGGCAGAACGGGTGCCCAGCAGGGTCGAGATAGACCCGGACGTCGTCCTGCGGCTGGTAGCCCGCAAGGGTGGCGCCGGCGGCGATCGCCCGGGCTCCGGCGGCGGCGAGGTCGTCCACCCTGATTTCCAGGTGCATCATCATCTGCTGCCGGTCAGCCCGGGAGGGCCAGGTGGGACTGACGTAGGCGGGCTCGGTCTGGAACGCCAGACCCGCCCCGCCACCGGGCGGGCGGAGCGTCACCCAGCCGGGTTCGTCCTTGCCGATCGGCCAGCCCAGCAGCTCGCGGTAGAAGGCCGCCAGCGCACGAGCGTCGGGTGAGTCAAGCGTTGCCCCCGACAGGGTCATTCGCGGCTGTGTCATGGCATTCTCCTGGCCCGGCGGTCAGCGGCGCAGATCCGATAGTGCGCCAGGTCGCAGGCTGCCCGGTAGTCCCCGCACGCGCGTGGGAGGCCGGGCGGGCCGGCGCGTGAGCCGGTCCGTGCAGGTGCGGAGCAGTTGCGGGCTGATCGCCTCGATGCCGAGGTACACACAGGCGCCGATCGCGGTCGGCACGACGAGATGCAGGTCGCCGTCGCGATGGTTCACGATGCCGGGCAGGGAGGCCCACAGCGCCTCAACCGACATCCGCGGCCAGGTCAGCAAAAGCCCGACCGCCTGTATCAGGGACAAGATCCGGTCGAGGTCCTCCTCCGCCAGCAGCCCAAGTTCCCGCGCGATCTCGGCCGACAGGGCGATATCCATGGCGACGGCTTCCCCGTGCAGGATCGAGTGGCCGGACGCGATCTCGATATGCGGGCTGAACGTATGGCCGAAGTCGGCTTTCCTGCGGAAGTCGGTGTGCTCGAACAGGTTCTGGGACAGCTCACCCAGCATGTCCGCCACCGACAGCCAGATGGTCCGCATAGCGGCTGATGCGGGCTCGCGGAAGCCCGACTCGATAAGAGTGACCGCATTGCTGGCCAGCAGCGAGAAGAGCTCGGGATCGCAGACCACTGCCAGCTTGATGATCTCGGCAAACCCGTTCGCCAGCTGGCGCCGTGGCAGGCTCGCCAGGAAACCGACATCAAGGAGGGAGTGCTCGGGTGAATGGAACGAGCCGAGGGCGCTCTTCCTGCCCCCGTGATTGACCGCGTTCTTGATCCCGATGCCGGCGTCGACCAGGCCGACCAGTGTGGTCGGGATTTTGATGTGCGGCGTCCCCCGCCGGTACAGGGCGGCTGCCAGGCCGCAGATGTCGCAGCACACCCCGCCGCCGATCGCCACGATCGGGGCGGTGCGGCGCAGCCCGGCGGCGGCGGCCCGCTCGCAGACCTCTACCACCGCCTCCAGCGACTTGGAGGCCTCAGAACGGTGCAGCACCATGAACTCTACGGGCGGCCAGCCCGGCTGGGACGCGAAGTAATCCATGATTCCCCGGCCGTAGAGCCGGTCCACTGACGGGCTGATCACCACCAGTGCCTTGCGGCAGGCGAGGCTGTCCCGCAGCACTGGATTGCCGGGGGAGAACAAATTCCGGGTCACCGTCACCTGCTGGGTCCGGCAGAGCCTCGATTCCATCCGCAGGACACCGCTGTCGTCCGGCTGCGTCAGCCGTGTCGACGACGAGACCTGCCCGCCCACCAGAGCCTCCGGGCCAACCGTGTCTATATCCCACACGTCGTTCACTCCAAGGCAAGAGTCAAGGCGAATATGAAAAGGCGGAGAACCTCGCCGCCAGTGTTCGTCAGGCCGTGCAGCCCGCCGGCCGGGTTGCGGATGAGGTCACCGGCTGTTACCGCCACCGTGTCGGCCTCGAGCCGCATCGTCCCGGTGCCGCTCAGCACGAGGTAGAACTCCTCTTCCTGGGCGGAATGGCGGTGATCACCGATGGAACCGCCGGGCGGGACTTCCGCGTAGTCGATGAACTCGCAGCTGCCAGCCAGTTCCGCCCGGGCGGCAACCCGCACGGCACTGATGTATCCCGAGCCGCCGTGGGCGATCTCCTGGGTCCGGGGGAGCGTCAGGATGTTGCGGATCCGGAACGGGGCCGTCACCCGCGCGTCCTGGCGCGGGCCAGGCCGGCCCGCGCCCCTGCCGGGCTCGCCTTCGGTCATGGAGCGCCTCGCTGGGTCGTGGAGTGCGCCTCGCTGGGTCGTGGGATGTCCCGGGCCTGGGCGGAACGGCGCTGGAGGACGGGGACGGCGGCCGGGCTGCGGCTCAGGCCGGTCGCGGCCAGTACCGGCTCCTCAAGTGCCGACAGGCCAGGCCGCGAATGGGAGACATTCGAGCACCTCAGGCACATGGCATCCGCGGAGCGGTCACCCGCTGCCAGCCGGCGCCGGTACTCGCGGAACTTCTCCGAGTTCCAGATGGCGGTCAGCGGGGTCTGCAGCAGGTTGCCCATGATGTGCTCGCGCTCGGCGTCCTCATAGCACAAGAGCACGTCTCCGGTGACGGTCACGATGAGCATCTCCGACGGCGCGAAGCAGGGTGTGCGGCGGGCGCGGGCGGGCGGCGGCGGCACGTCGGTCACGGTGCCGCCACGATTGGTCAGGATGAGGTTTTCCCAGCTCTGCACAATCTGAAATGGCCGCTCCGGATACTCTCCGGCAGAATGCCTCGTGACGTAGAAGTAATCTATCCCCGCCTGCCGCAGCGCATGGTAGCGGCTGTCGTCGAGCAGATCACCGTTGGTGTTGAGGATCTGGAGGGCATTCGGCAGCCGTGACCGGGCGATAGCCACCAGCCTGGGCAGATCCTTGCGCAGCAGCGGCTCGTTGTAGAGGTGGTAGGAGAGCCGCCCGGAAAACGATACCCCTGCCAGCTGGTCAATAGTGCTCAGGAACACGTCGTCAGACATGCGGGCCGGCACTGGCGGCCTGGGGTTCAGCGACACCGGGCAATAGTGGCACCTGCGGTTACAGCGGGAGCACACCTCGATTTCGACCACCGACAGCCCCGGCGCCCGGACGGCTGCCAGTTCGGGCGCCAGTGTGCGGCTGGCCCCGATATCCGGGCCCTTAAGTGTCATGACCTGCAATGATGGGCCTTCCCGGAGCCGCCCGGCGGCCGCACCGGGACCATTCCCTACTGACATGGGCTCATCTCCTCCGGCTGAGGTCTAGGCAGATGATGGCTCGCTAGCCAATGGTCAGCCAGCGCGGATTTGAACAGCAGGCAGATAGCTGGCAGGCTCACACGCTCAAATACAGCAGCGATACATGACGCAACCCGGCACCGCATAGCCGGGAATTCAGGGGTCCAGAACGGGGCGTGCCCGCGCCGCGGCGCGGGCACCGGTGTGCAGGGGTGGCCGCACGCCTTGTACGCCGCCTGTATGTGCCCGGGCAATGCTCCTCTCCATGACGGACAAGGCAACTGCGCGCGATTCGCTAGCCCTCTACGGTGGCTCACCTGTCCGCGACCTTGAGCGGTCCTGGCCGCGGTGGCCAGCGCCCACGGCAGAGGCTGACCGGCGCATCCTGTCCGTGCTGCACGGCGACCGGTGGGCACTGACGAGCCCGGTAAGCGGCACCCCGCTCGCCGAACGGGAATTTGCCCGCAAGTTCGCCGCCTACACCCACACCCGGCACTGCGTGCCCGTGGATCACGGCTCAAGCGCGCTGGTGATAGCGCTTGAGTCACTGGGCCTGGCGCACGGGGACCGGGTACTGGTGCCATCGCTGACCTGGGTGGCATCAGCGTCGGCGGCGCTGCGTGCCGGCCTGGTGCCGGTGCTGGTGGATGTCGATCCCGTCACCGGCTGCATGTCCCCAGCTGACCTCGACCTGACCGTCGGCGCCCGGGCCGCCGTGGTCGTCCACTGGTCATGCGCGATGGCCGACGTCCCGGCCATCATGTCGGCCGCAGGCCCCCACGGCATCAGCATTGTCGAGGACTGCGCCCAGGCACACGGCGCGCAATGGCTGGGCCAGCCGGCCGGATCGATCGGGCGCCTGGGCTGCTTCAGCATGCAGCAGGGGAAGGTCCTTACCTGCGGTGAGGGCGGTGCGGTCGTGACCAGCGACGACAGCCTCGCCCTGGTCCTGGAGGAGTTGCGGGCTGATTCGCGGTGCTACCGCGCCGACGCCGGCCGGCCGGGAGAGTCGGAACTGGCTGAGACGGCCACCACGATGGGCGCGAACTTCTGCCTGAGTGAGTTCCACGCCGCTGTCCTGTGCGCTCAACTCGACGTCCTTGACCAGCAGCATGAGGTGCGCGCCGCGAATTACGCGGCGCTTGGGCACTTCATCGAGGGCATCCCCGGCGTGCGGCTGCTGCGCCCAGCTTCTGAGCAGAATCGGATGTCCATCTATGAGCTCCCGATCATCTTCGATCCGCTCCCGGGCAGGATGACCGCAGCCGAGATCGGCGCCGCCCTGACCGCCGAGCTTGGCAAGCCTTTCTACCTGACAGACGCCCCGCTCCACCGCAGTCCGCTGTTCCAGCCATGGACGAAGCGGGCCCTGACGCCGCTCGCAGAGGAGTTCCAGGCGTATCACGCTGACCGCCAGTTCCCGAACGCCGACTACTTCTATGACCACGCGGTGGTCACGCATCACAGCACCCTGCTCGCGCAGGAGCGTGACATGGCGGACATCGCAGCCGCGGTCGCCAAGGTGGCCGCGCTCGGGGACAGGCAAGCGGCCAGCGCCGCCGCCTGCGGGCACCGGAGGTTGGCCGCGTGAGCGGGACTGCCGCAGGCCTTCAGCCAGCCACCCTGGCTCCCGCACAGGAGGGGCAGTGGGAGCTGGTGTGCGCGCTGTCACCCGGCGATCCGGGCAGCTCACACCACATCGCCGTCGACAACCGCCACCTGTCGGGCCCGGTCGACCTGCAGGCCCTGCGGCAGGCATTCGAGGACGTCACCGCCTTGCACGATGCCCTCAGGCTCGCCTTCGACACTATTGGATGCGACCCAGCGGTGCACGTCAGGGAACGGATCGATCCCCCTGTCGAAATCCTCGACCTATCCCGCGTCAGCGAGCGACGGCAACGTGAGCGGATCGAGAGCCTGGCCTTTCATGAAAGCCAGCGCTGCTTCGACCTGCGCACCGGGCCGCTGTGGCACGCCTGGGTGATACGCCTGGGCACGGATAGCTACCTGATCAACCTCGTCTTCTTCCACGTCATCGCCGACGGATGGTCCAGCAAGGTATTCGTGGACGATCTGCTGGCCGCGTATGGCGCACTTACCGGTGCCATGCCCCCGCCACACGCGGACGCGCTCTCCTTCGCGCAGATACATGCGATCCAGACCCGTCGGCTGGAGCCCAGCGCCGACCGTGTGCGGTACTGGCGGGACCGGCTGGTGCCACTGCCGGGCGGGCCGCTGTTCGCGCCCAGTGCCAGGGCCGACGCGGATCCGCGGGCCCACAGCACGATACCCTTCAGCCTCCCGGCCGCGACCGCCGCACAACTGCGGAAGGTGGCATGGCAGGCTCGGACGTCGCCCTTCGTCGCGCTGATGGCCGGATACCACCTCTTGCTGTCGATGATGGCTGGCCGGGACCGGACCGTCATCAGCACCGCCAGCCTGGGCCGGCCAACGGAGCGGGAAAGAAGAGCCATCCTGCAATTCGCCTGCGATCCGTATGTCTCCACCGAACTGCCGGAGAGCTTGACGATGCTGGAGGCCGTCCGGGTCACGCATGATTCGGTGACCACGGCGATGAGCAATCTGACCTCCTACAAATCTATTGCACACGCCGTCAACCCGGACTTCGATAACAGCAGGCCCTGGCCCGACTGTCATCTTTTCGACGGCAATTTCTATTCCTGGGCGTTCCGGCGGCCCGCGACGACTACTGCGGGACTGCGGATCCAGGGTGCCCGCATCCGCGTCGGGACGCCCGCGGAGTACGCCCCGGGGCTCATATGGGCTCATCTCCCAGGCCCCGCCCGGCGGGTCTGGGTAGCCCAGGGCGGGCCAAGCATGGAAGTGGGCATTCCACGGCAGGACGGACGGCTCCACTACAACCCCGAAATCTACCCCGTGGAGCTGATGCAGGAATTCGTGGACCAGTACCTGCGGGTCGTTGACGTGCTCGCCTGGCACCCCGGCATGAGGGTGGGCGCCATGCGGTCCCGCCACCCACGCCAGCGTGGCGTGACCGGCGGCAGGTCTTCACCGGGACGCGAGAACTGGAGGGACCGTGTCGTCAGCGACCAGCGCGGATGAACGTACATGGGCAGCCGAGCGCCGCTGGGAGCCCGTGCTGAGTGGGCTGCGGGCCGAGGCGCTCGACTGCTTGCAGACCACCATGGCGCTCACCGCGGACGAGGCTTATGGTACGGGCGCGCACCTCGCCCTGGGCTGCCGGTGGCGCTTCCCGGCTGGCCACCCGCGCGGGGCCGTCCGGGTGCAGCGCTCGCTGCCGGAGCGGATGGCCGAGGCAACCGAACTGCTGGGCCTGCGGGTGAGCCAGCCGGAAGGCCCCATGGGCGTGCCCGAGTTGCGCCGGCGCCTGGTCAGCGCCGGCCCGCTCTACGTTGTGGCGGACGCGTATGACCTGCGGTGGCTGCCCTATGCGGCGCGCCGGCACATGCCACATAGCTTCTTGCTGGAGATCGGCCGCAACGGGTACACCGTGGTCGACGCCTATCACAACGACACCGAGTGGGGTCCGGCCCGCCCGGGCGTCTGGACGTTGCCGGCCGCCGAACTGGACAACGTGGTGCGCGGCGGAGCGCTGGCCATCAAGCTCACAGCAGCGGGCACCCAGCCGCCCCAGATTGACGGGGCGGCGGTGATGGCGGGCAACGCGGCGGCCGCCCGGTTGGCGGCACGCGACATCGATTCCTATGCCGCCAGCGTGCGGGCCGGGCTGGACCAGCCAGCGGGCTTCGAGCGCCTCGTCCTCGACATCTGGCTGCTCTGCCGGGAGCGGCTGCTGCACACGTGCTGGCTCGGTGCTCACCCTGCCGCCACCGCGGCTGGTGCCGCGGCACACGAATGGCAGCGCCTGGCCGCGCAGAGCTATCTGGCCCTGCGCAGGGCGCAGCGCGGCGCCCCGTGCAATGACGCCATCGTGGACGACATGGCCCAGCTCCTGCACTCCGATGCGGCGCTCGTGGCTGGGCTGACGCAGGCCCCGCCGCCGGCCGGTAACGGGGTGGCCGTCGGTGAAGGAGTGACCAGTGCCGTGCTCACGGCCCTGCGCGTCACGCTCCAGCTGGGCGACCAGCCCATTGACCACTCCTGCGCGCTGCGCTCCCTGCCCCGGTTCGACTCGTTCCAGCTGGTGGACATCATCGACCGGGTCGAGGTCAGCCTCGGCGCTCAGATGCCCGCCGACGCGGCAGCCGATGACCTCGCTGACGTCGCGGGCCTGTGCCGCCTGTTCGCCCGGGCGGTCGCGGATGAGGAGGGATGGTCCCCCCGGCGATGAGCGTCTTCCCTGTTGTTCATGACCTGCTTGATGGCGCTGCCGATCGCCGGCCGGACGCGCCCGCGGTGAGGCTCGGCCCGGCCGCGCTGACGTACGGAGCGCTGCGGGATCACAGCGAGCGGCTGGCCTCGTGGCTGGTGCGCCTCGGTGTGCGGCGTGGCGACCGCGTGCTCGTGGCACTCGCCTCTGACGTGCTCGTGCCGCCGCTGCTGTACGCCTGCTCACGGGCTGGCGCGGTATTCGTGGTGATCCGCCACGGCACCCCCCGGGCAGTGGCCGCACACGTGCTCGACGATGCCACACCGGTCCTGGTGCTCAGTGACTCTGCCGCGATATGCGCGCTGGCCGGGCAGCGCGGGATCGCGCACCGGGGGCTTGCCGAGGTGCGCGCGGCCGCGGCAGGCCCGCGTTCACCGCTGCCAGCCGGCCCGCTCCCGGCGGATCCGGTGTGCTTCATCTATACGTCGGGCAGCACGGCAATGCCGAAGGCGGTCGTGTCCACCCACCTCCAGGTCACCTTCGCCGTGCATGCGATCCAGTCCCAGCTCTGCTACCGGGATAGCGACGTCGTCTACTGCCCGCTGCCGCTGTCGTTCGACTACGGCCTCTATCAGATCTTCCTGTGCACGCTGGCGGGCGGGCAGCTCTACCTGGCCGCCCCGGAAGCGGCTGGGCACCGGCTGCTGGTCGACCTGCACGACGCGGGTACGTCGGTCCTGCCCGCCCTGCCATCGCTGGCGGGCAACCTCGCCCGACTGCTGGCGCGTCGGCCCGCCTCGCTGCCCCGGCTCCGGCTGCTGACCAACACCGGTGCCGCCATGCCGGGCCGGGTGCTCGCGGACCTGCGCAGTCACCTGCCACAACTCCGGGTCCAGCTGATGTACGGGCTGACCGAGTGCAAGCGGGCGGCCATCATGCCGCAGGACGAGGACCTGCGCCGCCCGGGGGCGTGCGGACGGGCGCTACCTGGCACGGAGATCTTTGTCGTGGACAGCGACGGGGCGCGGCTGGCCGCTGGCACGGTGGGAGAGGTGGTGGTGCGGGGGCCGAACGTCATGGCGGGCTACTGGCGCCGCCCGGAGCTCACGGCGCAGCGTTTCCGTCTCGCCAGCGGGCTGTTCCCGCAACTGCACACCGGCGACTACGGCTGGCTTGACGACGACGGCTACCTGTACTTCGCAGGCCGACGCGACGATCTGTACAAGGAACGGGGATTCCGGGTGAGCACCACCGAAGTGGAGGCGGCCACGCACCGGCTGCTCGGCATCCAGGCGGCCGTCGTGCTGCCGCCTGCCGCCGGGGAGGAGGGAGCGACCCTGCTGGTGGAGAGCAGCCTCGGCCCCCACGAAGTGCTCCGCCGGCTGCGCGGTGAGCTGGACGAGGCCAAGGTGCCGGCCCGGTGCGTGGTCGTGGAGGAGCTGCCGCTCAATGCGAATGGGAAGATCGAACGGGCGCAACTGGCGCGCCTGGCGGGAGTCGGCGCTCGTGGCTGACCTGGCGGTGGAGACTCCCGCCTACATCTACGACCTGGACGAGGTCCGCCGCGCCCACCGCCTGTTGTGCGAGGCGCTGCCGCAGCCGAGCCAGCTTCTGTACTCGCTGAAGGCCAACCCGCACCCTGCGATCATCCGCGTGCTCGCACTCGCAGGCTGCGCCGCGGAGATCTGCTCGCCCGGTGAGCTGGCCGCCGCCCTCGCGGTCGGCCTGCCGCCGGACCGGCTGCTGTACACCGGGCCGGGCAAGCGTGACGCCGACGTGGACGCGGCAGTACGGGCCGGAGTCCGCTGGTTTTCCGTGGACTCGCTGACCGGCCTGCGCCAGGTCCGCCGGGCCGCGGCGGGCACCGGGTCAGTGCGCTGCCTGCTCCGCGTCAACGACCGGGTGCCCGTCCCGGGCCAGGGGCTGGCCATGACCGGCGTCGCATCCCAGTTTGGCGTCGACGCCAGCCAGGTGGAGGCACAGCCGGCCGCGTTCCAGGTCGGCGTCGCCGGCTTCCACCTGTACCTGGGGAGCAATCTCAGCGATGAGGAAACGCTGATCGCGCAGTTCGCGACAGCCATAGCCACCGCCAGGCGGCTCGCCGGTGTCCTTGCCCGCGAGCCGGAGGTGCTGAATCTGGGCGGCGGGTTCGGCGCCCCGTTCGCCCGGCCGGGAGATCTGCCGCGGTTCGCCACGCTGGCCGCCCGGCTCGGTGCGCTGCTCGATGAAAGCTTCCCCGCCTGGCGCCGGGGACGGCCTGCCGTCGTCTTCGAATCCGGGCGCTACCTGTCCAGCACCTGCGGCTACTTTGTCACCCGGGTGCTGGATGTGAAGCAGTCGCACGGGCAGACCGTCGTTGTGCTCGAGTCGGGCATCAACCACCTCGGCGGGATGTCAGGCCTGCGGCGGCTGCCGCCGATCGCGCCCGAGCTCACCTCCGCCACCGGGAACGGGCAGGCACTGACCCAGGCGATCATCGCCGGCCCGCTGTGTACGCCGCTGGACACCTGGGCACGGGCGGCAGACATCCCCGCTGTCAAGCCCGGTGACATCGTCCGGGTTCCCAACGTCGGCGCCTACGGGCTCTCCGCGAGCCTGCTGGCGTTTCTCGGGCACCCCCCGCCCCGCGAGGTGGTGGTCGACGGCGGTGTGATTACCGAGGTTTCGCAGCTGGCGCTGGTCCGCCAGGTCCTGGCGGACGCCCAGCAGCCCGGTGCCGCCACAAGTCAAGCGGCCCAGTGCCGCCACACGCTGCAGCCGCACGGTACCGCCACAAGCTAAGGAGTGATGCCCGGTGAATGGCGAATTCGTCACGTTGCTGCGACCGTACCTGAAGTATGCCGGAGATCAGGAGATCACCGGCGACGCCCGCCTGCGTGACCTGGGGCTCGACTCCATGCGCGCGATCGAGTTGCTGTTCGCGGTGGAAGACACCTTCGGGGTCGTCATTCCCGACGAGAAACTCACCGACGCCACCTTCGAGACCGCACGCTCCCTGTGGAGCGTGATCGAGGAACTGCGCGCGCCGGCCCGGACGGGGCAGGCGTGATGAGCGCCGAAGCGGCCGACCCCGTCGGCCTGACGTGCCGCATCGCCGAGAAGCACGCCCGGGAAACGGATCTCGCCGCGACATTCCCCGACCAGGCCCTGGACGCGATGCGCCGGACCGGCTTGCTTGGACTGATGGTGCCCGCCGAGTTCGGCGGGGGTAACGGCACGCTGGCCGACCTGGCGGACACGACAGTCCGGCTGGGACGTGCGGATATGTCAGTGGCGATGATCTTCGCGATGCACTGTCAGCAGGTCGTCGCGCTCAGCCGCTACGGTTGCGACAAGCTCCGATCCCAGGTGCTGCCTGGAGTCGCCGAAGGCAGGGTCTATCTCGCGTCGGTAACCACGGAATCCGGCAAGGGCGGCCACCTGCTGACGTCGCAATCGCCGGTGGAGAACATCGACGGGGTGCTGCAGATCTGCCGCGAGGCTCCGATCGTGACGGGCGGTATGCATGCGGACGGTTTCCTGATCACCATGCAGACGCCGGGCGCGACCTCCCCGGCCCAGGTCGACCTGGTCTATGCCGCGCGCGATCAGTTGCGGGTGGAGCCACGTGGTGACTGGCAGCCACTCGGGATGCGCGCCACCCAAAGCCTTCCCCTCCGGCTGACGGGCAGTGTCCCGGATTGGCACATCATCGGGGAACCCGGCGACTTCCGGTCAATCGCGACGCAGGTCTTCGCGCCCCTGGCGCACATCGGCTGGGCGGCCGCCTGGCTTGGCACGGCGGCGGGCGCCTGCAGCCGGGTGGTCCAGCACCTCCGCAGCGCCTCGGGCCGCAGCCACGTCAGCCCGGCGTCGGAGTTGCTGCTGGCCCGCCTGGCTGCGGCGAGGGCCCGGCTGGACGTGGTGCATGCGCTGCTGAGGCACACCATAAGGGTGGTCGAGTCACAGGACGACCTCTCGGGCCCGCCAGCTCAGCTGCTGATCAACACACTCAAGACACAGGCCGCGGAGGACTGCTTCGCGGCAGTGAACGAACTGGTGGAGCTGACCGGACTGCGGCACGGCTACCTGGCCCAGTCGCCGCTGCGCCTCGAGCGCGCGTTCCGTGACCTGCGGTCGGCCTCGCTGAACTATGCCAACGACCGGCTCCGGCTGGCTAATGGATCGCTGTCGCTGATGGACTCGGATGTCTGCCTTGCCTGACCCGCGAGCCACGTACCGCGCGGCGGTGGCCGCCGCGGCGGCCGGGGCCGGCGACTCCCGCACGCTGTGGCGGAATCTGGGCCGCGCCGGTGTGCTCCTTCCCGTCTACCCACCTCCGGGCGAACGCCCGGAGGTTGACCCGGACTGCCTCCAGGACCTGCTCGCGGAACTGGATGCCAGGCTCCGGCTCGGGCTGGTGCTCTCGGTATGTGTCCAGGTGGCCACCGTCATCCCGCTGCTGCGCGCCGCCGCTGGCGACAGCCCGCTGGCCGACCAGGTCCTCACCGAGGCACTGCGTGGCGACGCGGTTACCGCCCTGGCCGCGACCGACGCCGGCCTGTCCGGTTCGGCCCTGCTGGACATGCGCACCGAACTGCGGGACGACGCCGAGGGCGTGGTACTGCGTGGGGGCAAGGCGTGGATAGCCAACGCCAGCTGCTGCGACTATGCGCTGGTTCTCGCCAGGCATAGCCCGGCGCGTCATTTCACGAGCTTCAGCTGGGTCCTGGTGCCGGCCGGCCACGCTGGTGTCACGTGCCAGCCGGCGACAACAGAGCTGTTCACCGGTGCTGCGCTGGGCCATCTTCGCTTCGATGACGTCCGGCTGGGCCGGGAACACGTCGTGGGCAGGCGCGGCCGGGCGCTGGCGGAATTCGCGTGGCATATCGGGACGGAGCGGCTGGCTGGCGCGCTCTGGGTGCGCGCCCTGTGCCGCCGCGTGCTGCAAGGGACGCGGGAATACCTCCAGAGTCGATGCGCGGGCGAGGGCATGCTGTGGGAAAACGCGGCCATCAGGGAACGCTTCGCCCGGTGCCTGGTGGAATTCCGGCGCCTGGACGCGCTGTGCGCGGCTTACCGCGCTCCCGGCGGCGGGGTGGCCGAGGGGATGCTGCTGAAGGCGGGATGCGCCGAGAGCGCCGACCGCATTCTTGGCGAGTGCGTGAACTTGCAGGGGGCAGATGCGTTCCGCGACGGCGGCCTCGCGGTCCTGCGCACCCAGGCCGCGATGTTCGGCATCGCTGGCGGCGCGACTGGCACGATGCTCGCCGGCGTCGCCGAGCATGCGGATGAACTGCTGCGGAGTACGGGATGAGGCGCATCGAGCCGGTCCCGGGGTGCGGCAGCGTCTACGCGGAGGCAAGCACCATCGCGGCGCTGCGCGGCGAACCCGCCCTCGCCGCCGATGTGCAGTCGGCCCGCAATCCGGGGGGGCGGCGGGTGTGCGAGCGTCTCGCCGCGCGGGTGCTGCTGCGTCGGCTGCTCACCGAGGTGGCCGGTCCCGGCGTGGCCGGCCTGCCGCTCGGGGCGCGCCCTGCTGGCCAGCCGTTCCTGGCGGCCCGGCCGGAGATCGGCGTGAGCTTGTCCCACACCAGTGGCTGGGTCGCGGCAGCCGTGCACCTGTGCGGTGCGGTCGGGGTGGATGTGCAGGCAGCCGTTCCGGCCAGCGACCGCCTGGTGCGGCGCTGCTGCACACCCTCCGCGCAGCGAGCGATGTTCTGGCTGCCGCAGGCGGACAGGGACACCGAGCTCGCGTGGATCTGGTCGGTGCAGGAAGCCTGCGTCAAGGCTGCCGGGCTCGGGCTGGCCGGGCTGCCATGGACCATACCGGTCGAGGTGGGGGAGGACAGCGGGGGCTGGCGGGGCATCCGCTGGCTGGCATTCCGCCATCGCTGGCCAGTCGCCGTCAGCTGTGCGCACGCACCGGGCAGCAGGGATGACCCGCCATGCGCGGATTGAGCTGCTACACCGCCAGCCTGCACGGGTATCTGGCAGGTGAATGGGACGCGGGTGCCATCCTGGCCCGCTCGGTCCGGCTTGCCGTCCGGGTCGACCTGCCAGACGGCCAGCTGCCCTTTTCCCACCACGAGCCGTCACTGGACCGGCTGCCTGACGGCAGCTTCCTGCGTTATGAGGGAGCGGAATGCCCGGCGGCCGCACTGGCGCAGGTGGCCGACGACCTGGCTGCGCACGGCCGGGTAATTGTGGTCGCCGACAGCGCGAGCCTTCCCTGGTCAGTGACGCGAGGCGGGCCACCTGCCCCGCACTGGCTGCTGATCGACCGCAAGATCGGTGGCCGGTGGCATGTCACCGACACCTTCACCGCCCTGCTGCCCGTCGGCGAGCAGCCCTCGTGCGCCAGCTGGCTGGACACCCGCCAGCTGAGCGCGGCGATGACCTTGCCCGCCTGCTGGCAGCCACAGCAGGCGGTGCGGAACACGCTGGCTTTCGGCTCGCCGGTCGACGTCCCACCGGGTGGCGCCCTGTGGCTGCGCCGGGGCCCGGGCGGCCCGGCGCCGGCCTGCCCGCGGGGTCACTGGCTGTCCGGCAGCGCGCAAGTCCTGGGATTCCTGATCGGGTACCTGACCCAGCACAGCACCTGCACTGAGCGCTACCTCGACGATATCTGGGCGGCCGCTGGCCACCGTGCTTTCGCCTACCGGTGGCGCCTCAGCCAGGACCCCGGCAGCCACCTGCGGCACTCGCTCCAGCAGTCCCTGTCCCGCTGGGAGGGCCTGCCGCGCGTCCTGCGGATCGCCGGACTGAGCGCGCGGCGGGGACGCCCGCGCCCCACTCTTGTCCGGACCGCGCTGGAGGAACTGCTGCAGGCCGAAGAGGATCTCTCGTGACACACGCAACCGGCCACCTCAGCGGCCTTTCCTGCCTGATGGCGGCAGATGGCGTGCTGCCGGACAGGTTCCGTGAGGTCATGGCCGCGGTCTGCACCCCGGTCTCGGTCATTACCGCGATGGACGGCCTCCGGCCCCACGGAACGACGGTGAGCGCCTTCGCCTCGCTTTCGGTGACACCGCCCATGGTGCTCATCTGCCTGGACCGCCGGTCAGAATTGCTCACGCTCGTGCGGGCCGGGCGGCGATTCGGCGTCAACATCCTCGGGAACATGCAAGCCGGGCTGGCGCTGCGTTTCGCACGAAAGGGTCCCGACAAGTTCGCTGGCGTCTGCTGGTCGCTGCGGCACGACCTGCCGCGGCTCACCGGCGCCGCCGGCTGGCTGGCCTGCGATCTCGCGGGCCTGGTTCCCGGGGGTGATCATCTGATCGTTCTCGGGCATGTCGTCGATGCCGAGTCGATGCCAACCCTGCCTCTCACCTATCACAGCCGGATTTTCGGTACCCATACCCCGGCGCGGTCGCAGCCTGTGCGAGGGTGAGCGGCCGTCCGCTCTGTTTCTGCTTCGACGACACCGGCGAGCCGCCGGACACCTTCACTGATCCGGCCCGGGCTGGGGAAGCAGCAGGACAGGCACAGGGTCGTGGTGTGGCTCATGCCAGGAAGAGGACCGGTGGGGGCCCGCGGTGATACACCGCCAGCGATGTCCGCAGCCGGCCTGGCCTGGTAGCCCCGCCCGCTGCGCCAGAGTGTGAATTAACCGCATTGATCAATTGCCGCTGCTGCCATGCGGACCGGGAAAGCATGCCAGGCCGGCGCACAGTGGCAAGATCCTGCCATGACAGCTCTATGACAATCGCCAGGCCTAGTCAGCAGTTCGCCGGCGGTAACAGACTTTGAAACGAGCTTCCCGGAATTGCCCAGCCGCGGATGGCAAGCCGGATCCGAAGCACCGGAACAGTCTTCTGCAGGCGAGCTTAAGGAGAGATCAATGACCAGCGTCATCATGATTCGCGCCGCGGCATTCGCAGCACTCGTGGGCTGCGCAGCAATTTTCACGATGATGATTCTGGGCACCTCTGTCGCAAATTCCATCCGCACTCCGGCCTCGGCCACCGCCCAGTCTGCGGCCGGTACCAACGGCTGGGGCTGACCGGCGCGCGACGGCTCATGTTCCTCCCGTGCAGGCCCGTTCCCGTCCCGGGGGCGGGCCAGCTCATTTCAGCGTTCTGGGAACCGCCCCAAATCTCACCAATCGCAGGCAAATGCTCTCGCAAACCTCAGCCGCACACGCCGGAAATCCGCCGGCAGCCAGGTCAGCCGGCTGGCTTGCGCTGATCTAAACCACGGAGGACCATCATGCGTTTTCAGGTGCTCGGCCCACTGGATGTCCTCGGCCCCGAGGGCACCATCTGGGTGACCGGCCGCAGGCGCCGCGCACTGCTGGGCGTCCTGCTGCTCCACGCCGGCAGGCTGCTAACCCTGCCCGGTCTCGTGGACGCGATCTGGGCGGACAACCCGCCCCGATCGGCGATCGCCAATATCCGCAGCTATGCCTGCGACATCCGGCGGCTCCTGCAGCGGGCCGGCGACTCCCCTGCCCGGCTGGCTACGCACGCGGCCGGTTATCGGCTCAGTGCCGGGCCGGGTGAACTCGACCTGCTCGAGTTCCAGACGCTGGTCACCGATGGCCGGCGTGCCCTGCGGCGTGGCGACCAGCACCACGCCGCGGACCGCCTGGGCTGCGCGCTCGGCCTGTGGCGCGGGCGTGCCCTGGAGGATCTCATCGACCTCGGGCCCGCGATCAGCGCCCGGCTGGCGGCACTCGACGAGCAGCGGTGGACGGTGGCAGCCGACTGGGTCGACGCCCGGCTCGCACTCGGCCACCACCACGAACTGATCCCCATGCTGTGGGAGATGGTCGCCGAACATCCCTTCTGGGAGCGGAGCCGGGTCCAGCTGATGACGGCTTTGCATGCCGCGGGGCGCACGGCTGACGCGCTGGCGGTATTCCGGGAGGCCAGGCACATCACGGTCGGCGAGCTTGGTGTGGAACCCGGGCCCGACTTGCAGCGGGTCCACACGGCGATCTTGCGCAGTGAGCCAGCCAGCGCCGTTGTCCGCCGCCGCGAGGCCAGCCCCGGGCCGTTGGCTCAGGACGGACAGGTCCTCTTCAGCTAGCCGCACAATCCCGCCCAAGTATCGCAGATGTATAGCAATTCATCAGCATGACTTGTGTCGAATGACCGGCCATCCTGTCGTGCCTGACGGTGGTGTCCGAAATCGGTTCTCCACGCCTATCAGAACCGGAAGTGAAAAAGTTGACAGATCAACTGCGCGATAATGGTGACACAGGAATGGGGGACTCCAGGACAGCAACCGCTCCGCGGAGGATCTGCTAGCGGGCGCCGTAACCGGGAATGGGCGGCCTGGGATGAGATTATCTGGCTTCCACGGCACGCCGGGAGGCCATAAGGGTGGCCGCTTTCCCCAGCCGGTACAGTACCGGACGCCGGAATTCGCCAGCGGAAGATTCCCCCAGCCCGCGGTTGCCTGCATCGCCTGCTGACCGGTCCGGGGATGGCAGGGTCACCGCTCGCGCCCGGCACCGGAACGCGTGGGTGACGGCATGGGTGATGCCCCCGCGGTCAGCAGTTCCTGGTGCAGGCGCTGCAGGGCCGGCGATGGGTCAATGCCAAGCTCCCGGCTCAGGACGGTACTCACGCGGCGATAAGCCCGGACCGCCTCATCCCGCCGCCCGGCCTTGTGCAGTGCCCCGATGAGCTGCCCATGGAACCACTCGTTGAGCGGGTACGCCGCCACCAGCGACCGCAGCTCGCCGATGAGTTCGCGCTCGCGGCGCAGCTGGACATCCGCCTGGATCCGAAGCTGCAGGGCCCGCAGGCGCTGCTCCTCGAGGTGGACAGCGTGCCTGCTCAGCAGTGGGCCGCGGGAAATGTTGGCGAACGCCGGACCTGACCACAGAGCTAGCGCCTCAGTCAGCCGCTGCGAGGCAGCCTGCGGCTGCCCGTCCTCCAGCAGCCGCAGGCCCAGGCCGAGGAGCTCGGCGAAGGTGCAGGCATCCAGTTGCGCAGGATCGATCTGCAGCCGATAGCCGGTCGGCAAGGTAAGCAGCGGATCGTGCCCAGCGGGGGCCAGCTGCTCGCACTTGATCAGCTTACGAAGCTGGTAAATGTAGGTCTGCGCGGTGATGAGCGCGCTCTTCGGCGGCGACTCGCCCCACAGTTCCTCGATGATCGCGTCCACCTGCACGAGGCGATTGGCCCGCAGCAGCAGCAAGACGAGGACCTGGCGGACCTTGGGCGCGGTGGGTGTGCATACCCGGCCCGCCTTCCTGACCTCCAGGTCGCCGAGAATCGAGTAGCGGATCATCCCGTTCTCCTTCTTCCGCGTGCTAGCGGCAACCCGGGCCGGGACCGTTCGTGGCCCGTTGCGCCGCCCCCGTCTTGGCATGAATGCTGGCCTTGCCGAGGGCAGGAGTCGATACCGGGAGCTGTCAGGACCCTGCCCTGACAGGAAGGTGCCACCAGAGCTGACAGCCCGTCCCGGATAGGCCGGCGGGTGACGGTCACTGCCCTCACGCCCCGGAGATGGCCGTCCCCACGGGACGTCAAGGGCCACAATGGCCGTTGAACGGGTTCTCCGGGTTCAGCCAGGGCGGGATGGGCGAGCTCGTTGAGGCAACGCAGTTGACCAGGCTCCAGCCGGCCAGCGGTGGGCAGGCGTCGATGGTGCGCCTGCACAACTGAGCAGCGGTACGTGCGGCGGCGGCGGGAGTGTCCTGGCGGACAAAGAGCACTACTCGCGCTTCGCTGCTTCCGACCTCAGCGTATATGTGCTCCAGGCCATCGTCAGGCGTGGCGGAATCCATCAGATGGTTTCGCAGAGCTGTTTCGCTGACCGGCAGCGCGACTATGAGGGTGGCATTAACCAGATACATTCTGTTGGCTTCTCCAGAGCAGCAAGGCCTGGCCCGGGGCTGAGCTTGCGGCTGGCCGCACCACCCCGCATGACCTGACGTCCACGCTGCCGACCGGATCTACACGGTCATTCGAGGATGATCACCCGGTGCTGCCTGGTTGCCGGTCAGCCGACTGGAAACCGGCGAGGTACAGGTCAGGCCGCTGAAGCTGCCCCACCGGGAACGGCGGACCTTACTAATTGCGCCAGCGAGGACACAGTGGGTCAGCAGTAAGGGGAATCCATCCATGTTGTCAGTACTTGCCCTCAGTGCTATGCCTTGTGCGGATCAACTGCGGATGACAAGATGTATCCTTCGACCGCGCCCGCCAAGAGGATATAGTGCTGGAATCACTCGGCCTTGGCGCCGACGCCGTGACCGTTTACCGTGCTGTTCTCGCAAACCCGCAGTTTGGCGTAGCCGAATTAGTCACCGGCCTCGGCTGGCCGATAGACCGCGTCCGCGCGACGCTCGACGAACTGGCACGCCTGTCCCTCGTGCAGCCGTCGTGGGAAAAGCCCGGGAGCATGCGGCCGGTCAGCCCTGAACTGGGCCTGGCCTCGCTGCTGGCCCTCCAGGAGCAGGAACTCCGGCAGCGTCAGCAGCAGGTCGCAGAGTCCCGGATCGCGGTGAAACGGCTGATCAACGAGCACGCCGATCTCTACTCGATGCGGGCACTGCCAGACGCGGAACGACTCACCGGCATCGACCAAATCCGGTCCCGGATCGAGGCGCTGGCGGCTGAGTGCCAGACCGAGATGATGGCCTGCGCCCCCCGCGGCGCCCAGACCGCGTCGGCGATGGAGGCCAGCAGGCCGCTGGACCAGGCGGTGCTCAGCCGTGGGGTACAGATGCGCACGGTCTATGTGCATGGCGTGTACAACCATCCTCGCTCGCTTAGTTATGCGCGCTGGCTGGCCAGCGCAGGTGCCCTTGTGCGCACTGCTCCCGTACTGTCGCTGCGGCTCATCGTCTACGACAGGAAGCGGGCTCTCGTTCCGACAGATCCGGACGCCGAGACTGTCGGAGCGGTGCTGATAAACGGCACCGGCGTGGTCGGCGCGTTGTGCGAACTGTTCGAGCGCACATGGGAACATGCCACGCCACTGGGCATGGAACGTCCGCGCAGGAGCGGAGACGAACTCACCGGGCAGGAGAAGGCGGTCGTGCGGCTGCTGGCCGACGGTCTCACCGATGAGGTAATCGCCCGCCGTCTGGGCGTCTCGATCCGTACCGGCCGACGGATTACCGCCGAATTGATGGCGAGACTGAGCGCGCGAAGCCGTTTCCAGGCCGGTGTCCGGGCTGCGGAACTCGGGCTGCTCGGCCCGCAGCCCGCCGACGGGCCTGGGGATAGACAACCCCCCGGATAGGGCCACCAGTGCGGACGCCGGAGATGCTAGCGGCGCACGACATCGGAGTCACGAAACGTTCAGTATTGACTATACGGAGTTACTTGGCCCGGTCCCGTTCGGCCGGGGGAATTGGACGCCTTCGCGGTCGATCCAGATGCATCGTCAGCTACCCTGGACCGCTCCTGCAACCGGCCAGCCACAACACCAGACGGGTGGCCATCACGCATGCCCCGGTCCACTGCGGCGCAGTTTCGCGCGGCTTGAGGCGAATCCCAGCCCAGCCGCGGCCGCGCACGTGTGGAGCGGCGGCAGCAAGCCTAAGCCCGCCGCGATCCCGAAATGGCCAGACGACTCCGTGGGCGACCGTTTCTTCAACACCCAGGGCATCGCCGATGCTGCCGAGGCTCCTCCGGTCGTGGGCGCGACCCTGCCTACGCCCGAGGAGATGGCGGCCACCCCAGAACTCTGGGTAGTCGCCACCAGCGCACTGGTCCGAGCCGTCGTGCTCGACGGACTGACGGTCAGCCATCCGGCAGTCAGCGCGGTCATCGCGCTGACTGAGCCCGTCGTCAAGCGGGAACTCGCGTATTACGCGGACGAGACGACCTGGGACGAGTACCCGGAATCAGATGTCCCGCTGCGGCTGCTGGGTGACGAGGTGCTCATGGACGCGGACCTGGGCGATCGTGGCAGACGACTCCCTAGCGTCGGTCCTGGCCCTGCTTGAGCGGTGCCTGGACACCGCCTTCGACACGCCCGGCCGCCCGGCGAGCCTGACCGGCAGGACTGCCGCCGAGGCGCTGATCCGCGCCTTCTCCGACCACTTCGAGTGCCAGGCGCCCGGTGACGAAGCGTGCCTGGAGCGGCTGCGGGCGACGGGGCGCACCTCGTCCAACCCCTTGTGTGACCTCGTGCGCGACAAGGTCATCGCCCCGGAGGATGTGCTGCCCGTCGGCCTCACCATTCTCGCGGCGCTCGCGGATCTGGCCCGCACGAGCGCCTTCTCGGTACTGGACGCTTCCGCGTAACGCCCGCCTGCGGCCCTTGCGGGGACGAGCGGACCGGGACCTGGTCTTCCCCTTCCGGTGCCGGGCGGTCCGCCTGAGAGTCACCACGCGTCCGTTCGGATAGTTTTGGTGATTTTCCCGAACGAACGCTTGTCTTCGCCTGCAGCGCAACCTCCTGACCCGCCGGGGCCGCGACCCGCCTGCGTAAGGTCGCAGCTACCGGGACGGGGTGGGATTCACGCGTGATAGACGGTCGATCGTGGCCGGATGTGGAGGACGGTCACGGTCTTGTCGTCAAATCGATACTGGATGCGGTAGGTACCGCGGCGGGCTGACCACTCGCCCGTGTATGGGTCCAGCAGCGGTTTCCCTGCGATCTGCGGCTTTACCCGCAAGTCACCCTGGATGAGTTCCCAAGCCGCTGCGGCGACGGGCTCGGGCAGTTCTTCGGCGAGCTGCCGCCTGGCTGTGCGGGTGAGCATGATCCTACGGCTCACTAATCGTCTCGTTTCCCGAGCCGTTCCCGCATCAGGCTCGCCATCTCCTCTTCGTCGATCACGTCGCCTTCGTCAGCCTCGCGCCGAGCCTGTTCAAA
>Ga0307373_10000879_pt1 | contig 57781 bp, 65 predicted proteins | sample OX2MG_FD_202534 | JGI IMG/M metagenome (GOLD analysis project Ga0307373, IMG submission 202534) | Soil microbial communities from Risofladan, Vaasa, Finland - OX-2 | ecosystem: Environmental > Terrestrial > Soil > Coastal area > Acid sulfate soil | place: Finland: Risofladan, Vaasa | collected... | reverse complement strand
TATCCACTACTACAATACCGAGCGTATCCATACTGCTCTAAAAATGAGTCCGGCGGCTTACGCTGCCAGCCTCATGCCAGCTACGCTGGAAAAAGACAAGGTGTTGCAGAAAAAGGTAGCTTGACAACTATTACTGTATTCATTGTTTGTGAATCTTATTCTTTCGTAATTATAATAGTTAGTGTATAACACTCAGAAAGTCATGGACTATATTATCAAGTTTCAGAATGAAGACTTTGTTGTAAGAGAAGTATCTTTATTGCCTGCCGATTTAAGCCAAAGCAACGACAGCGACAACTTCACCTATTTAACTCTTATAAAATCTGGATTCACGACTTTTGAAGCAGTTACACTTGTTGCTAATGTGCTTGGAGTAGAAGTAGAGAGTGTTAATTACGAAGGCCTTAAAGATGAGGACGGAGTCACTTACCAGCTATATCTATTAATAGACGCATCGCTTTCACTGATATTATTAGGCTACCACTTATAGAATACCAGGCTAAATGGATTAGGTTAGAACCCGTCGGCTATTCTGCGTGTCCTCTTAGAGAGAAGCTGCTTCATGGCAATTCATTTAATGTTGTGGCCAGGGGCCTGGACAAGAAAACAGCTCAACATACAAGTGCCGTTTACGCTGATGGGCAGTGGTTCAAGGCGGTTAATTATTATGACAAACAGCGTTTTGGCTTGCCAGAAGGCCCATATGTGGCACAAGATATCGGCAGTGCAATAATTAGTGGCGACTACTCAAAGGCCACATCAATATATCTCAAGTCAGGCAATGCAAGTCTAGATTTTCCAAACGGAGTACCCAATGATCCGTTGGCAATGATTGATAATCGCAAATTACAATTTTTTTTGTCTGCTTATAATAGTATTCTATGGAACCAAGAATTATCAGATAAATTTGGGAAGGACACTATAAAATTTGAGATTTTTAAAGGTCATATCGTTGCACTTCCGAAAAGTAGAGAATTCGATAACAGCATCGAGAAGGTATTTTCGCGCCCTGAACTTAGCTTATCCCAAAATGTGGGTATTCAATCCAAGACCAAGGAACGAATAGTTTTTACCGAATCTCGGGTGTTTGCGGGCCTCCTCTACGATGACGTATATCACCCGGGTAAGTATGCTATAGACTTAGCTTTCTACCTTCCCTCAGGTTGTTATGCAACGTTATTTGTGAGACAACTACTCGAATTTACTAACAGCATTACTGGCCAGTATCTGCAGGCCTAATAAGCAAATTAAAATTCTTAAATAACAGTGGCGATAAGATATAATATAATCAAATCACCTACTGCACAAGTCATGGCTCCCCATACGGGTCACGAACCATCTAAAGGAGTTATGGCTCGAAAAACGAGACAAATGAGACACATAAAAACTAGCGTGCGTAATTATCTATTTTGACTCGGCTGTTCGCTGGTTGTTCGGCTGTTTAAAGGCATAACGTATGCCCTTGCCTGCAAGCGGCTCATCATCGTAGCGTGCCAGCAAGTGTAGATGTGCGTGCGCAACATTTTGGCCGCCGCTTTTATGGACATTCCAGCCAATGTTATAGCCACTAGGAAATTCTTTGTCGTCGACCAGTTTCTTCATTTTATTCAGTAGTGTACGAAGGCTTGCCCATTCATCTTCATTAATTTCAAAAGGGGTTTCGATGTGGCGTTTTGTAATCGCCATAGCCGCATTATTAATACTACCCTCCTCCATGTCCGTGATATACCACAATGGATCCTCGTAAAGAATATTAACTTTGAGGAGGTTGTTTTGTATACAGAAGGGGCAAAGTTGTTTTGCTTCAGTCATGATACTAATATTAACAGATATAGTGGTTTACTTACCTTTTAACATAGCCGATAGTTCATTAATCAAAACGTTATGATTATTTGCATGTATTGTTTTCATGCCAAGTTTTTGGGCGGCCGGCAAGTTTTGATTTGCGTCATCTATGTACACGATGTGTTCGGGAGTTATATCACCTACTTGGTTTAATCCCAATTCATAAATTTTTGTATCTGGTTTTTTAAAGCCTACTTCGCAAGACAAGACAGTAAAATCGAAAAAATCGTACCCACCATTGTTTCTTATGGACTGAGCCGTAGGTGGAACGGTATTAGATACAAGGCCCAATATGTAACCTGACGATTTCAATGCTTGCAACACGTTTTGCATATCGCCTCTTGGTTTCATGCAGTTTTCGTAAGTATTCCATATATCCCTTAAGTTACCAGGAACTATATCTCCATACCCTGTCTCGATTTCGTTCCAAAACTCACCTGTATTTATCGTTCCAGTGGAAAGTTTGTCCCAAGGGGCTTGTATCAAGTCCAATGCGTCTTGCTCTTCAATACCTAAATTTTTAGCAAGACGAAATGCTGGCTCAAAGCCCCTACCGCCATCACTGATTACTCCACCGTAATCAAAAATCAAGGCTTCAATCATTTTGTCCCATCATTCTTTTGTATGTCGGCATTGCTGTTTTAGGCTGACTACTTCAATTGTCTGACCAAGAAGTTAATTGGAGAACAGGTCATGGAACCTGGTCACTCTAATTAGCTGCTTGGTCTGGCTCCCCATACAGGTCACGGAACTCTTACAGGGGTGGCGGGACTCAAAACAAGACAAATGAGACACGAAACGCATATAGACTGAGGTGTCTCACTTTTTGGGTGATTAACCGAACAAATCCCGCACTTTGAGTGCATGTAAACAGAAATTAGGCATCAATCGATTGTTTGATTAAATCCATTATGGCTTGGCTTAATATTTAAGCCCTTCCAATATCAAAATAATTGCGTAACTAATTTATAAATGATGTAATATATTAAGAATGACAACAGCTTTTTTATTGCAGGGCTTTAGCACTGATCGAACATTTGCTGATCCTAGCTTGGATATTCTTAGAGAAACGATGGCCGAGCACGATGTAGAACTTCATGGTGTTGTTGATGGTTGGGAAGATCATGGTATACGAAGTTTTGGTAGGTGCGCAATTGAGCAAAATCAGTATCATGAGTATGACGGAATATTTATTGGACACTCGCTCGGTGCATTGGCTGCACTCAGCGTAGTGGACGTTATGCCTGTCCAACATCTCGTACTATGCTCACCTTCCGCATTATTTAGTGAAGATATTTATTCAAAACTTGACCCCTCGGTTGCTAACCGTATTGGCAAGAAACGTGTCAAAGAGCTATCAAGCTTTTCTGCGGATGATGCTGTTTTATCTGTCAATAGGCTCGGCATACCCACTACTATTTTGTTTGGAGAAAGAGAGCGAGAATTACACCCACAGCTAGTTGCTCGTTGCGGTAACCTTGCATCCAGAATAGCAGGCGCTACGCTTTTAGAGGTGCCTGGTGCGGAACATTCGATAGGGGAAATTCCTTATGCAGTTGTGTTATCACAAGTCGTGAGTAATATTGCTAGGGGTCTTAAAAGCTGAATACGCTTTGCATTGGTGATCAGTGCGTAGTCTCGGTGCCTTACTTAGTTTCTCTCTGTGTAGTTAAGAGAGACGGAATGGATGTAAGATTACTGGTAATAGTGACGGTATAGCAAGGCCTATTGGCTAATTGCTTTTCCACCACTCGACGGCTTTCATGCCCAAATTTTGTGGTGATATATATTTCGCCGCCTCTCGCTGGTCATCATTGATAGCCCCATCGTACGCCCGCCCTGCTTTAGTAAAACGAAACCGAATGTATTCTTTCAGTTTCTTGAATTCCACACTATCCTTATCGGAGGGTATTCGATTGCTAAAACTTTGTACTGGTTGAAAAAATACAAATGTCGTGTTGGCTTCGTGAACATGACGGGGATTATCGGCGGGGTATATTGAGCTAAAAACAATCGTGAATAAACGTTGTCCAGATATTGTGAGTTGCCAGCCCGTATCTTCAATATCCTCTGTGGCCACAGTTTCTTCACTGGATCCATCATTTATTTTCAATGCATGATAAATAGAATTAAAACCAGAAGCTAAGGAATTGAGATCATTGCCAATAACATTATTTGATAGAGCGACTGCCAGGCCATCTGGTGCTGTTACGATACCTTCTTCGACATATGAAGAAATATCTTCGTAAAGTTGTCGTGCGGCTTCAGGTATAGAAAATTCAGCTCCAACCGAGCGTGCGAATGTGATATTTGCTGTTTTAGCAAATGGGCATTGCGTTTCAGCCTTAACAGCTCGGAATACGTCATTTATATTTTCACTCATTATTAGCTCTGAATCAGTTTAAGCAGACTAGGCTTAATGCCGAATGTTGCATGCAATTTCTCTGACGTCATGTCTGGATTTTTTGCCTTAGTAGTAGCCACATTAGATAGTATGCGGCGTAGCGCGGTCTCTTCCGATGTTATTGCTTCTGTTGCTTTTGCTTCATCCATAGCCCCCTCGAGAAAATCACCCAGGGCGTTCTTAATGTTAACAAACTCACCTGACTGCAACCATGTTACCTCAATGAGTGATCGGACTATCTTTCTGAGAACGTACCCGTGCCTTTTGTTGCTGGGCATCAACCCTTCCGCTGTTAGTTCATCAATGACACAACAAAGATTAGCCATGTAATGAGCGTCGCCCTCAGCTATATCTTCGAATTGCGCCTTGAATTGGCTGGATCGATTTCTCCAGGGTCGCATTGATTCGTCATTGCCGCCCGTTAAAGCCAGCTCTACCCTGCTCATCCCCAGGCCTACATCAAACGCATTATAGTCGAACTGCTGTACTTCGCCTTCTTTAGAAGTTCCATCAATATGCACAATGCGACCGATTTGCACGCACTCAGATAGCTCTGGCTTCTGATCATATCCTGTCTCAGAAAACCATGCGATGACACCGCGACCGTGCAAGTCACCTTCTCCAAAGCTCCATTCGTGCTGCATAGCACTTGGATCATCAAAGACGCGAACTTGGTCAGCGGCTAAAGACGATTCTGTTAATGCAGTATTGAGAGCATGACCACCGATAGACGAAAAGATCATTTTGCGCTTGTCTAGCCCAAGAGCATCTAGTGCATCAACAAAGTAGTCTACAGCCTCATCGTGCCCAATTTCAAAAACGCCACTACCTAACATGTCGAACAGCGAAGTGTAATTAGGATTGGTACGAGCTGCCTCGGGCGTGCCCCCTGTACCGCCTAGCCGAAGACATCTCTGGACTAGTGCAAAATTAGCAAATGGTAACTCGCCAGAAAACATTGGCTTAAATGGAGTAATCGTGGCATTTGTAAACAACACTGTAGGATCTTCAATTACTAACGGAAAAGATTCATGCGTAGCAAAGCCCAAATCACGATGGTATTCAAGAAAGGATGATTTTATAGATTCCATACTTGCGACTCTCACCTATATTCAAAATTAGTAAATACGATGTATTTATTCTATAATATCACAAACAGGTACTTTCCTTAAATGTTTCTGTTCTTATGTCTGGGTTTGCCCATTATTTTTGGGTAGATATTGTCCAAATCTTACCCGCACCTATCTCTGTTGATTTCAGGGTATCGACGCGCCATGCAGCACCCTCTCCTATGGCAATAAACTGGTATGTCATGGCATGTCTAGACCATAGCAATTTAGCTTTGCCAAATGAAGTTGGGTTGGCGTGCACTAGGATGTCAACTGGGACAATACCCCAACCTTTTCGGAGTTCAATGGAATCATTATCTTCTTGCACGAATTGCGTAGATAACGCTTGTGCACCAGCGCTCATTCCCGCAATATGCACTCCTCGGTCAATCGCAGCACGTAAGTGCTCGACAAGTCCCCATTCTGCAAATACTCGCAGTAGTTGATCTGTGTTGCCGCCACCAAGGTAAATGATAGCGGCAGACTTTATAGCATTGATGGCATATTCTCTGCCTTTTGCTACTGTGGGCACGACTACGCTGTACTTGTCTCCATATACAGATTTAATGGTGTTGGCATAATCGGTACTATCTTGTGCGGCGAACCCAAAGAAAACAAATGTAGAACCTACTGGTTTTAGAGACAATATGTCTTCGTCTATTAGTCGCGTCTCACCGTCTCTGAGTTCTCCGCCGCCGATCAGGTATATCACTCCACTCATAGAGCTATACCTATAAGCGGATTATTATTAGTATGCATATTGGCGCTAGACTGACACACGCCACTCATTATTTTTACCGGTATTTCATGAGTATTAATATTAGATTTCACATCCTGTATGGTAATATTTCCGAGCATAAACTCGATAAACTCACGGATAATTCGGTATTTGGCATTTTCGATGGTAAGTCCAGCCGTGTCTGCTTGTTTTTCTAGGTCTTGAGAAGATATTTTGGTGAACGCTTCGCCCTCTCCGTACATACCAACATTACGAAATACGTAAATATCAAAGTGGTTATTTCCCCCCACGCCAAACTCATTAGAATTGTCGACGTCGTGTTCATGCTTGGATTGATAGTTATGTATCTGAATGCACTGAAACGGCCCCTGTTGAATTATGAATTGCTGATGTTTTACTCGCCCCTTACCCTTATACAAATCGGCATTTGGTAGAGCCCAAGAACGTCTTGAAAAACTGCTATGAAGTAGATTTACAGAAATATTGCATATATTGCTGCCACGCTTCATTAGCCGAATGACATTAAAAGAATCCATCTCACCATAATCGCCAACCGTTTTAATGTATTGTTGGGAAGTAAGGCCGGTTCGCTCAAACTCATCTCCAAAATATTTAATGTAATCGTTTTCATTGATGCAGACATCAAGCCCGGTGGGATTGAATGTGGAAGAAAATATCTCCAGGCTATCAGGCTGTTTGTCAGGTACAAGGCTAGTTTTGTATAACTGCCAAGCCATATCAAATAAATGGTAGCCACTGTGCGACACCTTTCCGAAACCATCAGAAAGACCATGAGATTCTTGTGTCAGAATCTCTTTAGGGAACCTCCAAGAACCATCAGCATGCATAATTTGCATCGATGTAATGGGCATATTGAACTTTTGGGTTGTTTCAGCAATTAATTCCCTAACTTTATCAAAGCCATAGTCGTATCGTCTTTGAACATTGATGGAGAATAGTGTCGGTTTATCAGATTGGTGTGCATTATAAATATCCAGAAGTTCGTAATAATCATCTATAAGGCCCTTAGCTTCTGTGGCGTCTAGGCTTATCCTTTTTCTGGCAGACACGGGTTTATCCATCAGAATGTTCAGTCCATTGCTGAGGGCCCACTCAGCGTATGCTTTATGAACGGTAGGTTCCGTCGAAATGACTACTCCTTGGATGTCAAACTTCTCAACTAGCGCGTCCAGTATTACTCTGGCGTGATCAGGAATGCCGGCTTTCGGATCAAAAGAATCAAGATACAGCATTTCTAGTTCATGATCTTGTTCTTGGAGGTATGTGTTGATAGTATCTTTTTGTCGTTTTAAGTCGACGGCTGCAACTAAACGGACTGGAAGATCCGAGGCAAACGCAAACAAGGCGGGCACATAAATACGCCTAGCATGTGGGCCAAGGCCAATGAGAAGTACGTTAACAGTTTTCATTATGTTTATCTTTTACCACAGTAGTTATGCTGAATGCAATTACAAAAAGTTTTATTAAACAGATTACGATAGTGTTATAATATAATTATTCATACTATATATCAAACGGTATTGGAGAGTATATGGCGAACAAAGAAAATCAATGGAGTGCAGTACATCTAGACTTTGACAATTCTGCAGAAGCATGCGCGCTATTACCTGAGCTGGCAAGGAATGAAATAGCCGCTATTAAAATAGGAAACTTTTTGTGCGATCAAGAGCTGGCCGTCATTAAAACAAACATGGAAGACACGACCATAGCATGGTATGCCAACAAGACAAACCAACAAGGTAGAATCGGTATCAACGCAACTGGATTTAGTCACGAAACTGACGGCAAGAAAAAGTACTTTGACGCAGCACCGGCAGCAGAGGAAGGTCGTGATGAAATATTTGAAGGCACTCAAAGTCCTATCAATAAAATAATTGAATTCTTTGGGCATGGGTTTGACACAAAGACAGCAACGGAGCCCGAGCTAGCTGAGGCTAGGTACTTCGCGGGCCTTATACGAGCAATGGGGGCAAAAAGTACATTGCACTTTGATTATGCCCCGAAACAACTTCCGGGCTGGAGTGTCGCTAATGCAGATGAGCAATTTGGCCTTGTGCTATATCTCCAGATGCCAACTACAGGCGGGGAGTTAAACATTTATGATCACCCCTGGACCCCGGAAGACGAAAACCACAACCATGATCTTGTAGAAAAGGGTACGTACGGATTTACCGAAGGCTTTTTGGGCGACACACCGTATGCTTCAGTGCTACCGGCAGAAGGTGATTTAGTCGTATTTAAGACCCGCAATTTTCACCAGGTCGATGAGATTAAATCAGATAGGCCACGATTAGGCTTAACGACCTTCATGTCACAACAAGGTGGCACGTTGTCTTTGTGGAGTTAGTCTGCGATAGTTAGCGGCCGTACGACTCAAAAAAATTCTTGAATTTGGTCATAACTTCTTTAGTAACTTCCCCCACCGTGCCGTCTGCTACAAGCTTGTCATTTATTTTCGTGACTGGCATGACTTCTTTGCCGGTGGCAGTAATAAATATCTCGGCTGCAGTGAGTAGTTCCTCAACAGTAAAGTCTCGCGCCTCGGCCTGAATGGATAATTTTAAATCGTTCAGTATGACGCCGCGCGTAATCCCTCCTAAAATCCCCGTCTTAGGCGTGGTCAGTATGCCGTTTATTAATGCGAATATATTGCATCGAGTGCCTTCTCTTACCATATTGTTGGAGAAGTAAATAATTTCATCTACATCATGCGCGGCAGTCTTCATCACGCGGACCGCATGCACATAATTTGTTGTCTTAGCTTGGGGCTCATATCGATCGAACTCAGTAAGTAAAATACGGACCCCATTCGCATAATCTTCCGGAGGGCATGGCATTCGGGCTTCGACGACGATAACAATTGTAGGCGTCTTTGCTAACGTTAGCGTTCCGGACGATCCACCAGAAATAATGATACGCATAACCATATCTTCGTCTCGCAGCTCGTTTGCATCAACAGTTTCTTGTATCCAGTTTGCGATCTGTTGTTTTGACCAAGGGAGACTCAGCGAGATAGTATGACAAGAATTAAACAGCCTATCTATATGCCTTTCCATCATGAATGGTTGACCACCCGAGGTAATCATAAACTCAAAGCCAGCATAACCGCGCGAGTAGCCGAGGTCACGGGGAGATATGAGTAAATGGTCTTCTGTGACGAACTGGCCATTTAAGAAATGCACGCTCTTCATATAATAGATTATAGCGTACACATGAGAAACCTCGACCGCGAGGCTCTTCAAAGTTGCCTAAATGAAAGCCACATACACCAACTTAAGTATTTGCATAATCCGCAAAAGTAGTATAATTAAAGTTAAATAATTTTAAGGATTTTGCTATGAGCGAAACTATCTCTGAAGATACGCAAGCTAGAATCTGTCCGATTTTATTTATGTATAAAAATCCACTTGCTAGGTTCGGGGAATCTATTGTCTTAGACGATGATACCATCTGTGCGGCTACCTGCGAAGGCATCAAAACTGAAGCTAGGGCAATAGGAGCATTAACCCTACCACGAATTTTTGACAGAGTTTATTGTGAAAAGACAGAATAATATTTTAACTTATCGTAATGTCGTTGGCTAACCAGCGGGATATTACTGGCTAAGATCGTAGTGAGTGCTCACGCTGAGCATTAAGGTAATCACTCTCAGGAAAAACAACGCCACTTCTAATACAGACCTCGCGAACCAAGTCTGCTGGAACGCCGTGCGTCGCATGAAGATTGTGCACATCAGCTCCGCTAATTGCCCCTCTCTCAATAAACGGCTTCAAAAGTTTGTCACTTCTGACGAGTATTTTAGAAAATGACTGCATCTCAGTTTTCAATATTTCCGTAGTTTCGCTTTGCGTTTTAGATGCGCCGGCTATTTCGGGCAATCGATCCTGAACGGCTTCTTGATAATCAACGAGTCGCTCCTGTGATATGCCGTATTGAGCCATGACACTCATGCTGCGACGTAGTAGCCTCCTTAAGACATAGGCTGCAGCTTTATTGGCTGGTGTTATCCCGGATTGGAGTAGGATTTCAGATGTGCGTACATGATCTGTAAGAATGCGCGCGCTACGAACATCTTGAGTATCTGCAAAAGTAGTGTCATAGACAGGTAGCCAACGGTCTATTTGATGAATACTCGGAGCATCTTGTAGCACCATGGCAAAACGTTCGAGGCCGGCGCCTCCGTCGACGCTACGTGAACGAAGCGGAGTTACAGCTCCTTCTGTATCCATGAAATATTGCATGAATACACCGGCATTCCAAATTTCAACATGTTGTCCTCTGCGAAGTTGCTGATCGGTGTCGTCGGTTTCTGCGAAGGCTTCACCGCGGTCATAGAAAACTTCTGTACATGGTCCACACGGACCACTGTCACCTGCTGGGCCCCACAGGTTATCTTCGGCAGGAAGTGCAACGATGCGCTCTATGGGCAGGAAGCGCTGCCAAGCTGCTATTGATTCAGTGTCTGCGGGTATGCCTTTTGCTTCTGCATCACTACTGAGCACCGACGCAGACAGAAAATCTGGGTCGAGACCATACCCGTCTGTAATGAGCTCGTAGGCAAGTTCGGTTGCGCGTTCTTTGCTAAATTCTGGGCCGAATTGCCACGAGCCCATCATATTGAAGCTAGTGCCATGATGTGAGTCACCTATGTCGTCTATGTCACCAGTGCGGATGCAGTTTTGGATATTTGTTAGGAGGTTCGACGGTGGAACCTGCTCGCCAGTAAAGAATGGTTTCAGCGGAGCCATACCAGAGTTTATAAGAAGCAAAGTTGGGTCGTTCTGTGGAAGTATTCCGCTGTCAGAGTAGTGAGTATAGCCTCGAGAAGTATAGAAATCAAGATACATGTCCTGTATATCATCGGTGGTCTTATAGATATTCACTTGTTCGCTCATCATCGCTCCGCCGTTATTCTAACCAGATCTATATTAACTCACACAAAGGTTATTGAGTCAATTAATGCCGCCTCCATTCCACTTCGAATCGCACCATAACCAATAAGGACACCGCCGGTGCTCTTGTAAACTAGTTATTGTCCTACCAACAACTAACTACAAGGAGAACAGCGATGTCCTACCACCAGCTTACACAATACCAACGGCACGAACTAGGAGCATTACTCTCAGGCAACAAACACAGCCTCAGAGAAATAGGCCAGCTCCTTGGGTTTCACCACACTACCATTAGCCGAGAGGTCCGTCGACACCAGACGCAGACAGCGTCTGGCTACCATGCTGTCCAGGCTCGCCTGCAACTCGGGCAGACCAGGCTACGCGCCAACCAACACCACCGTAAGCTGGCGACCAACCCCCAGCTCATTGCACTGGTCACCACCAAACTCATCCGGCATGACTCACCAGAGCAAATAGCTGGTGCGCTCAGGAGTAGCGGAGCGAAGCTCCGCATCTGTGCTCAGACGATCTACGATTGGATCTACCGACACGCCCGACATCTGCTCGTGCATCTGCACTGTCGCAAAGGTAAGTACCGCCGTACTCGAGAGAGTACGCTCAGAAAGGCCTTCCGAGCCAAACAGAAAGCCTACCGTAGTATTGACGTCAGACCTACCCACATTGCCAAGCGTAAAACCTATGGTCACTGGGAAGGAGACAGTGTGGTCGGTACAGCCCAGAGTGGCGCCATTGCCACCTTCGTCGAACGCAAGAGTGGCTACTTACTGGCAGCAGTACTGCCAGACAAAGGAGCGAAGAGCTTCGAGCAGACAGCGAAGCGCTGCTTCGCTGCTGTGCCCCAGAAGTACCGAAAGACTCTCACACTCGACAATGGCGTTGAGATGAGTAATTACGAGGCCATGGAACGACAGAACCAATTCAAGATTTACTTCGCCCATCCCTACCACAGCTGGGAACGTGGTACCAACGAGAATACGAATGGGTTATTGCGATTCTACTTCCCGAAGAAGATGAGCTTCGCTCATCTCACACAACAGCAGCTTGACGCTGCTGTACTGGAGATTAATACTAGACCCAGGAAACGACTAGGCTACAAAACACCAGAGCAAGTCCTCAAACGGTGTGGTGCACTTCGAATTAGAGTCTAGGCCGTGTCAAACAACCAATTCGAGGTTACATCTAATTCATGCATGTGTAGAAATCGACTTCCAATATCAAGATAAACCCGCACACGCTAAAATTGATAGGTCTTATCAAACGGGATGCCGCGGCATTCGCCGAACTCCTGCATGATATCTACAATTCGTGCAAAAATCGAACGACATTATAGTGCGACCAGAAGCCTATTCACCCACTACAAAATTGATCATGAGCTCAATGATCCGCTTATCGAGTACACGCGATACGTACTAGACAGCGGCACGGAAGCCGAAAAGACCGCCCTAGCTAGTGGCATTATTACGAAAGTTGTAGTCAGAGATGGTGTGTTGAGATTTTCTAATACTTAGCTGAGTATCATTGAAAATGTTAAGACAAGATATGTCAGTTCAGGTACAGCCTCATTGCTGTAATCATAACCGTATTACAGGATAGCGCGAGCTAACCCCATCTTATTCCTCTAAACATATCTAGATCATCATATACAAAGCCTTCATAGACTGGCCAATCATCATCGCGTTGCTGCGGAACTTTCCAATGAACCTGATCGATCGTCCTCGGCATGCGAGGCGCTGACGACAGGATCTTCTTTAAGCCATAAATAAAGAATATGATTGCTATATCAAAGTGGTCTTGTTTTCCCCTAAAGCTAAATTCAGAATTCTTTGTAGGCGACCCGTGAATAATCTTATTTCGAAGGGTGTAAAATTTATCTACCCACATTACGCTTAAGTCTTCTATTTCCCACTCGAAACCTCGGGGGAATCTACTGCTAACAGGACGCTGACTCGTATACCTATACACTCTCCTATATGTTGGAACGATATTATTCTTAAAATAGTCTTTAAGCGCCTTGCGTTGACTCTGCTCTGGGAGATCAAAAAGAGACTCATAAGAGCTTGCTATTATAGGAACCCTCGATGACATGCTTAGCCCCGAATCGTTAGAGTAAGCCTGCGACATCGCTTCTATGGCACGTAAGAGCCTTCGATAAAGCTTTTTCTGATACTGCCTCAATCGCAGCAGATCGTCTAACAATTGGTGGTCGCCTACAAATTGCAAAGGAGCTGGTACGTGATCTGGCTTCTGGAATTTGATCTCCGCCATACTGAATCCATAGTCTGTCGCTCTTTTGATGAAGCCAGCCGTGATGCCCATCACTGTGTTGCTGAGGCTAAAGTTCTGGGTCATCAGCGTAAAGTTTTCTGTCGTGTAAAGGGAATGGTGGAGATTTGGATTTCTCTCTATCGTTGCAGTTCTAGCCACTGTCCGCATAAACAGTAGCAATCTCACTTCTCTGCATAATTCTAATTCTTCGACCGTAAATGGGCGCCAGTCTATATTGCCAATGCTAATGATGCCTATGCCCTTCACTTCGTGCCATCGACCGACGTTTGCTCCAATTATTAGATCGACTTGCGATTTAACAGCGGGGTCTTCAATGTAATCATTCGCCTTAAGATCATAATTCCAGACTTTGACACCAAGGTCTGGTAATTCAATCTCTGGAGTATCCACCATATTTAGATATGGGAAATAGTTTATCTGTAGTGCTCGGTCTACTATTGCTTCTGGAGTATTAGGCATTGTCTACCTGGTCTACGTTAATGATTCGATTATAACCTTTCGCTATAAGACTGTAACCTTCATTTCAATCAAGGTAACGATACTTTTATCCGATTTGGCTGGGCGTGCGGGATTAGAACAGGTCACAGAACCTGGTCACCTTTTCGGCTGCTTGGTTGCCCTATAGATAACGGGTCACTAACGAAACCTGACATCGGGGGTGAAACGTAAAAAACCGCCATTTCTGACGGTTCCAACGCTTTGCCAGTTGTTTGGGCCGGCTATTTCTCTTGCCTGACCAAGAAGTTAATGAGGGAACAGGTCATGGAACCTGGTCACGCTAATTAGCTGCTTGGTCTGGCTCCGGGGACTGGGCTCGAACCAGCAACCTAGTGATTAACAGTCACCCGCTCTACCATTGAGCTACCCCGGAATATTAACAACTGGCTGAATTATAGCGAACAGTGACTGACTGGGCAAATAGCGATATATAGTTACAGCACTTTAAGCTAGTCTTGGTTTTTGAGACTGGCAGAAATTCGTCGTTCTTCGTCACGTTTTTTTAGGAGTTGACGTTTATCGTAGAGCTTTCTGCCTTTTCCAACAGCAATCCGCAGCTTTATAAATCGGCCTCTATTTAAAATTTCGAGCGGTACAATTGTTCGTCCCTGCTTTTTGGTGGCAATCAATTCCTTTATCTCACGCTTCTTGGCTAACAATTTTCGGGCTCGGGTGGTCTCACTGTCGGCAATGTAGATGCCGCTACTGCCGGCGATCGTGGCGTTTATCAGCCATAGCTCGTTTTCTTTGACGGTGACGTAGGCGCCTCTCAGGTGGCCGTGACCCATACGCAGGGCTTTGGTTTCAGCTCCACTGAGTTGTAGGCCCACAATTAAAGAGTCCTCAAGTTCATAGTCGTGTCGGGCACGTCGGTTGCTGATGACATGTTCTTTGGTTGTTTTCTTCTTGGCCATAATGGTAGTATGACTTAACTTTAAGAGACGCGCTAGGGGTTAGCAGTTTGGAATTGTTGTTGGGCTACATTCCAAAGGCTGGGGTCGTGGAGGACTACTAAACGATAATACCAGTACTCTGCTCCCCACATATATATTTGGCGCATGCCAGTCGCTTCGGCATAGTTAAAGCGGTTATTAAGTCGCCTGGCATTAAGAGATTTATTTTGTTCGCTTAGGCTAGCTTGAGTAATAGACTTAAGATTCGGTGGCCAAGCCTCGGCCTGCATCTCGCCAATAAGCATATCTCGATGGTTAACAATCATTTGTGTTTGGGCCAAAAAGCCATAAAACCAGGCCGGGAATGGGTATTCAAGATAACGGTGGCTAAAGTTTGCATCCCAAACCCGTTTATAAATGGATATACTGAATTCGTCTGGCTGTGGTTGACCAATCGGCAGGCCAATGGCGTTATTGCTGCGGCCGATTATGACTGGGTGGAACTGATCCAGGGATTTAACAAGCTGATACTCATCTACTAAGCGCTGTCGGTCAAAGTTGGTACAAATTCCAAAACCTTTCAGAAAATATTCGTTTTCTAATTGATAGGCTTCTAGGCTTGGCGAATTTTTATAACGTTCAATAGTGGCTTTCATGAAGTTTAGGAGCTCTGGTTGCCAAGTTGTCTGGGCCTTATTTAGGTTTACCCACGGCGGTGCATGACATTCTGGCCAACGAGGTTGTCGTAAGCCAACGGTTAGGATTATCTTTGCTCCACGGGCCTCGGCTTTTTTAAATTGCCAGTCCAGTTGACTGAAGTCATAGTTCCCTGGGCTAGGCTCGATGTCATTCCAGTAGCTGACCAATCGGAAGTGGCGAACCCCAATATTTAATAAGGCATCCATAGTGGTTTTGGGATCGAGTTTGAGGCTTTGAGCGTAATCTGGTATAAAGCTAACGCCAAGTTCGAGTGGTTTATGCTTCTCGGTTTGTATATACCACTCGCCGAGTCCGTACATTGTTCCGATTGCCAACATCACTAACATTAATCCAATAATGGCCGTTTTTTGACCTTTACCACGATGCCAAAAGTGACTGAATCGAGCTGTCAGCTGTTGGAGGTGCAATTGGCCTCTTTTTGTCATACAATTAATATCCTATGCCCATAACAAATAGTGTCAGCATCGTCATTCCAGTATACAACGAAGCACGTCATCTGGGTGCTTGTCTTAGGGCTATCAGTGCTCAGAACCAACTGCCACTTGAGGTTATTGTTGTTGATAACAACTCGACAGACCATAGCCCTCATCTGGTAAAACAATTTCCTTTCGCAACACTTATGCACCAGCCCAAACAAGGTGTTGTATATGCCCGGGACTTAGGCTTTGACGCTGCTCGGGGAACAATAATTGCTCGCATAGATGCTGATACGATCGTGCCTGTCGATTGGCTCGAAAATATCATACGTATTTTTAGCGAAAGTCAAGTCAATGCTGTTTCGGGGGCTGTGCATTACTATGACATCAGTTTGTCTAGGACGGTCGATAATGTTGACACTTACTTTAGAAAACGACTGAGTCGGAAGTTGTCAACTAACTTTCTGTTTGGTTCGAATATGGCTATTCGGCGGACTGATTGGCAGAAAGTCAGTCCTGGTTTATGTAGACGTGGTGGGCTGCATGAGGATTTTGATTTGGCAATTCACCTCCAGCAAAAAGGGGGCAAGGTCATCTATGATCCTGACTTACTGGCTGGTGTTTCATCGCGGAGGATTGAAATGGATTTTCTGAGCTTTATGCGTTATGCGCTGAGGAGTCCTTATACTTACGCTGAGCATAATCTTAGCTGTCGGCTACACATGTACCCAGTGGTTATATTTGGCTTATTTGCTTACTTGCCCGGACGAGTGCTCTATAAAGGGTATGACAAATTTAGTGAACGTTTTTCGGTGACCAGGTTTTTGGAGCACAGTTTAGGAAGTTCGCGGGTTGATCCAACGACTAACATTGCTTAGTTCTCTTCTCGGGTTAGGCTACAAGCTTAATCAGTTTTCAATAAATGAGCTAGTTGTTGCTTGAGATTCTCCCGGTTGATATTTGTGCCGTCTATTTGAATTGCTGCTTCGTATCTTTTCGGAAGTTCGAGCTGGCTGCTCATACGGTCAAAGACTTCTGGTGGCATGTTGCCCCAAATGCGAGTCTCTTTGTTGTGGGAGTGTTCGGTGGCTCGGGCTCGGGCTATCGCTAGTGGCGTAGTTAGCCAGATTAATATTGTTTTGGCCTGTCGTTTTTTGGCAATTTGTCTTAAGTGTTGTCGATCAGAGTAGTAGTTAAAATTGGTGTCAAAGATGACGCTCAGGCCTTGGCTCAACAAGCGGTCTGTAACCTGGTTTAGATGGGCATATAACCGTCGGCTTTCACTGACAGCATGAGTTGGTTGATTAAACATTTTGTGTCGTTCATGGTCTGCCCATAGGTGTTCGGCAGAGCTCATCTCGGCGATAATTTTAGCTACTGTCGTCTTACCCGACCCTGGGTAACCGACAAAAATATATAATACGGGTTTTGCCACAACTTAATTTTAGCAAACGTTTTGATAGCTAAAAACAGCCACTCATAACAAGTCGGTAGCAATCAGTTATTGACTAGTTTAGGGTTAGTCGTAACAACATAAATTGGCTGCTGGTCAGCAAAAATACTGACTTGGCTGTCGGCAGGTAATTCTGTCGCTTCACCGTCAAACTGAGCCCATAGTGGATGAGTGGTAACAAAGTTATAGCTCTCATTGGCTAACATCATTTCACCAATCGTTGTTTTAGGATGATTGGCAATCAGTAGTCCGAAAGCGGGCATAATCTCGCGCAGTGTTTTTTGACGGATAGTTACCCTCTGTAGTCCCCTTTCGGTTAGCGGGGTCTGGAGTTTTAAATATTTAGCCATAATATGCGAATTGGCAAAAATGTTTTCGTAAAAATATTCCGTCTTCCCGTCACGGATTATTTCGTTGAGCGGAGAAGCCAAAAGGGCACGGACTGCGATTATAGGTTCGCTGAATGTGCGGCCTACCTTTGATTGCCCAAACAAACTGTCTCGGTGTTTAGGATTGTTTAGATACTTATAACTTGAAGCAAGAGCGGTGGCGCCTAGGCTGGCATAGAAAGCGGCCGGGTATTTCTCCGCTGTCTTTCCCTCGCTAGTTACTCTGCAGATAATTGGGAAGATTTCAACGATTCGTCCATCTTCCAGAACGCGGTCAGGATGTCGTCGATGCAAGGATGTATGTTTGGCTTTATGGCCATCTTCAGCATTTCCGCCGCCAAGACTTAAAATCGGTTTACGCCGTAAGTCATCGTCTTGTTTCAGCTCGACCAAAGTCCTTACAACGGTGTTAAAGGTACCATCGCCGGCGACTACAATTACAAGATCGCTTTGCTCGAGAGCTAAACGAACCAGAGCTTTATTAGCTTCTAGTCCCAGTCTTGATGTTTCGAGTTGGCTGACTTCAAATGGAGCAGACTCCCTAAATTGGTGCAATCTTTTTAGCCCACGTCGGCTATTTGTGCTGTAGGGGTTTACAAGGGCTGACGCGTGTCTTATATGGTCTAAACCGCTATTTTCGGCCACAGATAAATCTTTCCTTGGTTAAGGACTTTAAGATAAAAGAAGCTAATTATAACTTCATTTGTCTCAAAAGTCTATACCTTTGTTGGCCAGGAATTTTTGATCGAAGTGGTGTTTGATCTTTGTCATATCTGTAGCAATGTCAACCTGGTTTAGTAAACCTTTTGGAAAATTACGGCCACTCAGGCAGAGACTGGTTTTGGGGGACCGGCTTTTGATCAGATTTTGAAGATTATCCTCCGTTATTAAGCCGTCATGGACGGCATTATTGATCTCATCGCAAATGACTAGGTCATATTGACCACTCTTGGTGGCATTCAAGGCTTCATCAAGGGTAGTTTGGGCAGCCTTCATGTGCTGGCTCTCACTAATGTGTTTTGGGCTCAATTCGCCGGCTTTATAGAAGCCTTTGCCGCCTTTAAAAAAGTAGAGCTGGTCTTTATATATAGATTGGATGTCGCGAATAAAAACATGCTCACCGACGCCCCAGTATTTAATAAACTGAATAAAGGCCACTTTCCAGCGATTGCCCAGGGCTCTGGTCATCAGACCTAAGGCTGCTGAAGTCTTGCCTTTGCCGTCTCCAGTATAAACAATCACCACTGATTGCTTGGTCTTAAAATCCTCAAATGTCATTTCCTTAACAGTATGACTGAAAGTAGCTCAAAAAACGATATCTAAACCTGACCGCTGATTTGGTTTTGGTGCATCAGCCATAGCATTACCCGTTTTATCTTGATACGCTCGGTTGGACTGATTCGCTCATGCATGTTTAGCGCCCGCATAACAGGGTGAGAACTATAGATTTCCATCAACTCGCCGACAATTTCACGCTTATCAGGTTCAAGAATTGATCTATCAGCAGTTGAAAAATCGTTTATAAATTGTTGACGTGTAGCTTCGTCGTTATCAATCATGCCCAGAGAGCTGAAGATATCAAGTGCGGCATGGGGGCGGAACTTATCTAGCTCAAATTGACCTTTCTCAGAACTGGCAGACGGTAGTTCTTGCAAGTCCTCCTTGATTCTGGTGACTGACATGGCCAGTATCGGTACCATCTTCCCCTCAGCAGTTGATATTGTTACTTGGTGGAGGATAGGTTCGGGATATTTCTCAACTTCAGCAAGGGCTGGATTTGGCACGTCAATTGGTTCAGGCGATTGCTCACCAGGCGGGTTCATTTCAAAACTTGGCATTGCTTGACTCATAACTACTGGCCTTTCGATAGAGTGGGCCGAGTGGTTGATATTGAAAGTGCCAACCACTTAAACTTGCCTACTCTTAAAGCAGTTGGGACATTATACCAGATTTTATGCAAATTACTCTAGGAAATTTTTCTCACACCAACTGATGTGTTTTGAGGGCATTGTCGATACGAGGACGATCGAAACCAACAATTATCTCTCCGCCAATATCAATTACTGGGATGCCTCGCTGACCAGATTTCTGAACCGCTTCAGTGCCAGCAGCCGGGTCGCTGTCGACATCGTGATCGTTATATTTGACGCCTAGTTTATCTAAATATTCTTTGGCGGCATGACAAAATGCGCACCAAGTAGCACTATAAATTGTAACTTTTGAGTCAGTCATAGTTAACTATTAGTATAACATTGCTCTACTATACTTTGTAAAGCAAAAACTTTGGTTGTCCTACAGGGACAATAGTTGATATAATGGCTCTTAAATGGAGCAACAAAAAGATGACCTGCCATCGGTTGATGAGCCGGAGTCGAAGATCCAACAACGTATCTTCTTAGATCGTCAGCTATTCATGAACAGTGCCCTGAACATGAGTTGGCAACTGGCGATAGTTGTTTTAGTACCAGTAATTGGTGGATATAAGCTGGGTCAACACTTTAAATTTGGCTCATTTGGGTTACTGGCTGGCCTTGGATTGGCCATAATTATGTCCGGCCTGCTTTTTAAGCGACAACTTAGTTTGAGTGTCCGGCAGCCTAGTCCTAAAAAGGTTAAAAATTGATGATTAGTCGTCTATGGATGTTTGGTGACGCTGGTCCGGTGGTTCACATTTCACCTGGTGGGGTGTTTCAGTTTGGCGGCTTGACAATCACTAACTCAATCCTTTACGGCTGGCTCTGTTCGGTGATACTTATAGTTATTTTAGTCTGGGTAGCCAGGAAAATAAGCATCAAGCCTCGTCGAGGCTTAGTCCAGTACATTGAAGCGGCAGCCGAGTTTATTATTAATTTGGTTGAAGGTAGTTTTGAGGACAAGAAACGAGCTCGCAAATACGTTGCCTTTTTCGTGACTCTCTTTTTCTTTTTGCTGTTTAATAATTGGCTGGGACTTATACCGGGTGTCGGCGAGGCCTTACATGTTGGCAGCATCCCGCTGGTCAGACCATTTACTGCAGACCTTAATGGTACGCTGGCGGCGGCTATTGTGACAATGGCTGTGGTTTATACGGCTTCTATCCGGGAGTCAGGTGGCATAATCAAATATCTGAGTCATTTCTTTATTGGCAGTCCGCTTAATCCGCTGTATCTTATTCTTGGGCTGCTAGAGATGATGACTGATCTGACACGTGTCCTAAGCTTGTCACTGCGACTCTTTTTAAACATAACTATCGGCGAAATTATCATTGCCGTTTTCTCCTACTTAGGTCATGTTGCTGCCCCGATAACAGCTGCTCCATTCACCATAATAGAGATTTTTGTCGGTGCTTTGCAGGCTTATATTTTTGTCATTTTAAGCGTCATGTATCTAGCTATTGCCGTTAATAATGCTAGCGAATCTGAGGATCAGCACTTGACCGAAGAAGACGTTGCTGACAAAATAAGCCTAAGACCTAAAGAAAGCTTGAGTGGTTGATTTTATTGTGGATCGCTTAAATTTACTAATTTAAAGAGGTGAAAGTAATATTATGATCTTACTTGCAGACGCAATTAACACAGCAATTATCGGAAAAGGTTTAATGATCGGCGGCGGCTTTATTGGCCCAGGTATTGGTATCGGTCTGATCGGTGGTAGTTATCTCCAGGCGGTTGGTCGAAATCCTGAAGCTTCACGCTTTCTGGGTCAGGCATTGGTCTTCGTTGGTATAGTCGAGCTCATTTTCCTGCTAGCCTTCGCTTCAATATTTATTGTCAAATAGGATCAGTTTGTAAGACTAATGTTGCATCAGCTAACTTTTTTTGGACAATCATCTTCAGGCCTCGGGGCGCTTGGCCTTGACCCTAAAGCTTTTCTAATCCAGCTAGTTACTTTTGTGATTGTATTTCTAGTCCTGAAGCGCTATGCATTTAAGCCGATTTTAGATGTTTTAGAGCAGCGTCGCCAAACTATTGAGCGAGGTGTAAAACTAGGCGAACAAATGGCTAAAGAGAAGTCCGAGCTTGATCAAAAAGTTAGTCAGGCATTAGCAGATGCCCGGTTGAAGGCCGACGCTGTAATAGCTGAAGCACAATCCGCTGCCCGTAGTGTTGCCTTAGAAGCCGAAGAATCTGCCAGGGCCAAAGCGGACAACATTGTTGCTCAAGCTGGTCAGCAAATTAAACAAGATAGTTTAAGAGTTCGCCGGCAGTTGGAAAAAGAACTTGTCGAACTGGTCTCAGAAGCAACTGAAGCAATTATTGAGCAAAAAGTAGATCAGACCAAGGACAGCCAGTTAATTAATAAATTCTTAAAAGAACAGGCTCGAGCATGAAGCTAGCTCGTCACCAACTAGCAGCTATTTTAGGCCAACGTTCGCTGATTAAGGTTGATCGAAAGGCTTTGGCTCATGAAGTGGCGGCCTATCTGCTGAGCGAAGGTCGGACAGCGGAGCTTGATTCACTAATCAGAGATGTTATGGAATATCGAAGCCAACACGGCATTGTTGAGGTTTCGGCGGTCAGTGCCTTTCCTTTGGATGAACAAGCTCAGTCAGAGATTAGCGCTCAGGTCAGTAACCAACTGCCTGGCACTAAACAGCTTATTATCGATCAGTCAATTGATAAAAATATGATCGGCGGCGTCAAGATCGAATTCGCCAACCGACAATTGGATCTTAGTATTCGATCGAAGTTGAATCGATTTAAACAACTAACTACCAGCGGGAAGGATTAATCATCGACGTGGCAGAATTATCTATTAAAGAACTTTCGAACGACATCCGAGGTGCAATTGCTGAACTTAAAACTAGACCGGAGATTGAATCAATCGGTATTGTGACGCGTATTGGTGATGGAATCGCCTGGGTTTACGGGCTTCGCAGTTGTGGCTACAGTGAAATGCTGGAGATCGACGGGACTGACGGACAAAAGGTAACCGCCTTTGCTCTTAATCTGGGTGAGGATGAGATCGGTGCTGTCCTGCTCGGTGAAGATATTACGGTCAAAGCCGGAGCCAAGGTGCGCTTATCTGGTAAAGTGCTCGAGGTACCTGTCGGTCCGGAAATGGTCGGGCGGGTAGTCGATCCGCTTGGCAACCCAATTGACGGCGGTGAGCCAATTAAAGCCAAATTAAGAGCCCGCGTTGAGCGTCCCGCGCCTGGTGTACTCGATCGGAAGAGTGTTCATCAACCACTGATGACTGGGCTGACGGCCATTGATGCCATGGTACCGATTGGTCGTGGCCAGCGTGAACTAATTATTGGTGACCGACAAACCGGTAAGACAGCCATTGCCGTTGACACGATGATTAACCAATCTCGGCAAAAGACGGGAGTGATTAATGTTTATGTGGCTATTGGGCAGAAGTTGAGCAAAATAGCTCGTCTGGTTGATCGCTTAAAGCGTGAAGGGGTTATGGATCAAACGATTATTGTGGCTACTTCACCAGCCGACCCAGCCGCGCTACTCTATCTGGCGCCTTACGCCGGAGCGGCAATGGGTGAATACTTCCGCGATAACAAAGGACATGCTTTGATTATCTATGACGATCTAACCAAGCACGCCGTGGCTTACCGCCAGATGTCGCTGTTGCTTCGCCGCCCTCCTGGTCGTGAAGCATACCCGGGCGATGTTTTTTATTTACATTCACGCTTGTTGGAACGGGCCGCTAAGCTCAATGACAAACTTGGTGGTGGCAGCTTAACTGCCCTACCGATTATCGAGACCCAGGCTGGCGATATTAGCGCCTATATACCAACCAATGTTATTTCAATCACTGATGGCCAGATTTTTATGGAGACCAATTTGTTCTATCAAGGGATTAGGCCAGCTATATCGGTCGGTCTGAGTGTTTCTCGTGTTGGCGGTGCCGCCCAGACTAAGGCGGTTAAAAGTGTTGCCGGGGGGTTGCGTCTGGATCTGGCCCAATTTCGTGAGCTGGCAGCCTTTAGTCAATTTTCAACTGATCTTGATGCTGATACCCGTCAGCGGATTGAACGCGGTCAGCGCTTAACAGAACTACTCAAACAGCCCCAATTTAGTCCCTATTCAGTTTGGCAAATGTACGCCACTCTTTTGGCGGCAACTAAAGGAGCTTTCGACAAAGTACCGCTGGAAAAGATTAAAGTGGCCGAAGAAACACTTTTTCGTGAGCTAAAAACAAAGCACAGTAAGCTAGTTGAAGTACTTAACAGCGGCGATAAACCAACTGATAGCCAGGCTGAGACGGTGCTTGCGGTGGCTAAAAATATAGCTACTGGCTACCAAGTCGTACCTGAAAATATTCACCAAACTAACCAGAAACCATAAGGACCAACTTTGGCAAGTACAATTACCCTAAAAAGGCGCATATCGTCAATCCGCAGCACCAGGCAGATCACTAAGGCTATGGAATTGGTCAGTGCCAGTAAACTGCGCCGGGCTCAGGAGCAGGCTACTCAAAGCCGTGATTATCGGCAAGCAGCCTACGGTCTATTATCGAGATTGAATCAGATACAGGAAGTTGAGAGACAACCTCTCTTTAGACGACGAAATGTTAAAAACCGACTGTATGTGGTAATTACTAGTAACAGTGGTTTGGCCGGAGCATATAACTCTAATGTTTTAAGACTGTTAAGTCATCATATCCAAGACGATCGGACTCAATCAGTTAAAAGTCACGTTATCACTATTGGCAATAAGGCGGCTCAATTTTCTCGCCGTATTGCCGGCCTTGAGTTAGTTGCTGTTTACCCTGCATTTGGAGATCATCCAACGGCCAATGACATCCGGCCGATTTTGAATACTTTGATTGGCCGTTACAAAGACGAATCTATTGACGAGATTTTAGTTCTCTACACTGTTTTTCGCTCCAGCATCAGCCAGCAAACAATCAGTTTGCCGCTACTACCCGCTAAGCTAGAGGAAACAGATGCAGCCAACAAGTTTGTGGTCATGAACTTTGAGCCAGATGTCGAGACGGTTATCAATCAAGTTGCTACCAGCCTGATCGAGGTACAGATATGGCAGGCTTTGCTCGAGAGCCTGGCCAGTGAGCACTCAATGCGGACTTTGGCTATGAAGAGTGCTACCGATAATGCCAATGAGCTTATTGACGACTATACTCTGGAATACAATACTGCCCGCCAAGGAGCTATTACTCAAGAACTAGCTGAGATTACTGGCGGAGCGGAGGCCATGAAATGAGCCAACTAGCAAACTTGCGACTGGTTGAGGGGCCAATAATTGAAAATGTGGCTGATGGCTCAGAAATACCAGGCAGTTTAGTTTATGATAAGCTGTCTGACCATGAACGACGACAGCAAATGGTCAATGATATTGCTGCCATAGTGGCAGAAAATTGCTTGGCAGATAGGAGACCGCGCACTGAAAGGGTGATTTGCCAGGAAGTTGCTCGAGCCGCATCGGAGGCTACGCTAGATAAGATTTTTGCGGTTCTCGGTGTCCCTGGTTTGGTATATAGTACCCAGGCCGATCAGTCAATTATCCTGAGAGCTGATCCTGAGTTTAAAGTTGAAAAAGGAGATACCTAAAAATGGCCATTGCAACCAAAACAAATCAAGGTACTATTACCCAGATTGTTGGGGTGGTGGTTGACGTCGAATTTGAAGGCCACAATTTGCCGAGTATTTTTAATGCCCTCGAGGTTCAGTTGGATGGTCAACTCTTGATCCTGGAAGTAGCTCAGCATTTGAGCGAAACGAGCTTAAGAGCTATTGCCTTAGGCTCAACTGATGGGCTTGAAAGAGGTGCATCAGTAATTGATACCGGATCAGCTATTTCGGTACCAGTGGGCAAAGCTACTTTAGGCAGGATGTTCAACGTTATTGGACAACCAATTGATTCCAAAGGAGGTACCTTTAAAGAGACGGCTCCAATTCATAAAACTCCCCCACCACTGATTGACCAAACGGGCCAGGTTGAAATTCTGGAAACCGGAATTAAGGTTATTGACCTAATTTCGCCTATCACAAAGGGAGGTAAAGTTGGTCTATTTGGTGGTGCCGGTGTTGGTAAGACCGTCTTGATTCAGGAATTGATTAATAATATTGCTAAGTTTCATAGTGGTTATTCGGTCTTTGCCGGTGTTGGAGAGCGTACTCGTGAAGGTAATGACTTATATCATGAGATGGAAGAATCGGGCGTTATTAAAAATACTTCGCTTGTCTTTGGGCAAATGAACGAACCGCCAGGTGCCCGTTTACGAGTCGGCCTATCGGGTCTAACAATTGCCGAGGGTTTCCGCGATAAAGGCAGCGATGTACTGTTGTTCATCGATAACATTTTTCGTTTTACTCAAGCTGGATCGGAAGTCTCAGCTTTGCTCGGTCGTTTACCGTCAGCAGTTGGCTACCAACCGAACCTCCAACAAGAAATGGGTGCTTTGCAGGAGCGGATTACCAGTACTCGAAACGGTTCAATTACTTCTGTCCAAGCTGTTTACGTTCCGGCTGACGACCTTACCGACCCTGCCCCAGCGACCACTTTTGCGCATCTTGACAGTACAATTGTTCTGAGCCGGGCTCTGACTGAGCTGGGTCTCTATCCAGCAGTCGATCCGCTAGATAGTAATAGTACTATTCTTGACCCAGAAATTGTTGGCGTTGAGCACTATGAAGTGGCCAGAGAGGTACAGCGCGTTTTGCAGCGCTACAAAGACCTACAAGATATTATCGCCATTTTGGGCATGGAGGAGCTAAGTGACGATGACAAACAAACTGTTGCCCGAGCCAGGCGGATACAACGTTTCTTGACGCAACCTTTCTTTGTAGCTGAAGCTTTTACCGGTATCGGGGGCAAATACGTGGCCCTTAAAGACACAATTGATGGTTTTCGGCAGATTTTGGATGGTAAACATGATGCAAAAAGTGAACAGGCTTTCTACATGAAGGGCGATATTAGCGAAACAAAAGACGAGAAGTAGAGATGCTCCACTTGCGACTGGTAACTTTATCTGGCACCAAGTTTGACGACGATGTCTATGAAGTGATTCTGCCGACAATGGACGGCCAGATTGGAGTACTCGAGGACCATATGCCGCTGATTAGTGTCGCTACCAACGGAGTCATAAGTGTTCGGCGGCAGCAACATGATCCAGACCGTGAGATGGAACATTACGCGACACATGGCGGGGTTATTGAAGTTGCTGGCAATACTCTAATGGTAATTGTTGATGAAGCTGATGCTGCTGACGAGATTAGCCAAGCCGAAGCTCAGGCAGCACTTGAAAGAGCCCAAAAGATTAAAGCCGAAGCCAAGGATCAAGTTAGTCTGGAACACGCCCAAACTTTAATTGACCGTAGCGCAGTACGTTTGCAGGTCGCTGGACTTAAAAGACGTCACCAACGACACTAATTTTTGTTAGGCTTTAAGCCTAATTGTACAGAAAGCGCAACGGCTGGCGGCTTTAGGGACAACACTTAAGCACTCCGCACATTTTTTGGTTGTTGGCTCGTCTGTGCCTTTGTCACGGTTGGATAGAGCTATTAGTTTGTTAATTGGTTGAACAACTAGGAAAAATACGACAAGAGCAATGATTAGAAATGAGATGATGGCGTTTATCAGGTCGCCATACAAAAACTGACTGCCTCTGAAGCTGAAATGTGCATCAGCCAGTTGCTTCTGTTTGTAAACAGCTCCAACTAGCGGCGTGATCAAGTCCTTAACCATAGAGTTGATAATGCCGTTAAAGGCAGCTCCGATAACTACGGCCACTGCAAGATCAACCACATTACCACGTAGAATAAACTTCTTGAAATCTTTAAACATTTGTTGCTCCTATTAAACTGTTTCTATACTAGCAAAGATTATTGTTTTGAGGTGATTTTTGTTGTTAACTCAAGCCTAACATTCTCTGGAATTTTTGACATATTAGACAATATATAACAAAATGCATGCCATGACCGAACGACTTACTCCAGAACAGCAAGCTGACTATACTGACGCGCAAGAACTGGCTTATAGAGCGAACAATACTTTTGATGAGAGACACGCTGCTGCTATAGTACTTGCAACTGCCTGTAGGCTTAAAGAATACGAAGCACTTGAATTCGAGACACTTATATATGAGGCACGGACAGACTTTGATGCTCTCGATCAAGAATTTAATTCATACAATTCTGCCGTAAGTACACTTATGCCACCTCGGTCAGTTTTTGAAGCAACTAAGCCAGAGTCAAAAGAATCTTTTGCTGCTGAGCACGTCTGGAACGCCATGAGCCCGGAGCAGAAAACTAAAGCTGCTGAACTAAGCAATGCTATATACAAACAGTTTGAGCAGTATGGTGTTATCAAGGGCGATCTCAGGGTGGTAATGACTGAAGTCGACGGCCAGCCCAAGTTTACCCTAATTCATACCGGTTTCGGAATCGATATCGGCGACCCAAAGAAGGACAATGATCCTGCCAGAAGCTACGAATCCGTCATGAGTAAGAAAAACGATGCCTTATTCCAAATTGAAGTTAACGGAGTCAAATACGACACCCGTAGCGGTATGACCAACGCAGTATATGTTGCCAAAATAGAAGAAGCCAGAAGCCGCAGAATGATTCTACCGGACAGCAAAAAGCTGAGTCAAGAAACTGGTGACTTACCGACCCTTACTATGCTTACTAGCGAACCATTAACCATGGCCGGCTACGTGCCGCTTCGTCACGTCGTCAGGGGCCAGTTGGACCGCTGTTTGTGTAGCCCGGACTACGACTATCGTGAACTCCGTGTCTGCCCAGCAGTGGAAATTGTCTAGCTTCTCTTTTGCTACTCTGAGTTTCTTTTTATCTTGTGCTTTATCTTTGGAGCGAACCCGAGCGATGCAGAGCGTTTATGCTCTGCTGTCAGCGGCTTCATGGATCATTATGTCAAATGCTACTTTTAATTGGTTTTGACAAAAGACAAAACTAACTGTACGCTTAAAATAATAATAGTTAAGTGGAGGTTCCAAAATGTTTGGAAGACGGAAGATAGCCATGTTGGTGGCTGAGTTTCTTGGTACTGGAATACTGACACTCGTATTCTTGAGTGTTCAGCGTTCAACGATCGGCGTGCCTTACTTTATTGCTTTGGCCGCTGGTTTAACTGCGCTAGTCGCTTACTTTGTGGTAAGCGAAAATTCGGGAGCACATTTGAATCCAGCAGTCACATTAGCACTCTGGACGGCTCGTAAAGTCAACACTTTGACCGGTGCACTTTATATCGTTATGCAGCTCTTAGGAGCTTGGGCTGCCTATTATCTGTATGTCTATTTTGCCAATCTCCCGACTGGGTTTCAAGCAATTGGCAGCCACTATACTGGTAGGGTTATGCTTGCCGAAGCGGTTGGTACATTTGTTCTGGCCTTGGCTTGGGCAGCGGTTGCCTATCGCCGTTATAGTGTTGGTAACTCGGCAGCAGTTATTGGTATAGCTTACGCACTGGGCATCATTCTTGCCTCGGTAGCTGGCATTGGGATCATCAACCCGGCTGTTGCTCTTGGTACTCGAGCATGGACTCTTTGGGGTTCAATGGGTTGGGGCACCTATGTTCTGGGCCCGGTTCTGGGCGCAATCGTTGGTGTTAATCTATTCGGGCTGCTATTTGCCCCCAAGGCGGCACTAGCGGTAGCCAAAGTGGCTACACCCAAGGCTCGAACTACTCGCAAGAAAGCTACGACTCGTCGCAAACGCTAAAATTGTTTTTTAGTCTCTGCCCTCTTAATGAGTAGAAGGAACCGCTTTTTATAAAAAAGAGCGGTTCCTTTAGTTATTGAGCTGTCTTTTCAATTAAATCGCTTTGAAAAGCATCTATGCCTTTAATGTCTTTGGAGTAGCTGGAAACATCTGGTAGATCAAGCTCCTTAATATGTTGCCAAACTACTTCAATTAACTGCTCTAGGCGTTTTGATGTTTGCGTCTCAAACTTAAGATGAAGCTCATTGATATGGCCGTTTTCATCTGGTTCAACGAATTCAATATAGGCATCGTCAACGCTGTAACCTCTGAAGCTATGTGAACGTTCAACCAGTAGTTTGTAAAAGTAGAGTTGCTGTTGAAAAGAATGCATTTTGATATCTTTGGTCCAATGACTGTAGCTTCGGCCGGTTTTAAAGTCAACGATCGAGATTTTTTTATTTTTTTTGTCAATAATGAGCCGATCAATTTTTCCGTTTAAATGAGCCTGGCCGACAAAGACACCCTCATTCCTAAAACTGTATTCACTGTAATCGGCAGGGTGAATGCTGTTGGCGCGTTGGGTAAGGTAAGCTTTTAAACAAGCTTTGCCTCGATCAAGCAGTTGTCTTTGGTCGACTTCTGAGAGCCGTTTTAGCTTAAGACGGTGGCTAAATTTGGCAATTGCCATAGTAGTCAGGGGTAATTTAGAGTGCTCTTTATAATAGCGCAAGATCCAATCCAGTGTTTCGTGAATTGCATTACCGTATTGACCGCTGATACTTGGAGCTGTCGGAAAGCGTAGCAAATATTGAATGAAAAAGGTTGTTGGACCATCGTTTGAGGTGTCACAGAAGCAATTTAATTGAGTTGGGCTCAGTTGGAAATGCTCTAACCGATGAGCCAAAAGAGCCTTGAGCTTGGGCTGTTCAATTGCTTTGTAATGACGTTGTTGCCAATAAAGCGTTAAGTCAGCCAGCTGGGGCGTAGCTAACTGCTCTATCATCACCAGTTGTCTTTTGGTCGGCAAAAGAGGGCTAATAATCTGGTCTTTGCTGTTGGTTTGTTCATTTAAGTACTTAAGACTGGTAGTCAGTTTGCCGCTAAAGGTATTGCTGTAGCTAGTTATATAGAGTTTGGTTCGGGCTCTAGTCAGGGCCACATAGAGTAGTCTTAAGCGTTCATCTTCGGTTGTTCCGTCATAGCGGATAAAGCCTAGGTTTTCAGGCAAAGCGATTCGGTATCCCTGAGATTTTGCTTTGCTACCCCAGACTTCGTCTATAGCGGCCACTATAAATACTGCCTGAAACTCCTTCCCCTTGGCTTTATAGACTGTCATTAGCTCAACGGCGTCAGTTGCTTCCTGATAGGGGTTTGTGCTGAGTATTTTAATGCCAGCAGCTTGGCTCGATTCAATGAAGGTCAGGAAATCGTTAAGGCTAAGTGGTTTTAAGTCATCGGCTCGGTAGTCACGCAGCTTTTGCCGTAGTACCGTCAGATTGGACAGTAGTTGCCAAAAGCTTTGACTGTCCTGTCGTTCGGTTTTTAGGGACCCAAAGTAATGATCATAAAACGGCGATCGGTATTCGCCAGTCCCCTTCTCTCCTAGCTCAACCGTTGAAACACCAATCAACTTATCGAGCATTACTTCCAAACTTTCGTTGCCAGATATTAGCCCAAGATGGATAACAAATAGGGCTATCTGTCTGGTCCTAGGGCTAGCCATTAAGACATCGGTCCAGGACTTTGAGTTTTCATTAGCCTGCCAGGAGAGGTCCCAAATTAAGCTTGTTGGCAGGTTCCAAAAGCGAAAGCTAAGTACCTGCGGCCATAAATTGTCACTGACCCCAGTTTGGCCTTTGTTAAGGGCGATGACTAATCGACTCATCGTTGCCAGCTCGATTACTGATTGATCTTGGAGTACATTCTCACTTTTTTCATAGCGAATGGGTAGCTTTTGGTTATGTAAAAACGGGACCAAGGCTTCCAGATATGCATGTTTGGGAGCCAAAATAGCTATTTCTTTTGCCGGAAGGCCCTGCTCGATTAATTTTTTGATTTGCTTGGCTACCCAGCTATTCTGAGACAGGTCGCTAATAAACTGATGGCGTTCAATCTCTGCAGCCGTTGACATATTTGGCCCAGAGGCTATCATAGTTTTGTCAATTTCCGGGAAACTGTGTTGCAGGCGCTGTTCTATCTGGCTGCTGATGGCTGATGCAAGTTCTATTATATCGGGGCTGGAACGATAGTTCTGGGTCAAAGGCACAACTAACACCTGAGCGTATTTTTGGTCGAAGCTTAACATGTGCGAGTAGTTGGCTCCTTGAAAGGCGTAAATTGCTTGATCATCATCACCAACTGCCAGAACATTTGGTCGGTCTTCGTTAATCGGGTTGTCGGCCAAAAGTTCCACCAGGTGGGCTTGAGCCTGGTTGGTATCCTGAAATTCATCAAGCAGAATATACTGATAGCGTTCTTGAAGGCTAAAGCGCAGCTCTGGGTTAGAGGTTAAGGCCTGGATTGCTTGGAGGATCATGTCGTCATAGTCGTAAAGTTGATGTTTTTTGAGTTGCTCCAAATAATCTTCATAAATGTCGGCAGCAGCTCGTAATTTAAGGATTTGTTGTTGCCCGATCACTACAAACTGATTATGCTCATCTTTAAGTAACCATTTGTTTTTCCAGGCGGTCAGTGCACTTGTTTTGCCTGAGGAGTGAACTGTCTCTAAGGCTTCAGCTAATTGCTCGTAACATAGAGCGTCAAGTGGCATCAGGCTGCTAACTGCTGAACCTCCTTTGGCAAGAGGCAGTTGGCTTAATAGTTCCTCGAAGCGAAGAATTGATTTTTTGTCGATCTTTATAAGACCACTAAGTAGCTGACGACTTAGTTGTGAGGCTTCTTGGACGAATTTCTCGTTCTCTAATAAGCCAGCCCGGAGGGCATCGGGTGTCAATAAGGCTCTTTTAAAGTCGCTGACCAGAGTTTTAATGTCTCGCAGATAAATATCGTGCTTTAGGGGGTTAGCGTAGGGCAGCTTATCTAAAACCTGTCGGTATATAGTGTCTAGAGTTAACTCGTCTACTGGTTGAAGATCGTAAGTGGCGTTAAAGTATTCCGGATAGCGCCGAATAAGCTCGCTGCCAAAAGCATGATAGGTGCTAATAGTAACGTCATAAGCTGCTTTACCGATAATCTTAGTCAGTCGTTGGCGCATGGTTTGAGCTGCCGAATCAGTGAACGTTAAACAGAGTATGTTTTGTGGTAAGCTATCAGTTCGAATTAGTATATTGGCTATGCGGGTGGTTAAAAGCTGAGTTTTACCAGTGCCTGGGCCGGCGATCACCAGGACCGGGCCATCGAGTCTATCAACCGCTCTGCGTTGAGCAGTGTTTAGCTCCCTATATGCCTTTTGGAATTCCTCCATAGGCTATATTCTATCGCTTCTTAGTCCGGAATAGCTATCGTGACTCGCTTAGAGCGCAGACTAAACAACGATTTTCGCTGCCAAATTCGGTGAACCATTGTTCGGTTGCTTTGTGCCATGGTTCGTAGTCGTGGAAACCAATTAGGTCGGCAAATTCACGGAGCATCCAACCCAAACAACCGTAAATTCTGAGCTTGCCCCAAATAACTGCTGCCCATTTTTGGCCAACCGGAATAACTGTGATCGGAGGTTTCGCGACGTAACTTTTGAATTTTTTGTTACTAGCCCGACGTCTCAAGTTAGTGGCTACGAATTGACCGTCAGCTATTGCAGTTTGGGCTTGTCCGCTGTAGGGCGTATTAGCATTGTCTCCAAGTACGAAAATATTGTCCTCGGCTTGTAAATATATATCAGTGGCTACTTTTCCATGAGCGGTAATTAAAAAAGAATTTTGCTTGAAAAATGGATTATTAGTCACTCCGGCAGTCCAGATTACGGTATGGCTTTTAATAGGTTTGGTGCCGACTATTAGCTCGTCTGATGTCTCGCCGACAACTGGCTTTCCTATAAAAAGCTGAACGCCCAGCCGTCTTAGTTGGCGTTTTACGATGCGCGAGGCGTCACGAGGTAGATTAGGCAGTATTCTGCTCTCAGCTTCAACCAGATCAATATGAACCTCTTTTTTTGGTGAGCCATGAACTTGCATCAGATAATTAAGATAATGAGTTAGCGCTCCAGCTAGTTCTATACCTGTTGGCCCGCCGCCTACAATGACATAGTTTAGATCGGGTTGGTGATCGTCAATCAGTTGTTGATGTAAGTGATGCTTTAGTTTTTCGGCGTCTTCTAAAGACTTAATGCCGAAAGCGTATTGTTTTAATCCCTTAATATTAAAATAATTAGTCACAACTCCTAGTGCCAGAACCAGAGTTTGATAACTCAAGATCTGACCATCTTCGGTAGTAATTGTTTTTGCTTTGCGGTCTAAGCTGACTGCCCTGGCCTGGATAAGCTCAACCGAGCGATCTTTAAAAATACTGGTCAATGAAATACTGGAGTTGGCTCGTCGACCGCCGGTGGCTGTTCGGTAGAGCGTAGGATAATAACGAAAGTCTGGTCGTTCGGACAGAAGTTTGACTGAAAAACGGTGGTCGTTGGCAAGCTCAAGAGCGACCTTTACACCCCCAAAACCACCACCAACAATCAGCACATTTTCTTTTGACATGTCGTTTATAGTTTAACATAAGAGGTATGGTTGCAATCAGCCGTCAGTTACGGTTAAGCTTATAGCAAACATGGAAGCAGTTATCCAAAAACTTAAAACGGCTGGTTTTAAGGGCGAGGTTGATAATTCAACAACGACCCTCGAAGCTTATAGTCATGATGCCTCATTATTTGAAGTTAGACCACAACTAGTACTTTTTCCGTTTGACACAGATGATCTGAGTCTAATTGTTAAAACCGTTAGCAAACTGAAGAAACAGATACCCAATTTATCTATTACTGCTCGTTCAGCCGGGACCGATATGTCAGGCGGAGCAATCAATGACTCGATAATTGTTGATTTTAGTAAGCATTTTAATCAGATCTTAGAAGTCACTCGCACCGCGGCTCAAGCCCAGCCAGGGGTCTATTATCGGGATTTCGAAAAGCGTAGTTTGTTGCATGGGTCGCTAATGCCTTCTTATCCAGCATCAAGAGATATTTGTACCATTGGCGGAATGGTCAACAACAACTCGGGTGGCGAAAAATCGCTTGAGTTTGGTAAGACTGAAAACTTTGTCAGTCAACTTAAATTTGTTTTCGCGGACGGAGTTGAGAGAGTGGTTGAGCCTCTTACAAAAGCCGAACTTGATAGTAAGATGGCCCAAACCGACTTTGAAGGGCAGGTCTATAATGCCATCTTTAAGCTTATAGACAACAACTATGATCTTCTGCAGACTGCCAAACCTAAGGTAAGTAAAAATTCAACCGGTTATAACCTTTGGGATGTTTGGGACCGCTCGCAGCAGATTTTTGACTTGACCAAATTAATTGTTGGCGCTCAGGGGACACTTGGTCTAACAACCGATATTCGTTTTAGGCTCATTGCCGCTAGACCGCATTCAGGGTTACTTGTTATGTTCCTCAAAGATTTAGATCGCCTAGGTGAGTTGATTAACGTTGTTCTCAAGCACTCCCCAGCCACCTTTGAGAGTTTTGATGATGCAACCCTTTGGTTGTCCATTAAGTTCATGCCCTATTTTGCCAAGATGCTAGGGTGGAGAGGTTTTTTTAAATTACTAATTGGTTTATTGCCAGATGGCTTTCAGCTGCTCAAGGGTATTCCTAAATTAGTCTTGATGGTTGAGTTTGATGGTCAGACCGAAGATGAAGTGCGTCAAAAAATACGAGCCTTGCACAGCGAGCTTGGTATCAAACGAGCCTACTATGAAATTAATGGCTTTGAAGAAGATGCTACCGAGCTGAAAAGCGAGAAATTCTGGATCATGCGCCGCCAGAGTTTTAATCTCCTGCGCCAAAAGGTAAAAGACAAGCACACGGCACCCTTCATTGATGATCTGGTTGTCAATCCACCATACCTTGTTGATTTTCTGCCCCAACTTCGCCAGATAATAAAAAAATACAATCTGCTAGCGACCATTGCTGGACATATGGGTGACGGTAATTTTCATATTATTCCTTTGATGAAATTGGAGCTGAAGAGCGAGCGGGCGAAGCTGCTACCGGCAATGAAAGAGGTTAACCAACTGGTGCTTCACTACCATGGCTCGTTATCCGGTGAGCACAATGATGGATTAGTACGTGGACCTTGGCTTGAACAAATGTATGGCCCACAAGTGCTAACCCTTTTTAAGCAAGCCAAAAAGATTCTCGATCCGGACAACATCTTTAATCCGCATAAAAAAGCGACCGCTGACTGGGACTATAGTTTTTCACATATTCGGGATCATTTTTAAGTTGAGCACGAGTCGTTTTTTCGAGTAATTTGTTGGCCGAGGTGCTATAGTAAAAGCAATCTGATTGTTATTCCTGAGGCATGGTCATTGCGACAACCTTAGCAGGTAAAGATTGTTAACAATTAGCCCTAGATAAGATAATAGGTGGTGACTGTATGGTGTTCGGCACATCATGAAGATGAACAAAAAATATAAAGTAATCTTAGTGGTAGTTCTGCTGGTAGCTATTTTGCTGGTGGCAAGCCTCTCATTGCGTCAGGCCAATATTGCCGTTCTTAATCCTCAGGGTCCAATCGCTGAAAGTGAACGAAGGCTAATCATTATTGGTTTACTTTTGTCGCTGGTCGTTGTCATCCCGGTATTTAGCCTATTATTTATTTTTGCCTGGAAATATAGGGAGGATAATAAAGGGGCTAAATATAGTCCGGAACTTGATCACAACCTAGCAGCTGAGGCCGTTTGGTGGCTTATCCCAGGTATTTTGATCGTCATTCTTTCGTTTATAGCCTGGAATAGCAGCCATCAGCTCGATCCATTTAAGCCTCTTGTTAGCCAAACAGCTCCAATCACCATTCAGGTCGTAGCCCTAGATTGGAAGTGGTTGTTTATCTATCCAAAACAAAATATTGCCAGCCTAAATTTTGTACAATTTCCGGTCAATACTCCACTAAATTTGATGATTACGGCTGATGCACCAATGAATTCATTCTGGATTCCGCAGCTCGGCGGCCAAATATATGCCATGCCGGGAATGTCCACTCAGCTTCATTTGATGGCTACTAAAACTGGTAATTTTCGTGGCTTATCAGCCAACATAAGCGGTCAAGGGTTTTCGGGTATGAGCTTTACGGCTCGCGCTAGCTCACCGACTGATTTCAACAGTTGGATAGTATCTGTTAAACGGTCTTCGAAAAGACTCAACTTAGATACTTATAACCAACTATCCAAGCCCAGTCAAAATAGCCCGCTAACCTATTTCTCTTCAACTGAGCCTGACTTGTATAACTCTATTATCATGAAATTTATGATGCCTATGGGGGCCCAGGCCAGCAGCTCTAGCTATAATCAGTCAACATTAGGAGCAACAACGCCATGAATTATTTCGGCGGCCTACTTGGAAGATTAACTTTGCAAGCTCTGCAACACAATCTGGTTACGAGCGTTGGTGTCATTATGATGAGTTTAGGAATAATTTTGGTCGTAGGACTGATGTTTTACTTTAAGCGTTGGCGCTGGCTTTGGAAAAATTGGTTAACCTCGCTTGATCCTAAGAAGATAGGTGTGATGTACATTGTGGTGGCCGTATTGATGCTGCTTAGAGGTGGAGCTGATGCTTTAATGATGCGAGCTCAGCAGGCCACGTCTGTCGGGGCGGCACATGGTCTTCTGTCATCTAATCAGTTCCAGCAAGTCTTTTCGGCACACGGAACAATAATGATTTTATTTGCGGCCATGGGCCTGATGTTTGGCTTAATCAATTTGGTCTTGCCCCTTCAGATTGGTGCCCGCGATGTGGCTTTTCCCTTTTTGAATGCGACCAGCTTTTGGCTCTTTGCAGCTGGAGCGGCACTGATTAATATATCGCTGGCCATAGGCGACTTCTCAACTGCTGGGTGGTTGGCCTATCCCCCACTATCGGAGCTCAGGTACAGCCCCGGTGTCGGTGTTGATTATTGGATATGGAGCGTCCAGATTACCGGAATCGGCAGTTTACTTTCGGGGATTAACTTTTTGGTAACCATTTTAAAGTTGCGTTGTAAGGGAATGACGCTGATGAAAATGCCGATGTTTGTCTGGAGTGTTTTTGGAAGTATGGTTTTGGTTATTTTTGCCTTTCCAGTTCTAACCGTCACTTTGGCTCTATTGTTTCTTGATCGGTCTCTAGGAATGCATTTCTTCACTGCCGGCGGTGGCGGCAATGCCATGATGTATGTCAATCTAATTTGGGCCTGGGGTCACCCAGAGGTTTACATTCTGATCCTTCCGGCATTTGGTGTTTTTTCTGAGATCGTGGCCACTTTCTCCCAAAAGCGTTTATTTGGATACAGGTCTATGGTCTGGGCAATTTGGGCTATAACCTTTTTATCTTTTAGTGTCTGGTTGCACCACTTCTTTACCATGGGCGCCGGGGCTGATGTAAATGCCTTTTTTGGGATCATGACTATGATTATTGCCGTACCAACGGGAGTTAAAGTATTTAACTGGCTGTTTACTATGTACCGTGGGCGGATCCGCTTTAAAACGCCTATGCTCTGGTTCATGGGTTTCATAGTGACCTTTACGATTGGCGGTGTAGCTGGTGTACTTATGGGTGTCCCGGCTATAGATTTCCAGGTTCATAATAGTCTTTTCTTAGTGGCTCATTTTCATACCATGATCATAGGTGGCGTAGTATTTGGTTATTTTGCGGGCCTAACTTATTGGTTTCCTAAAAGTTTTGGTTTTAAGCTTAACGAAAGACTGGGTAAGTATGCATTTTGGTGCTGGCTTATTGGTTTTTTGACCGCCTTTTTACCGTTATATATTCTTGGACTTATGGGTGCAACCAGACGCATAGATCATTACGATGCTTCCCTTGGCTGGCAAGGGCTATTCATTGTCGCTGCTATTGGGGTGGCGATCATTGGTCTAGGCATAGCATTCCAAGTACTGCAAGTTGCTTTCAGTATCTGGCAACGCAAGTCAAATCTTGACCTTAGTGGTGACCCCTGGAATGGTCGAACACTTGAGTGGTCAACTAGCTCACCGGCGCCAGTTTATAACTTCGCAATATTGCCGGAGGTTAGTGACCGCGATCCGTTTTGGGCCACCAAGCAATCGAAATTGGTCGAAGATGCTAAGCCCAACTATAAGCCTATAGCCATGCCCAAAAACAGTGGCCTAGCTATTATGATCGCCGGCCTGGCTTTTCTGTTTGGATTTGGAGCTGTTTGGCATATTTATTGGTTGCCGGCGGTTTGTCTGATGGGCATCATCGTTTGTATTATCGTTCGGACGACCAATGACCATAGCCAGTACTTAATATCTGCTGATGAAATTCAAAAAATAGAGGATGCAAATGCTACCAGGAGGCAATACGCATGAGTCAAGCTCTTGAAATTGAAGAGCCTAACCAAGTGGCTTCAGACTCTAAAACCATCTTTGGTTTTTGGGTTTATATCATGACAGATTGTGTTTTGTTTGCCAGTCTGTTCGCTACCTATGCCGTACTGCATAACAATACTTTTGGTGGCCCATCTGGGCGACAGCTTTTCAGCCTGCCTTTTGTTTTAACCGAAACTCTGATTCTGCTGACCAGCAGTTTTAGCTGCGGTCTAGGATTACTGGCGGCACATAAGGGCGAGAAAGCTAAAGTCATGGCTTGGTTTGGCTTAACTTTCCTACTTGGATTGGCCTTTTTAACTCTTGAGTTAACTGAGTTTAAACACCTAGTTAGTCAGGGCGATAGTTGGCGGGAAAGTGGCTTTTTGTCAGCTTTCTTCACACTTGTTGGCACCCATGGTCTGCATATAGCAACTGGGCTTTGCTGGATGAGCGTGATGATCTTTCAAGTATCACGTCGTGGTTTGGTGGCTGCTAACGTCAGGCGGCTAACGTTGCTCAGTATGTTCTGGCATTTTCTAGATATTATCTGGATCTTTATATTTACAATTGTTTATCTTTTAGGAGTAGTACAGCCATGAAGCAAACTAATCCGTCTGACGTGACGTTCAGATCATACGCTATCGGTTTTGTTCTATCAATTGCCCTAACTGTTGAAGCTTATGTTATAGCCCTGAATCATCTTGCCGGCAGCGCTGGGTGGGCTTTGGTCTTGGCCCTTGTCGGTTTGGCTTTGACCCAAATGGTTATCCAGCTGATATTTTTTCTTGGTCTTGGACGGGGTCCTAGACCAAAGCTTGATTTAATAGTTTTTTTCTTCATGATAGTTGTGGTCTCTATTCTGGTCTTGGGTTCACTTTGGATCATGTATAACTTGAATTATCGGATGACTTCACCCTCACAGATCAATAATTACCTTCACCTTCAAGACGGAATATAGCTAAGGTGCTTAAGACCTATTATCAGATTACCAAGCCGGGCATTATTTATGGCAATGCTATTACTACGGCCGCCGGTTTTTTTCTAGCTTCCCGGGGACACATTAATGTCTGGCTGGGGGTGGCCACTCTTGTCGGCGTCTCCTTAGTGGTAGCCAGTGCCTGTGTCTTCAATAATTATATTGACCGTCATATTGACCGCTTGATGTCTCGTACCAAAAAGCGAGCTCTAGTCGAGGGCTCAATAAGTGGGCCCGGGGCCATTACCTATGCCATTATTCTTGGCTTGGTGGGATTTTTGGTTCTCATGAAGTACACCAACCTACTGACCGTAATTGTTGGTCTAGTCGGGTTATTTTTCTACGTTGTCATGTATAGCATATGGAAACGTCGTTCAGTCCATGGTACCCTTGTCGGCAGCATAGCCGGTGCTGTCCCTCCGGTGGCTGGATACTGTGCTGTAACAAACAATTTGAACAGCGGAGCGCTAATACTCTTTTTGATTCTAGTTTTTTGGCAAATGGCCCATTTTTATGCGATTGCGATCTATAGAGTTGATGATTATGCGTCGGCCAAAGTCCCGGTCTTGTCGGTTAAAAAAGGTTTAGCTGCTACTAGACAACAGATCCTATTTTACGTTATTGCCTTTATGGTTAGCCTAAGCCTGCTGACTGTCTTTGGCTACAGTGGATATTTTTATTTAGGTGGCAGCTTGGCACTAAGCTTATATTGGCTTTTCCTATGTCTTGGTGGCTTTAAAAAAGATGTTGATTTGAAGCTTTGGGCCCATAAAATGTTTCTGGCCTCACTAATGGTTATCCTGGGCCTATCTGTTCTAATATCAATTGGTGGCTTAGCGCCCTAAAAATAATGTTGTCCCAAAAAGTTAGTTTGGTGAAGTTTCTTTAGTTGTTATCGGCCTGCAATCTTTGCTTGGCGTGGACACTTATGGCAAAGACAAAGACGATACCCAAAAACAGCAGGTATACACCCCGGTCAATAAGACTGGCGCTGACAATGTTATTGGTAGTAATGTGGTGTAAATGCTGCGAGAAAAGCAAGAATGCTTCCCTGAAGCCTATAGCGCCAGGCGTAAAAGACACAAAGAGAGCAAAGTTTGCAGCTCCTGTATAGATAATAGCTTGACTAAAATGAATAGTTGGATTGACTGATCTAAGTTCTATAAAGTAAATCAGGCTATTAAGAAATACCTGGGCCAAGCAGGCTAAAGCCAGTTTATAGAGACTGCTTAGATTTAAGCTTCGGAAACGGCTTGTTAGCCGGTTTTTGGTTCGTAGCAAGATGAACAGGACTAGTAGCCCCAAAATAACCAAGATAGCGATTAGCTGCCAGCCTAGAACGCCTGAAAGCAGAAATAAAGCACTAAAGGCAGCGAAAAAAGCATAATACAGCAAGCTAGCCAGCCCAAAACTTTTGAGGTTGATATCATGTTTTCGTTTCAGATAAAGAGCCCTAAACCCTGGGCCACTTTGAAGTGGTCCGAAGAAGTTTATCAGTGCCGAGTAGCTACTGAGAATCATGTTTTCAGAACGACTGATTTTAAGACCACATAGATCTAGAGAGGCTTCGAGCATTACTACAAGGCTAACCATAAACAAGCTGTACAGAGCCAATAATTCAATGACTACTATTGGATTGAGATTTTTTAGATGTTCTAATGCTGCTGGGTGAGCAGCAATAAAGGCCGTAAAAGCGCCGACAGTAAGGACAATAATAATTGGTGCAAGTAATCTTTTCCAAGCTTTTAAAGACATTGACAGCAATTGTACTCTTCTTAAGCTATTTTTAAAGTAGCTTGCTATTATATAGGTAGTATAGTCGTAGATGAGATAACCAATGTATCGTAAAATCACTGCTTTAGTTGCTTCCAATAAATTTTTTTACAGCTTAGTGGCATTGCTTGTATTTCAAGCAAGTTGGATAGCTTTGAGTGGACGCTATCCAATGGCTTTTGACGAAGATTTTCATTTTGGCCTTATTCGTCTCTATGCTTATCACATCAGTCCGTTTTGGAGTCACCAACCGCCAAACGCCAGTGCTTACGGCGCGGTCTTCCGCGATCCATCATATCTTTATCACTACTTGATGAGTTTTCCATACCGTCTGATAAATTTATTTGTACATTCGCAGACCAGCCAGGTCTTGATTTTGCGGTTTATGAATATTGCCTTGTTTAGTAGTTGCTTACCGCTCTATCGTCGGCTTTTAATGAAGAGCAAAGTTTCGGCCAACCTGACCCATCTTATTCTGGCTTTCTTTGTCTTAATCCCGATTGTTCCCTTCTTAGCAGCCCAAATCAACTATGATAACCTGCTACTGCCCCTGACTGCGCTGAACTTATTGCTGGCGGTTAATATAAGTCAACAATTAGAACAGTTTAAACAATTGAACTTGCTAAGACTGGCTCAACTGGCCATCCTAAGTCTTCTGACCTCGTTAGTCCAGTATGCTTATTTACCTATCTTTGCAGCAATAGTCATATTCCTGTCCATCCAAATCTTCAGGAAGCTCTATAAGAGGGGACAATTATGGACTACTTTTCGTCAAGCTGTTACCCATCTGGCTCCTCGTGTTCGTTGGCTGATAATAGTTGGACTGATAATTAGCGGCTCACTGTTTACTGAGCGCTACGGCATTAATTTGGTTCGCTATCATGAAGTGGCACCTGATTGCAGCCAGGTTCTGTCGGTTCAGCAGTGCCTTAATTATTCACCGTGGATCCGCAATTACAATTACTCTATTGTCAAGGGGGCCAATCTTCATGGACCCTTAGGGTTTAGCCTAGATTGGCTTTATGGTATGTGGCTTAGAACTTTTTTTGCTGTTGATGGACCGGCTACCCAATTTGAAACTCGGGGCCCGCTTATACTGCCGAGTGTTAGCGCCCTTGTGCTGATTGTCTTTGGCAGTTTGTCGTTTGTCGTCAATGCCAGGCCTATCTTCCGTCGTTATAACGCATCGGTACTCAGTTTTTTTATTTTAATAAGTGGCCTATATATCGTTGCTTTATGGCTTGACGAATACCGTGCTTACTTACACACGGGCCAACCGGTCGCTATTAACGGTCGTTACTTGCTACCTATCTCACTCTTCTTGCTATTACTGTTGGTTGTCGGCTTTTCGGAAGCTTTGGCAAAGCGCAAGCAGCTGCAACTCTTAGTGGCTAGTCTTGTCCTATTTTGTTTTTTGTGGGGCGGAGGTTTTTTGACCTATGTTTTGCGTAGTGACCCGAGTTGGTACTGGCCAAACCACAACGTTATTAGTGCTAATAAAGCTGTCCAAACATTTCTCCAACCAATTGTACCAGGAGCCAGTCGACCAGACTTATTTTTGCGTTAAAAAACGGTTACTTAGAGACAAAGCGTAGACGCTTCAGGCGCTCCAGCTGTTGTTCGTGAAGAATACGATTAGTTCGTATCAGGTCAGCAAGTACACCGAGCATTAGAGCCAAAAAAGCGATGATCAAAAGAATAGCACCAATAATTAATGACTGCAAATGGCTTCCTCGTTCGCCGTGAAGAGCAAAGTAAAGGTAACGCAAAAAAGGTATCAAGCCCAAAATCAATGAGGTCAGGCTTAGGCTGACAAATATAACGTAGGGGCGATACATAACATATGCTCGCAAGATAACGCCAGCTGACTTTAGAACATGCTCTAGGTTAGACTTGAAAAGTCGTGATTCACGTAGCTTGGGGTTGGTTTTGATTGGGACGCTGACAATTTTTAAATGTTTGTCCCCGGCCTGAATAATCGATTCAGTGCAGTAACTATAACGACTGATTGTGTTTATCTGAAGCAAGGCTTCCTTGGAGTAAGCTCGAAAGCCACTGCCGGCATCAGGAATATCAGTTCCAGCAACAAAATTTACAACCCGACTGCCAATTTTTTGGGCAATCTTTTTAGGCCCAGAAAAGTGCTCAATTGTCTCAATTTGGCGGTCGCCAATTACTATATCTGCCTGACCACTGACTATAGGTTTAATCAATTTTTCGATACTCGATCCCGGATATTGATTATCTCCATCAGTGTTAACGACAATGTCGGCACCTAACTCCAATGCTCGTTCGACGCCGTCATGGAATGACCGTCCTAATCCGCGGGTCCGGTTGTGGTAAACGAACTGGCTGACACCATACTTTTTGGCCACAGCTACTGTTTGATCACTAGAACCGTCATCAATAACTAAAACGCTCAACTGGTCAATGCCTGGCACTGTTTTAGGTATATCTTGAAGAACAAGGCCTAGGGTGGCTGCTTCATTGAGGCATGGAATTTGGACAACTAACTTCATTTTTTCTCCAACGTTAGCCTATTATACCTCCTCAAGCTGAAAAACAAGCTGCAAAGCGAAACTATGGGCTTGTTATAGCTATTTGTCCAAGGGGTGTAAACTTAAAATATATGGTGCAACAATCAGCTAAACAACTATTAGCCAGCTTCTTTGATCACTACCCCTTGAGGAGCTATAAAAAGGGAGAAATTATTATTTTTCAGGGTGAGGAACCCCGTTCGGCATTTGTAGTCAAAAACGGTATCGTCAAGGCCTACAATTTAAGTTCTAGCGGTGATGAAAAACCAGTCGCTTTTTATGAGGCTGGCCGAATTTTTCCGGAAGCCTGGACTTACTCCAAGCTGCCTAGCGCAATATATTACTACGAAGCCTTTAGTGATAGAGTCGACATGTTCCTGGTACCCAGAGACGAGTACGTTGGGTTCATTAAAAGCAATCCCCAGTTGCTATATCAAGAGCTTGAGCACTTTATTGTTGACCAGGTTGGTAGATCTATGCGCTTAAATGCCCTCCAGCATTCACGAGCCAGCGACAAATTGGTCTACACTCTTCATTATTTAGCCCATAGTCATGGCAAAAGGATTAATCACAATCTTTTCGAAATTGAATTAGCACTAACACACCAGGATTTTGCGAATCTGACCGGACTGACCCGCGAAACGGCTGCTACTGAACTAAATAAGTTGAAGCATTTGGGAGTCATTTCCTACGGAAAACGTATGCCCTATAAGATTAAGTTGGACAAGCTGGTCGCCCTACTTAATGATCAGTTTATTGCTGAGCTGGAGATCAGGCTATAGCGGCTGCTGTTTTGTTTTCCAGGGCATCGCTGACCACATGAGCCAAATTTTGGGGTGCAGTCCACGACTTGATGATGCAGCGCAGGGCACCCAAATCGTAAGCTTCCTTAACCTCGGGCGAGTTTTCCATGTTCGTAAAAATCAGAATTTTAGCTTTCTTCTGTTTATGTGTACGGCTATATTGTCTTAAAAATTCTAAGCCACCCATGACTGGCATCAATAAATCAAGCAGAATAAGATCAGGTTTAAATTTCTGCAGTTTATTGAGTGCTAGCTGGCCATTGTCTACGGCTTCAACAATGTGGCCTTCATTTTCAAGGATAATCTTATAGGCATTGTTGAGATCCTTATCGTCCTCTACAACCATAATATTGGCCATCGGCACCCCTCACTCTTAAACTTACGCTTTACCACGAGTTATTTAATCATAGCCGGCTATCTAAACCTATAAAATATTTTACAGACAAGCAACCTGGTATTTCAAGTGGCAGTCCGCAAGTCCCTTAATCGACTGGAGTAACCTTTTTGGTCGGAGCCGTTTTGGGTAATGCCAGGAAGAAAGAAGTGCCTTTGTTTTCTTGGCTTTCAAACCAGATTTTACCGCCCAGTTGTTTGACCAAGCCTTTGACAAGGTACAATCCGAGGCCGATTCCGGTTGTTTCTTGCTTCAGAGCATTACTGGCTCTGTAGAACTTTGTGAATATCTGATCCTGTGAGTATTTGGGAATTCCAAAACCGGTATCCTGAACACTAATTAGTATTCCTTGACGGCTAGGGCGCAAAGTAATCATGATTTTGCCGTTTTGGGGAGTGTATTTGATAGCATTGGTTATCAGATTTGCCAAGACCTCTTTAAGCAATAATGTGTCAGTGTTCAGTAGAGGAGAGGCTTGATTCAACTTGTTATATTCGAGTCGAATTTTTTTCTCACTAGCTAGGTGCAGATGTTCACTTCTTACTTCTTGAATAATTTTTTCGACATTGACTTCCTTTGCCGCGATTTCAACACTACCGCTCTCGATGCGAGTAACGTTGAGTAAGGTGCTAATCAATTCGTTCATTCGGTTGGTGGCTGAAATAATGGTTTGCATAGATTTTTTTTGGGCTGGGCTAATCGTTCCTACGTAGCCGTCAACAATCATATGTGTGTAAGTTTTGATGGCTGTTAGGGGCGTCCTAAGCTGATGTGAGGCAAGCGTTATGAACTCACTTTTCATGCGGTCGATTTCATATTCCATTGTCTTGTCTCGGAATACCTCAAGGGCACCGATTGGCTTGCCTCTCATAATTATTGGCGAAACTGTAACGTCGAGAGGTATTTTTTGACCATTCTTTTTTAAATAGTAGGCTTTTTCGGAAATTGCCCGGCCGACCAGAAAGGCTTTGGTAATTGCCCGATCAATTAGGTTGACTGACCTGCCGTCTTCGGTTACAGCAATAATTTTGCTTGGGAACCAGGCCCCCAGGACTTCGTGTTCCTTAAAGCCCAAGATTTTTAAGGCTGTGGTGTTGATGCGAGTAATCCTACCGAACTCATCGGTTGTAATTGCGCCGTCACCGATACTATTAAATAAGGTTTCAGCCATTAATCGCTCACCTTGAGGACTAAATGTTGGGTCAAATGACTGTGTATTAGCTCCGTTGGGCACTAGCCTTCCCTCCTTGTACCTGTGCCTTATGAGTCAATCGCTCAAGTTGTAACATGTATTCATCAACAATCTCTGTATTCTCAGTCAATAGTGAAACAGCGATGTGGATCCAGTCGATAAGCTTCTTGAGATCTGGACTGGACAAGTTCTGGGGTAATTTGTGTAAATGGTTTTGAATCTGGCGAGTAATAAAACGTTCAGCGGTGGGTCCAAAATAGACTCGGGTGACCTGAACCACCTGTGCATAAAGAGCAGTATCTTTTTTGCCCACCATAATTTATATTTCTTCCAGTTTCTTGAGCTGGCTGGCGCTTACGGCGATCAGCATAAATCCACCAGCTGTTAGTATAAGCATTAAAAAGTAGGCTAGTAATTTACCATTGAGCAGCAGGTAGTTATGTCCTGGTACAGATGAGCTGAGATACTGTAGAGCAATTGAGCCGCTTATAATACAGCCTAAACCGCCAACTAATTGTCTTAGAGCGTTTTGGTAGAATAAACCATGGGCGTTTTTAGCCAGTAGATACATTTCATGGGCTGCAAATAGTCCCAAAAACCAAGCGTAGAGATAGGGTATGACAATACTCAGCATAACTAGTAGTAGCGGCAACTTATAGGGGTTGGCAGTTGAGAATAGATTATTTAGTTGAAATTGCCTGAAGACCAAGAAACAGAATAAGACTGATAGACAAACCAAAATTCCAATAAGAGCCTTAAGTCGTCTGTTACTTATTCTGAGGTGAGCCTTTTCGCGCAGGCCTTTTGTGCCATTACTAATTAGGCTAAAGGAGATGATTGAGAACCCCAAGTCCAGATAGTTGATCAGGATAATTGACCAGTTGTTAAAATTAGGATGGGCATTGACCAATGCGTTTATCGCTAGCCCCAGAACAGAGGGGATAGCTATACCCCAAGCCAGCCACAGAGAACCCCTGGCAATTTGCCAATATTCAGTACCACCGGCGGTCTCCTTAACCAGGACGGCATATTCCTTTAACTTATGGCCCCCGTAAAAGGCGGCATACCAGAAGATCAGCACTGGCAACATAAATATAACCAAAAGAATGTGGTACTCACTGGCAGTAAGATGGTATGTCTTTTCTGTGATCCAGTTGGCTGGTAAGAATATAGCCAATAGAAAATAAACAATCACCAAAACAATGTAATAGAAATTTGTATTGTAAGCTCGCTTCATAGGACTCTAATTCTATTAAGTAACAACCTAATCTACTATACAATCTTTAAATCTATCTGTAAAAAATTCTACACTTAGGATAGCTTGAGGCTTGTGCTTCTAATGCAACTCGATAATAATTATAAATGAAGATGGTTAAGTTTAAGGCAAATGACGCTGGACGATGGATTAGCCGGCAACGACTTATAGGCATAATTGTACTGCTTCTAGTGATCTACCTTGTCTTGCCACAACAGGCTGTGTTCGGCCACAGTATTCATGTTTTGGCAGGCGCTAAGTTGCCATTGGTCTTAATGGCTGGACTGGACGTAGCAACAACTTACTTTGTGGCTGCGATTACCTATTGGTTACTGGCGTTCAAGACTTTGATATATGGCAGAACTGTTCTAGTTGAACTGGCCAGCGCATTCATCAACCGTTTATTACCCTCTGGCATAGGAGGTATGAGCGTTAACTATGCTTATTTACGTTCAAATGGTCATTCTAAGGCGCAAGCGGTGGCAGTTATTGCTGTCAATAATAGCCTTGGCTTGGCCGGGCACTTGCTACTGCTAGCTTTGGCGTTTCTACTAATGCTCAATACCCATGGATTGTCTTTTAACTTTCGTTTGTCTCTAGGTAAGTGGTTAATAACTTTACTAGCCGTTGTATTTCTACTGGCTGTGCTTAGTTTGTCGAGACGCTTAGCAGAAGCTTTTAGGCACTTTGAGCTGGGGGTCGTACATAATATATTGTTTTATAAAAGACGACCATCAAGGTTGCTTCTGGCTCTTTGTAGCTCACTTGGCCTAACGATGCTCAATATATTTAGTTTGTGGCTATGTTCTCGAGCATTAAATTTCAATATTAGTTTAGTCGATGTTATTTTTGTTTTAACACTTGGAATAGGAGTTGGCGTTGTTACTCCGACTCCCGGCGGATTAATTGGAGTTGAGGCTGGGCTGGTTGCCGGGTTGGTCGCAATTGGCCTAACAAGTTCCCAAGCCTTAGCGATCGCTCTTTTGTTCAGGCTACTAACGTTTTGGTTGCCTCTGCTGGCTGGTGGAGTGGCCTTTGTAGTGCTACGCTCAAAAAAAATACTAGGTTCATATATCTAATTCTAGTTGTACCCATATATGAGTCTATCGCCCCAGAGATGAGGGCGACAGTTGATTGCTTTACGGTATAAGTCTCAGCTTTCTTTAAGTCTAACTAGCCTATGTTACATTAGGTATTAGAAATGATCAAACAAGCGACTGTTATTGAAGTTGAAAATGTTTATAAGAGCTATGGCAAAAGGCCAATGGTCTTTGATGCGCTTAGAGGAATTAGTTTGAGCATAAGCGGTGGAGACAGTCTGGCAATTGTTGGTAAATCTGGTTCTGGCAAGTCGACTCTGATGCACATCTTAGCTGGTCTAGATCGTCCATCTAGAGGTCAAATTAGCTGGAGCGGGCATAACTTGAATAATATGGACGAGCGACAACTGACAGCTCTACGAAACCGGGGTGTGGGCTTTATTTTTCAGCAATTCTTTCTACAGCCGACAATGACTGTCCTAGAAAACGTTGTCTTACCTCTTAAAATTGCCGGAATTTCTAAGCTTAAACGCCATACAGCCGCTGTTCAGGCCCTAAAGGCAGTCGGTTTACTTGATAAAGCCAACAACCGGGCAACTGATTTATCGGGTGGCCAGAAGCAGCGTACGGCGATTGCTCGGGCCTTGATTAATAACCCGGACGTCATCTTTGCTGATGAACCAACTGGTAACCTGGACACCGAAACCGGAAGCCAGATTATTGATTTACTTTTTGACATTCAGCGCAAAGAGCACATTAGTCTAGTTATTGTCACTCATGACGATGAGCTGGCAAAACGTTGTGCCCGAACAATTCACATTAAAGACGGCAAGATAGACAAATAGTATGCGTCTACCAGATTATATTATTACGGCTCAGACAAATCTTTTACGCACTAAGTTGCGGACATTTTTAACAATTTCGGCATTTGTGATCGGAACTTTCACCTTAGGTATGGTAACGGCTTTTACTCAAGGACTTAGGACTTACGTCAATACCCAGCTCAATGCTTACGGTCAATCAAATGAGATTATTGTTAAGGTTGGTGCCACTGCTCAACAGATTAGTGCCTCAGGCGTACCATACTATCAGCCAGCTCGTCAGATAACCCAGAGTACATCAGTTGGTTTACGAGATAAGACGCCACTCTACAGTCTAAATCAAAATGACTTGTCGACTATTCGAGCGACAAGTGGTATTGTAGCTGCCTACCCTGACTATCAAAGTTTGAAGATTGATTTCGTCGAGGCCCATAATTCTACGAAATATGTTTTTCAGGCTCAGTCGGCTTTCCCGGGTCAGACAACAACGCTCGATGTCGGTAGCTTCCCGACCGCTAATCAAGCAAATGGCCTTGTTTTGCCCTATAGTTATGTCGAGGCTTTCGGTTATCAAACAGCCAGCCAAGCATTGAATCAAAAGCTTACAATGCAAATTACCTCGCCTATCAGTGGACAGGTGAAAAGCTATACCGGGCTGGTGACTGGCGTGTTGCCAGATACTGTTCACCAACCTTTAGCTTATTTGTCGACACAATTAATGACCGAGATGAATCAATTCCAAAATGGTAGCAACAATACATTCAGTGACATCGTTGCTTTTAGCAGCTTAAATTCTACGCCCAATAGTCGTTCGGAGATCAAGTCAGCTCTTCAAGCTAAAGGCTACCAAGTCCAGACTTACGATAATTTGATTGCCAATTTTAGTCGGCCGCTGAACATTGTTCAGGCTGGTTTGACCGGTTTTGCGGCGATTGCACTATTGGCTGCAACAATTGGCATCGTCAACACTCTACTGATGTCAGTTCTTGAAAGGACACAAGAGATTGGCTTACTGAAAGCTCTCGGCATGCGGCGGATTGGCATAACCTTCATTTATCTTGTTGAAGCAGCCAGTATAGGTTTCTGGGGTGGTCTGGTAGGTGTTGTTTTGTCTTATGTACTTGGGCTCATTGCTAACCCTATATTGGGCCGAACTTTATTTAAAGGCATTGGCTCGGCTCATATATTGACCTATCCTTTGCCTTGGATGGCAGCAATAGTTATTGGCGCCATCGTTATTGGTTTAATGGCTGGTACACTTCCCGCGATTAGAGCCGGTCGACTAGACCCGATTGAGGCCTTGCGACGAGAGTAAGCAATTATTCTTCAAAAGTCTGTTCGTTTTAAAACATTGATCGTAAGAAATTAAAAATTGGCCTTGAAATAGAGGAGAATTTAGGTTACTTATCCACACCAGTGATTTGACATATTTACTACTCGGGTGGATGATAATAATATCATCTAAGGAGGGTTCAGTTATGAGCACGGCACGTATTACCAAAGAAAATTGGTGGGCTTTAGTCTTAGGGGGTGTGGCAACAATATTTTTCGGTTTTGCGGTAGTTTTTTGGCCGAGTCTAACACTACTAGCGCTGCTTTATCTGTTCAGTGCTTACGTATTGATTAGTGGCGTAGTTAACATTATGGCCGGGATTGATACTCTTGGGCGCGACGATTCATGGTTCTTATCGGTAGTTCTTGGCGTCTTTGAGTTAGGTGTTGGCCTTTACCTGCTCCGTCATACTGGGCTAAAGTTTAGTACTTTCGTTGTTCTGATCGGGTTTACACTGATTGCCCGAGGAGTTATTGAGGCTGTGGTTGCTAATCTTAGCCGACGAGCATCAATGAAAACTCGTACTCTCAGCTATGCAAGTGGCCTAGGCGCATTGGTTGCAGGTATTGTTATCCTGTTCGCCAAGAAACCGCAGGGCGTATCGTTTGTTTGGATTCTAGGCCTCTACGCTATTGTCGCAGGAACCATTCATGTGACTGAGCTCACTGCTGGAGATAAATAGCCTCAACAAGCAACATTTTAGGAGCAATGCTTCTAGTGTGGTTTGTTTATCTCTGTTAATTACCGGTTATGTCGCCACTGCTGCCAGTTGAAGCGTTTACCCAACTGCCATTGTTGCCAGCGTGATAGTTCCAGGCCCAATATGGTTCAGCGAAGTTTGAGTAGCTGGGGAAATATGCCGTTAACCAATCAAAATAGCCTGGACAGTTGAAGCTGGTATCACACTTAAAGTCGTAGGAGCCTATGTAGCCCTTTGTTTTTAAGACTGTGCTCAGACTCCCATTAAATGTTGCTTGGTAGCCACCCTCGAATGTTCCTTTTACCCCTGCCCCAACCGTGCCACCATTATTAGGGCTTGGGCCGGCGTAAGTTACGAACTGACCGTCATACTTTACAATTGCACAAAAAGAATTGCTGGATTGCTGCCAGACTTCGATGTTTTTGGTGTAGTTATCATTGGCCCAAGCATTGCCTGCAAATCCCGAGTCAGCGTCATTTGTAACCTTGAGGCTGACTCTAACTAAAGGATTGTTTTGGCTGTTGCAACTGCTTGCATTTAGGGTCGATCCATAATTTGTGTGGACTGATGGGCTGGCATAAGCCACACTTGTCATGATAGCGATTGAAAGTAGTGCTGCAATCGCACTTAGTGAGGCCTTAATATTATGGGCTGGGCCGAAGCCTATTATTCGATCAGATCCATGACGCAGACTATATTTTAGATAATATCTCATCTCTCTGAACCTCCATTCTTTTAACTTAAGTTTAGTATAGACCCAGAATAATAAAAACTACAAATAGCTACCTATTCAGTTCACAGTTATACAGAATCTGATTATTTGCTGGTCAATCAGTAGCTTTTAGAATCAAATATTAGGCTAAGATCTTCTAGTCAGACTAATTGAAGCTATTTGCCGTAGTAGCACGGGCTAGACATTGAATTCGGCATTAAATTCTCTGCCATAAGTCAGAAATTTCAGTAGTTCGATAAGAGTTTACATGGGGTTCGACAAAGGTGATCAATAATTCCTGCTCAGCTATACGCATTTGCAATCGTTAATAACCTATTATAAAACTATTAACTATGCTATGCTTAGCTTAAGCAAGTGGTTACTAGAAACTCTTTGTTGCAAAATTTGTCTTTAATTAAACAAGGCTTATTGTCACCAAGGCTAGAAGATAGTAGACGCGGGTGAAAAATAGTTAATTAAGAGAAGGACAAATATTATGAGTATGAAATTATATGTTGGCGGTCTCGCCTATAGCGTTAGTGAACAAGAGTTGGAGACGCTGTTTGCTGAATATGGCAAGGTGACCTCTACGGCGGTTATCAAAGACCGTGATAGTGGTCAATCTAAGGGTTTTGGTTTTGTCGAAATGGCCGATGATAATGAAGCTAAAGCAGCAATGGCTGCTCTAAATGGTAAAGACCTTAGTGGTCGCTCCATAACGGTCAACGAAGCTCGCCCTCAAGTCGACCGACGTTAGTTTTTTCCTAACAGTTCTAAAAAGCGTCCCTAATTCTAGTTAAATTAAAGCAGATTAACTGTGCTGGTTTTCTAATAAAGATCAGCTTATTCAAAGAGTCTCAAGATTATGAAGAACAATAATCATATTGAAATAGTGCGTACTACCATAAAGGGGCTTAGTTCGATGAGCCTGAAGTCAGCTGAGGCCATTTTAGCTGTTCTAAGCAAACACTACGTTTCTGTCAGGCTTAGTACGGTCAATAATGTGTCCGACCTGCAAGCGGTAGTCGCCCGTAACCCCGACCTGGTCTTTTTAGGTTTGGAGTTTATTTCATTGAATCCGAGTTTGGGACAGCAAGATCCCAATAGAATATGGCTGACTAGTTATTTTGAAGAGCACGGTATAACCTGTACTGGATCCAATCAAATGGCTCATCAACTAGAGAGGCATAAACCAACAGCCAAACAGCACATACTTAACGCTGGTCTTAAAACATCGGCCTATTGTGTTATTGAGCAAGGCCAGGCGGCCGTCATGAGAGACATAACAATGCCCTTCCCGCTATTTATCAAACCAACAAATCGAGGGGGAGGTCTAGGTATCGATAGTGACTCCGTTGTCTACGATTTTAAACAATTGCTAGCTAAAGTTAAATCCATAGCCGATAATCTGAATGCCGACTCACTGATCGAGGAATACCTGTCAGGGCGAGAGTTTAGCGTGGCCATACTGAAAAAGGAGGAGTCAGACAAGTTCTTTGTGATGCCCATAGAGCTAATTGCCCCGTTGGACACAAAAGATATGCGCATTCTGAGCAGCCAAGTTAAATCCTCAGATGCCGAGCAAGCCATCGAGATCACCGATAAAGTAATCAGATCAAACGTGACATCATTTGCTCTTAAAATCTTTCAGGCTTTGGGGGCCAGAGATTATGGCAGGATAGATATTCGCATGGATAAGCATGCTGTACCGCATTTTCTAGAAGCCAACCTCATCCCCAGTTTAATAAGTGGCTATGGTTCTTTCCCCAAAGCATGCCTACTCAACGTTAACCTTGCCTACGAGCCTATGATATTGACTATTACCAAGCTAGCTCTGGAGCGTACGGTGCCCGAAAGTCATGAGTTCGCTGATTCATTGGTGGTGCCTAATACCATCTTCCCTCGTTTTGAAGTAGCCGTTTAGGTCATCAATTGGGCAAACTATATGCTTTGATTAGTCATATTTTAGAGCTTAAAGTGCTTCCTGGCTAATGTAGTTACACAAAATCAGACGATGGGTTGGAGGCATTAAAATTACACGTGTTAGCGTCGCGCGGTATACTGTAGAAATTATCATGTTGTCAGGAGTCGCTCCTTTTGCTGCGTATTGAGCCAATACGTTACTATTCATATGGTTAAAGATAGAGTCGTAATAAGTCAAATCAAACGCGTAATACCTGTTAAGCTCGAATCTACCGTGCTGAGCATACCGGTCTAGAACCTCGTCTAGTGTTCACCGCTGTTAAATGAGATAAATGAGACATTTTTTGAAGGAAATTGATTGACGATACTATGACTGCATGTTGATGTCAATTTATTACCCAATTTCTGCCATTTCTACTACCAGTTCTCACCAAGATCCCAGTCTATATGTCAGCTAAACTGGCTTTACTTGATAAATTCGTGCCGGTTTTTTGGGAATTGATACGGTAAAAACCCATAACTTGTTGATGGAGAAATTCCATAGGAGAGTAGCTGAGGTAGCTAATATCAAAGCTGTTATCCGATTTGCGTGGGCGGCATTTATTGCCAGATATAGCGCACCAGTATTCAAGCCAAGTCCAATCGTCGATGTAATTAAGTAAGGAATGTACAGTTTACGAAACTGTCCTTTGTGCTTAAAGGTAAAGTGACGGTTTAATATAAAACTATTTGTCGCGGCAATACTAAATGAAACTGCTTTAGCAATAATAATGTGGGCAGCAAAAATGCTAACATAAGACGTTAGACCCAAAAACAACCCTATATCCAAAAGGGTATTAAGTAAACCGATAATACTAAAACTAAGGAATTGTTTTACCCAAGTTCGTTTGGCTAAGTTAGAAAGTGGCTCGAAGGTTCTTCTTGCCTTAGCTCCCATTGCGTGATAGATAATCTCACTACCAACAAGTAACGGATCAACTTTTGACTTACCTTCTATGCGCTCACTAAACAAAATATCAACCGAATCAATTACATAGTTTTTTTGTAGTGCCTGATTAAGTAGTTCAAAATCTAAAGTCCACGCAGTGACTCTACTTAAATCAAGCTGCCCCAGAATTTCTTTTTTAAATACTTTTAGCCCTGATTGGGTATCATAAGCCATCTTAAATAACAGGCGGTAAGTGTTAATAATGATTTTAGTACCAATTAGTCGTGATTTTTTTGCACCGTATTGTTTTCTTGATCCAATTACTATATCGGCTTCTGTTCCTGAAACTTTTTTAATCATTTCCGGTAAAGCTTCGGGTGGATACTGCAAATCACCATCAATCATACCGACAATACCATAGCGACACCTGTCAAAACCTTCTAATAGCGAATAGCTTTTGCCGAGCTTGCCAAGCTTAGAAAATACTACGATTGGCAAATTTTTCGAGTAGTGTTTAATCTCCTCAACTGTATGATCGCTAGACCAATCGTCAATAAATATTATCTCAAAGTTATCAGCAGCCTCAGGAATTGCTACATTCAAGCGTTCAATGAGGGATTTTATATTTCCCTGTTCATTTAAAACTGGTACTACTAGTGAAAAACCTTCTTTATCCATTATCTGAATCCATCTGTCTAGGTCAACTGCTTAATCTGATTAACGAATCTAACTTAAGCTATTTGTTTGAGGATCGTCCCAAGGTTAATAGCTTGCAAATCCCATAAGCAACAAGAGCATAAACTGCCATAGCGACAAGCGTTGAAACCTCTACTCGTGATACGCCGTATTTAATGCTATAACCAAATATCCCGAAGAAGGGGGCTGCAAATGGATTACTTGTGTTGTAGATAAAGTTAGCGAAGCCATTTGCTGGGTTAGCGCCCAATAGTATAAGCACAAATCTAAAAGCTAGTAGCACTAACAATACTCCCGCAATAAACCACACGATTCGTGCAACTATTAACGACTGTTGATCACATTGTGTAGGAGCGTTAGCGTCGTCATCAACCACGCGTGTCGTCTTAGTGGTAACCCCACCATTTGTTACATTCCTTACTTCTTGTAGGTGTTCACTCATAGTTATCCTCCATTAAGTTAATACCTTATTTCCTGCTAACCAGGTAGTTGGCGTAATAATTCTACGTTCAATGGCTGTAACTCCAATAGCTATGGATGCTCCGAGAAATGCAAGAATATCAAGCGGAAGCATTTGGCCAACGTACGTTGCATCAATAGTCCAGATAATGGCTGAGAGAGCTATGGTGCCAGATAAAACTCGAATCCACACGTGACGTGGTGGACGTGTGACGAGTTGTAATATCAACACGAAAGCTAAAAGCTCTCTAACGTGTTGGTAAATAGAGTTGGTTGATGCAAGCAAAAATATTGGATTTTGAGGATATAAAACAGCACCAACAGATAAAAACACTATAATTACGAAAGACAGAAATAGCAGCAATTTTCCCATACAAGCCTCCAATTAGCTTAGGTTCTATTTAAAGTATAGTAGCCGGTGTCTTATTAGTCTGTGCGCATGATCACGACTTATTAATACCAATAACTGGCTCATTGGACTATGCTATGTAAATGAAGAGTTTTACTACTAATGCAGTGGCTCTAGGTAACTACGTCCATAAAATACTCAGGAAACTTGTCAATTATCCAACCGAGATATTCATAATCTTAGCCCTAGTTTTTGGTGTTTTATTGGTATTTCAGCTGCCCCCGCTTAATGGCACTGATGAGTTTACTCATTTCCCGCGTGTTTATCAGATAAGTCAGGGAACCTTTTGGGAGCAGAAACTACCCAATAATCAGTACGGTGGGTATTTACCTAACAACGTTAACAATATGATAAATGCCTATCGTAATCTCTCACGGAGTAGTAACGAACAAGAATATAAAAGTCAATCAAAGCAACTAGATCATACTTATAGTTCAACTAGCCAAGTAGGAACTCATTATTCACAGGCAATATTTACCTCCGTTGTAACGTACCCACCATGGGCTTATATCCCAAGCGTCATCGGCATATTAATAGCTAAAACTTTGGTTCTGCCATTAATTTGGTATGTGTTTATTGGACGAATTTTTACACTGTTGTTTTATGTAGCCCTAACTGCTTGGGCTATAAAATTACTACCAAGAGGTAAATGGTTCTTGGTTGCGGTGGCGTTACTGCCAACTTCACTATCACAAACTACTGTCATTGGAGCAGATGGTTTAGTCAACGGATTGAGCTGGTTGATAATTGCTTTTACCTTGGCCGTCTTCGCAAAGAAGATAACCTTGGACTGGCGAAAACTTATCATTATCTCCATAGCAAGTTTATGGCTGTGTGTCATTAAAGACGGATATTGGTTAATCGCTGCGTTCCCATTAGTAATACCGATCAAGTTATTTGCGAGTAAATTACACGGATGGCTGTTGCGTATTGTCAAGCTACCTTTTTCTGCAACACCTTGTCTTTTTCCAGCGTAGCTGGCATGAGGCTGGCAGCGTAAGCCGCCGGACTCATTTTTAGAGCAGTATGGATACGCTCGGTATTGTAGTAGTGGAT
>Ga0307373_10000875_pt1 | contig 57949 bp, 72 predicted proteins | sample OX2MG_FD_202534 | JGI IMG/M metagenome (GOLD analysis project Ga0307373, IMG submission 202534) | Soil microbial communities from Risofladan, Vaasa, Finland - OX-2 | ecosystem: Environmental > Terrestrial > Soil > Coastal area > Acid sulfate soil | place: Finland: Risofladan, Vaasa | collected... | reverse complement strand
GGTATCAGTTCGCGCATCCGATTATTCTCCGCTCGATTTGGATGACCGCTGCCGTGGCGGAGGGGGGAGGGAGTCGAACCCTCCGGCGACAATATTAGCCGCCAAGCCGGTTTTGAAGACCGGTGGGACCACCGGGCCCCTTCCTCCTCCAACTCCTTGATTTAATTAAGTTTTCGTTGAATTAAGCATCGCAGTCTCAGGCACTCTGCTACGGAATTGTGACCGACCTGATTCCGATTTGCCGCTGGCGAGTTGGGAGGCTCGGAACTCAGCCAACGCCCTTGCAGCCTCGATCAAGCGCTCATCAGGACGCTGTATGTACCTGCGGAACATGATGTCGGTCTTGTGCCCCAGCAGTGTCATCGCGACAGAGCGCGAAATTCCCGGCGCCGAATCCAAGCGCGTTGCAGCTGTGCGCCTGAAGTCATGCATCAGCTTTCCGGGATAACCCGCAGCCTTCGCAGCTTCGCGCCAGGCGTCATAGAGCGTGCCGTACGGAATCGGTCTGCCGTCGCGATGGAAGAGCCAAGGAATCAGCCGCCTCAGTTTGTGTTCATCCCGAGCGATCTTCTCAAGTTGTCCGAGCACGAGTTCGCCCAATTCTCCAACCAACGGCCACTTATACGCGGTGCGATTCTTGGACGACTCGCGATCAAGTACCAGAAAGCCGTTTTCAAGGTCAGCGTCGATCTTACGTCGGCTCAAAACCGCACGGACCCGCCACCCGGTAATGTTTATCGCTTCGATTGGCGCGATGGCCCACGTGGGAAGCTTGGCGAGAATCTCGGCAAACTGCTTCTCGGTCACGATCCCCTGCCGCGGCGGCGGCTCTTCGAGTTTTCTAATCTGCGGCACCAGTCCACGACCAATTAGGCGATGTTCATCATCGGCGGCAAGCCGGAACATCTGCCCTAGGACTTGTGTCTCGCGGTTCACGCTGGCGTTAGAAGCGCCCTCGCGTTTGCGCAGCGCGACGTATCGTCCGATCGCACCGCTCTGCGAAATTTCGATAGCGCGCATACTGCTGAAGAACGCGTCGAGGTGCTTCGCCCTGGTGTCAAGAAAACCTTCAAGCGACGCGACTCGACCGTGAATCGAACAGTGATCAATATAGACCTGCCGAATCTGCTCGTATGTGACGCGCTCGTCTCGCGTCAATCCGGAGGCTCTGATGCGGGCAAGAAACTCATCTCGCAGACGCTTCGCCTCCTTGACTGAGCTGGTCTTGGTGGACTGCCAGCGCTTGCGGCCCCCTTGGTGCCAAACGATGTAGAGATTGGGACTGTCGGGTCGGCGATAAAGGTTGTCCGCGACTTTCACGCTGCCTTTTTCGTTTCCAGCCACTGCCTAAGCCCCCTGCGATTGAGCTTTACCGAACGTCCGATCTTCCGACAGAATGGGAGCTCTTTCCAGTGGTCATAGAAGAAAAAGCGACTCATCCCCGAGAGCGCCGCAGCGTCGCCGACCGTGATCCACTCAGGAGCGTCGGCCGGCCGCGTCTCCTTCGCCTTGGCGACGAGTAGCGGCAACACTGAAGTTGCGGCAACGAGGGTTGCCTCCGCTTGCTCGGGCGTCATAGCCGCGATCTCGTTCGCAGTGGGCAATCGATTGAGCCCCGTGCCTGTCTCGCGCTCGAATTTGAAGGTTGCCGCCATGGAATAAAATGGTTGGCTTTGTCCGCCAGACTCCCTGAAGGTAATACTAGCTACTTAGCTATTTGCCGTCGCCGAGTCAAGCATTACGCTCATGGCAAAGACTGCGGCTTCTGTGACTCCGCCCGCGTCCCGCAGGGAAGGGCATTTTGGGTTGGTGCGCAGCATTTTGAAAGCGCCGCCCTCTCGACCGAGACTGGAGGGCGGCGCTGGATTCCGGGATGCGCGTGGCGGAGCGCAGCAAGCGTGCCGGCGGCGCGGTTGCCTGCGGAGCGCGCGCCACCTTCACAGCAGCGCGGAGCGGAGCGCGAGGCGTGCGACGCACGCCGTGACCGAGCGGCGAAGCTTGCGGAGCCCGAGCGTCCGCGCTCATAGCGCAGCGCCGATGAAAAAATGCTTCGCCAGCAGTGTTCGGCAAGGCCAGTCACCTTCTGATGCCGTGCGCAGGTGTGAGGTTCTGGCGCGGCGTTTCTGGAGCCATCTTGAGGTCGCGCGCCAGGTTTAGGTTGAGCCGTTCCAGGGCGATGGACTTTTCGCGGGTGCGGCCGACCGCGTGCCGGAGGGCGGAGCAGTCGTCGGTGTAGACGGTAACCCCATGCCGCGCGCGGCTGATCGAGACGTAAAACTGTTTGCGGTTAACAAGCTCGACCGAGCGACCAGTATCGATGTTGACGATGACGCGATCTACAGTCGCGCCCTGGCTGGAGTGCGAAGTCGAGGCGTAACCGTAGTCGATGTGGCGGAGCCGACTAGCCGCAGCTTTAACTTCGCGTCCGTCGTCCATCCTGAGCGCGGCCCTTCGGTCGTCGATTGCAACCACCATCGCAAAATCTCCGTTCGCGACGCCGAGCGCGCGGTCGGGTGCGCGGAACTGGATACGGTCGCCGTTGGCGATGAGTCTCCGCTCCTCGCGGAACGAATCGACGCCGATAAGCCGCGCCGGGCTATATTCAACTATTCGATCGTCTTCGGTGCGCACGGTGATCCGGTTGAGATCCGAGTCCGTACTCTCGACCCTTGCGTAACTGCCCTTGCCGAGCCCGAGACGACGGCTGCCACGCCGGTAGCGGACAACCTCGCCAACTTCGTAACTCTGAGCGCGCTGGCGCTGCGCGGCGGTGAGGTTGCGGTTGACGAAGATGACCTGCTCTTTCCCTTCGGCGGCGACATGGGAACGCTGCTTCAGGAGCTCGCGAATGGCGGAGTTGAGTTGCCGGCGCTCGTCGTTAGCAGGACTGACGACCAATACGCGCTCTCCGGCCTCGTATGCGGCGACGTATTCCCGGGCGATGGATTTATATCGCGCATCAGGATTTTCGATCTCGCGGATGCGGTCATGCTTCTCGAGGAGCGCAAGCGCGCGATCTATTTCTCCTTTGGCCGCAAGCTCAACTGCTTCGCGAAGGATAGGGTCCCGCTGGCGGCGAATCGTGTCCAGCCGCGCGACCGGCATACCGGCCTGCTGCATCTGGTGGATGGGTCGTCCCGCCTCGATCGCATGGTGCTGATGCTGGTCGCCGACGAAGACGATCCGCTCCACGCCTGCCTCGCGGGCCTGATGAAGGAGGCGGTTGACCTGGCGCGTCGCAAGCAGGCTCGACTCATCGATGATCCATAATTCCTGACGGCCGGAAGCGGAGATTTTGTTTTCAATCAGACTTGCCACTGTTCGGGACTCGATTCCGGCTTCAGATAGCGCTTTGACCGCGCGCGTGGTCGGAGCAAAGCCGCGCACGGCGTAGCCGTGTTCCTCGGCGAACTCGCGGATCGCACCAACCGTGGTGGTCTTCGCGCTGCCGGCGCGGCCCTCGATAGAGGTGAGCCAATCGGGCGTCGTGAGGATAAGTTGCGCGACTTCGATTTGATCGGCGAGCAGTCCTCGGGCCGTTGCCCATTGGCGAATCTCTTCGGCAGTTGTGATGCGCGGGCTTCGGCCACGTCCTGCGCGCATCAGGTCGAGGTTATCGCGCTCAAGGGCGATCATCTCGGGAGTGGTGAAGGTGCCGCCCGGTGAAGCGATGGAAGCGTCCAGAGCGATCAGCGCTCGGCGTTCTTCCCAAGCCGTGCTCTCGCGGCGCAGCTTGTCCAGATCGATTACTCCCATCGCGTGCTGGAGGGCGGTTGCTTCGAGCGCGCGACGATCGATCACCGCCTCGCGCTCGGTGCTGTGAGCCACGGCGAAGCGAAGCGCCTCCTCGATCCTTGCCTGCGTGGGGAGCTGAACGGCCGCCTGGATGTGCGAATGGTCCTCGAAGCGGATTCCGTAGTTTCGAGCGCGCATGCGCCACTCCTCGCGAAGCTCACCTTCGTCGCGCTGCTGCTTGGAGAGTCGGCTCTGATGCGCGATATTCTGTGCCGCGGCTGCTCCGCTGAGGCCGTTTTGCGCGAGCGCCTGCTCGATGTCGCGGCGGCGGCGCGAGAACGCCATGACCTGTTCGCGGCTGTAGTCTGCGAGCTCCCAGCGTCCGTCGGGGCCGGTGACAGTGATGCCGTAGCCGAGCGAACGTACCTCGCGCGCCAGCTCGGAGCGATATACCGCACTGGCGAAGCTCTGTGAGCGATAGATCTCGACCGGATCGAGCCCGCGCCATGCGCCGTCGGGCCGGCGGGTCATGTTGGCGATGACGACGTGGGTGTGGAGATGCGGATCGGGACCGTAGCCGTCATCTGCGCCTTTGGCCGGGCGCGCCGCGATGTGGTCGAAACGCGCGGCGACGATGTTCCGGGTGAGCACCCATTCGCTGCCGCCCTTCTGACGCGACAGCGCGTAACGCTCGAGCTCCGTCAGCGCGGTGCTGACCGCGCGGCGATGCGCGGCGGTCAATTCGGCGTCTTGGCCCGCCAGCGCCTGAATGCTGACCGACTTGGGCGCGTTGAAAGTCGCGTCCCATCCGGCGCGCCGTTCAGTTTGTCCGTTCGCGTTGCGGATGAGAACTTCGGCGGTGCCCGGCTGTTGGCCGCGAAGTATCGCGCGAAAATCTTCGTGAGCGACTTCACCGGAGAGCCCCAGCGCGTCGGCGCCCTGTCCGAACCATTGACCGGCGACTCGATGCTCTTCGGTGTAGTAATCGTCCTGGGAGTACTTCTCTTCGTAGTAGGTCTCGGCCTGACCGGCGCTGAGCGCCCCTCTCGACATGACCAGCATGGCTCATGCCCTCAATCTGCGCGGAGGACGTGGCGGTTGTGTGTCGCCGTTTCCCGGCACAAGGAGCGGCCCAACGCTGTCGTTTGGCGAGTCCGGATTCGGATGCAAGCCGGCGGGTTCAGTCCGGCAGATGAACCCCGGATGACGCCGGCGCGGCGCGAGATACGGAATCGTGACCTTCGCGCGACGGTAGCCGGTGATGCAGAGATAGCCCTCGAACGGACGCAGCATCTGGATCTCGCTCGCGAGCGCGACGCTTTCCACTTGCCGATGCGGATGAATGGTGAAGCCGTCGCGAGACTCGCCGAGGCGCGTACTCTGACCGACAAGGCCCCGGCTGACTTCGCGCTCACCGATCTGCGCACTCGACCAGCGCGCGGTCTCGGCCTCGCCGGTGCGCAGGATCAGCTTGGTGGCGGGCGCGGCTGCCAGAGTTGCCGTCTGGTCGTGGCCATATATGGCTCGAAGCTGGGTGATGGCCTGAAGGCCGAGCACCGCGCAGAGTCCGCGCTTGCGTCCGCGCACCACCAGCGTCTCGAGCTCGGCCTGGCGGCGGAGCACGGGCAGCTCGTCCGCGATGATCCAGACTTTGCCGCGAGTTCCGTCGTCGGTCATCAGACGGCGCACGATGCAATCGAGCCAGACGCTCTGGAGCGGCAGCGCCGCCTCGCGCGAGTCCTCGGTCGAGCTGAGAAACAGCCAGCCCTCACGGGTTCGCGCCCATTCGAGAGCGCTCCAGGCCTGCCCGGCAGGTTGCGGAAGATGACGAAACGAACTGGTCGCGTTGAACGCCGTCGCGACGATCCCGGCGCCCTGCTCGTGCGCGCCCGGGTCGATGAGGACCTCGGCGGGAGTCCCTCGGAGCGCTTCCTTCAGCTTGGCGCGAGGCAGCGCAAGCAGCTTCGGAAGCTCGCCCGGTTCCCTGGACTTGGCCGCGTCGAGCAGGCCGACGATCAGCGTGCGGGCCGACTGTCGGAAGAAGAAGTCGGCGCCGCCCTGACTGAAGGAATTTGCCGGGTCGGGAACCAGCGCCGACGCGAGCGCCTCGGCGTCCATCGCCTCGCTTCCGGGCCTGAGCTCCGACCACGGGGTCCACGCCGGGCAGCGGGTATCGAGCGGGTTGAGGATCAGATCGCCGCGCTCGGGACGGAAGAACTCGGGCAGGTATTCGCACTCGGGATCGAGCACGACCGCGGACTCGCCGCGCGCTTCGATCTGCCGGAGCATCCGCCGGATGGCGGTGGACTTGCCCGAGCCGGGCGCGCCGACCAACAGAAAGTGTTGCGACTCCAGCCCGCGGGGGATACAGATGCCGCCGAGTTCGACGCCATCGCCGCTTAAGTCCCGACGCAACCGGCGGCTTGGGATCACGTCGGTTCCGCGCACGAACTCGGCGCCGTCTCCGCCGCGAGGCGGGAAGATGATCAGCAGGCAGGCTCCGACTATCAGAGCGGTGATGACCGCGCCCCAGGGTGCATAATGCCAGAACCAGCCCGCGAACGAGCCGCCGAGGTAATATCTGCGGTTGAGGAAGTCGTACATGCTGGCGATGGTGTACCGCTGGCCGTGGTACGGCAGTGACGCGAACGTTAGTGGAATCTCCTGGGTTAGAAACCACGCCAGGAACCATCTTACGAAGTACTGGTGCGCCGCCGTCCCGCCGTAGTTGGAGGTCCAGTACCAAACTAGCGCAACCGTCAAAAGCGCCCAGAGAAGGACAATGAGGATTCCGGTGCGGAGCGCCGTTTGTGCCCAGACGTGCATAGATGCGAAGTCGGCACGCCGTCTGACCGCCCGATCAACGTATGCGTTCATTGCCTCGTACCTCCGTTACCTCCGAAACGCTCGATGTAGTCGCGCGCGGTCTTCTCCGACGCCTCGATGATCTCGTCCACCGCAGACTCGCTCAGGCTCTGGTCGAGCGCGTGCAGGAACACCGAGCGAGTCTTCACCACCTCGAATAGCAGCCGCGTGAATCTCTCCGACGCGTTCTGTTCGAACCGCTCGCAGACTTTGCTGAGAGCGTCAAGTTTGCCGATCAGGTTGGAAGCGGGGCCGCCAAGCGCTGTTTCGGCGATGTGCATGTACGTATCGACGACCAGTGACTGGAGCAGCGTGGTCGGCGATAAGCCTGAAGTCGCCGCCTGCTTTTCGACTCGCGCGGCGGCCGTCTCAGGCAGCCTGATCGTGTAGGTTCTCTTGCTCTCCTGGCTCATCTGACTGGACCTCTGCGCTGCAAGCATGTGTTTACAGTGGAAAATCAAGGGTTTCCGACCGTCCGCTGATTCGCTTCCGTTTTTGTGTACACGTCACGAAGCACGCGTTTACGCTGAAAGATTGCGGGCTTATCTTCATTGCCGAACTCCTTGCTGCAAGCAGGCTTCATTCGCGAATGAGTGACGTGTCATACATGATCACGCGCGAAGCGCGTCTGCGACCTGGGTACTGCTGCGAGTCATCCTTGTGACTTGACGTTGCCGTTGGTCGAAGACGAACTGGGGCGGCGCTGATGATTGCTACCGCTGGAACGTGACCAAGCTTGAAACTCACGGTCAGCTTGGAGGAAGGCACTGAGAATCTCCGGAATCAGCGCCTTCGAATCGACAGCATCGCCATGAACGTGTTCGTAGTAGCGCGCATAGCTCTCGAGCGCGGCATTCAGGTCGCCGGCTAGCGTCACGCGCACCTGTAGGGAATGAAGCGGCCTTGCAATGCGTGCGAGTTTCATATCGGACCTCCACCAATGGTTGCCTGGAAGGGACTGCTTAGAAGGGCGTGAGGTAAGTCAGCAAATGGACAGCAATCAGCGCGGCCCAAGCTGCCACTCCGCCAGCCAGCAGGCGCCCTGCTCGCGGGTAGCTGCCGATGGCGTACAGGATTGCCGACAACGTGAAGTTCAGCGCTATTGCGGCGTGAGCCACGGGACCGACCAGCATGTCCTGAATCGCGTCCAGCGTCTGATCCCACGGCAGGGCGCCGGCGTATTGCGCGGCCCACGACGGCTCGGCTCGAAGCGTGATGAGGGCGGCGGCGCAGGCGGCGATCAGCCATCTGACGTTCGATTTCGGCGCTTGCGTTACTGCGGTTGGAGTCATGGATAACTGCTCGATGGTGGCTAGGTGACTAACTCGCTATCTAGCGAGATATCGGACGAGTGTCAAGCGTGAAGATCGGTCTGCGCGAAACGGTCGGGGACTTATTGGAGGGCTACTCGGTCAGATAGCCGAGTTGCTTGAGCCGCACGGTGGCGGCCTCGACGGATACATCGAACGTGAGGGAAATACGCTGGCAGAGCGCTGACGCTTCGGACGAGTCCTTGGCAACCGGCGGCCGCTCAGAGCGATTCCGGAAATATGCCTCGACCGCGCGCCGCGCGAAGCTCTCCGGCATCAGCAAGGCACCCGAGGCATAGCCCGCTTGCCACTCAAACCAGTCCACCACGCGCTCGGTCGGAAGCAGGCTCTGCCAGTAACAGCGGTGCGGGCTGCGGGCCGCGCCGTACTTGTCGTACAGCCAACCGTGGAGCATCACGTGGCCATATTCGTGGGTCAGAGTCGTGCGCAGCCGGTTGTTACGATGCCTTTGCTCCCATAGTTCCCGAGCAATTGTCACCACCGGCTTTCGGCCGCGCTCGAACTGGGTGAAACCAAAGACCTCGTGAATGTCATCGGAAAGATTCGTCGCCAAATCGAGGTCGGCGGCGTCACGCTCGATCAGCATCGTAACCGCCTCGGTCGGCACCGGGATGCGCTCAAACCCGAAGCGCTGGCGCAGGAAGGCGGTAATCGTCTCCTCGCACATCTGCTCCAGCTCGGGAATCTCCCAGTGCGGACGCTCCGGAAAGCGCCCGGTCCTGTCCGGTATCATCTTCACGGCTTCTTCTTGCGCTTAACTTCGCGCCGGAACGCCTTCCAGCCCGCGGCGAGCTCCTGCGCACTGTTGACGGTCGTCGCGCTGAGGTCGGCTGGAAACCGCCCTGCCAAAAAGTAGAGCACATCCGAATCGACCTTGAGAACCTTGGCGAGTTGCTCAAGGACTTCGTCCGAAGGCTTGCGGCGGTCGTGTTCGAGGTCAACCAGGAACGGAATCGAGATCGGCTTGCCATCGGAGTTGCGCACCTCCGCCACCACCTCGCGCCCCGCCAGCCCCAACTCCTTGCGCCGCTCCACGATGAATTGTCCCAGTGTTTGCATGATAAGCTATGTAGCATATGAGCATGGGCCTGCGTAAGTGGCCCGAGCTTTGGTGGGGATGAGAAAAAAGAAATTGCGATCCTGACGCGGGGCAGGGCGGCGGCCGTGCATAAGGACGGCGACGGTATATCGATTGACGTGGTCAGCGATGCTGCAAGGACGCTTCGCGCTTCGCATTTGCTGCTTGCCACGGGTCGTGCGCCCAACACAGAAAGGCTCGGGCTGAACATCGCAGGCGTTTGTACAGACATGCAGGGCGCGATCGTGGTTGATGAAGAATTGAAGACGAGTGCGCCGCATGTGTGGGCCGCCGGGGACGTGACCGGATCCAATACGGAAAGCGAAATGGCCACGCCGAGTGGGAGCGCAGGACGGCGGAATCACAGCGCTCAATGCGCTAGGCGGCGAGCATCACAAAGTTGACCATAGCGTGAACCCGCGGACCATTTTGACGGATCCCGAGATCGCGGTAGTCGGACTGACGGACAAGCAAGTGGTGGATCGCGAGTACAGGTGCGTCTGCCGGACCGTTAAGATGGACCAGGTCCCGCGCGCACAGGCGGTGCGCAATCCGCGGGGCGTGATCAAGATGATGGCCGAGCGCGACAGCCGCCGGGTGCTGGGAGTCTCGATGCTCGGCATGGATGCGGCGGAAGTGATCCACGAGGCCGCGATGGGAATTCGACTCGGAGCAACGGTCGAGGACTTCGTTGGCATGCTCCACATCTATCCGACGATGTCGGAAGCGCTGAAAATTGTAGCGCTGTCATTCAGCAATGATGTTTCGAAACTGAGCGGCTGCGCGGCGTGAAATTGTGGCAGCGATGAAGCGATGGCGCTGGCCCAAGGTGCGCGCCGTTTCTGAGCCTAAGTCGCCTACGGGTACTGCAGGAAGATTGATCATCGTTTTCTCCCCCACAAGTGCAAGCTCTCGCTGATCTTCTGCAGCAACGTTTCGTCCGCCAAAGTCTCCTCTCCTACCCTTCGAATTGAACATGACTCGAGGGGGCCAGGACATAGGCATGTCGCCGCCGTAGCGGCGTCGACCAGACTGCGAACGAATAATGCGCGTTGTAACGGCGAGCGCGTGGCTCGTTTCAATGATCGCGGTAGCGCTGGTTTTTGTCGGAAGGACGTGGATGTGGCTTGGCTCAGGCACTGCGGCAATCATCGTTGGCGTGCATATTGCGGTCTACCACGTCGCCCTCGGGTTCGGCAGCGCGTCGCTGCTGGGATATGCGACCCGTTGGCTGTCGCCCTCCTAATATGGAGACGCAAAAGGCGAGTAACGAGTTCCCGCCCTAGTTCCACACTAATGTTGGACAGCTCGTAAAACCGACCATTAATCGCCTCATCCTGAGCCGGCGAAGCTGGTTGGCGTCGTGTCTGAACGGCGCTTGACCTTGTACCTTGGTACAAGGTGTAAGGTGAGCGTCGTCAGGAGGTGTGAACATGAGTACCAGCCGAAAGATCGAAATCTTCAGCGCCGGATGCAGTCCGTGCAATGAGACGATTGCGACGATACGGAAGATCGCCTGCTCCTCGTGCGACGTCGAGGTCCTGGACACGCACGATCCAGCTGCCGCGGCAAAGGCGAGGGCCTACGGTGTCCGCACCGTCCCAGCGGTGGCGGTCGATGGAAAGCTCGCCGCGTGCTGCTCCGGAGTCGGTCCGGATGAGGCTTCGCTGAGAGCGGCCGGAATTGGAGTGCCGCTTCCGTAGTACGATGGAACAACTCACGATCGGCAAGCTGGCCAAACAGGCTCACGTGAACCGTGAGACAGTTCGATATTACGAACGTCGCCGGTTGCTGCCGCGTGCGTCGCGCTCGATTGCGGGCTATCGCGTCTTTTCGGACGATGCGCTCAGGCGTCTGCGCTTCATCCGTCACGCGAAAGTACTCGGCTTCTCGTTGAACGAGATCGGAGAACTGCTGGCGCTACGCGTAAATTCGTTAGATATGTGCGAACGCGTCCGCGAACGGACGGAACTGAAAATCGCCGACATCGAGGCAAAGATTCACGCGCTCCAACACATGAGAGACGCCCTTTCTGAGCTGGTTGCTGCCTGTTCACGGGGCGGGAGGACGAAGGAGTGCCCGATCCTTGACAGCCTCGAGGCGAACGGTTGGTTCGAGCATCACATTGGAGGTGACAATGGCTGAGACATTGAATGCGCGAGAACAGAGGAAACTGGGACTTCTGACGATACCAGGAGCAGTGATTTCCCTGCTCCCAATTCTGGCCTGTCCGTTATGCTGGCCGGCCTACGCAGCGCTGATCTCTGCGCTCGGGCTCGGGTTCCTCGCCTCGTCAACCTACTTGTTGCCGCTGACCGGAGTGCTTCTGGCAGTGGCGGTTGTGGGGCTCGGCTTGCAAATCAGAAGTAAGGGCTACGGGCCTTTCGTTCTAGGTCTCGTGTCCGTCGCAGTGATCCTGCCCGGCAAGTTTCTCATGGGAGCAAACGCGATGACTTACGGTGGCGTGGCTCTTTTGGTGGCCGCTTCGGCGTGGAGCCTCGCTCCGAGGCGATCGACGAATTCCGCTTCGTGTTCGACGTGCGCGCCCTCGGGCGAAGACAGCCATCAGGCGGTCTGACGAGAGCGGTATATGCAAACGCGGCAATTCGATTTCGTAATTCTCGGCTCCGGCTCGACTGCGTTCGCAGCGGCGATCAGAGCGGCCGAATTGGGAAAGACCGTCGCGATGACCGAGAACCGCACGCTCGGCGGCACCTGTGTCAACCGTGGATGTTTGCCCTCGAAAAACCTGATCGCAGCGGCTGGCATCATCCATGATGCCGCCCATCCCCGTTATCCGGGAATTGAACCTGCACGGCTTCGCTTCAACTTTGCTGAACTCGTCCGGCAGAAGGATGAAGTCATCGCCTACTATCGTGAGAAAAAGTATCAGAGCATTGTCGGCGATCGCATCAGCGTGTTCGAGGGGCCGGCGCGGTTCATCGGTCGCAACGCAGTTCAGGTTGGAGAGCTTCGTCTGGAAGCCGAACGCTTCCTAGTAGCGACGGGATCGAGACCGTTCATCCCGCCCCTCAGGGGCCTGGACGAGGTTCCATTCATGACGAGCGATCTTCTCACGAGTCAGGAAAACATCGAACTCAAGGAGCAGCCGGAGTCGCTCACGATTATCGGCGGCGGCTATATCGCGCTGGAACTGGGCCAGTTCTTTTCCCGCCTCGGTACCCGCGTCACCATCGTGGAGCCAAGCGAGCGTGTTCTGCCGAGTTACGAGCCCGAACTCGGTACCACACTAGGCGAAATTCTGAAGGACGAGGGAGTCGCGATCTTGACACGTACCAAGGCTGTCGCAGTGCGAAACAACGGCGAAGGCATATCGGTTGAATTGGTCGGCGACGCTGCAAGGACGCTTCGCTCTTCGCATTTGCTGGTTGCCACGGGTCGCGCGCCCAACACAGAAAGGCTCGGGCTGGACATCGCAGGCGTTCGCATCAACCAGGAGGGCGCGGTCGTGGTTGATGAAGAATTGAAGACAAGTGCGCCGCATGTGTGGGCCGCCGGTGACGTGATCGGATCCACTACGGAAAGCCAGATGGCCACGCCGGTGGGAGCGCAGGACGGCGGAATGGCAGCGCTCAATGCGCTCGGCGGCGAGCATCGCAAAGTAGACCACCGAGTTATCCCGCGCGCGATCTTCACCGATCCCGAGGTCGCGCTAGTCGGACTGACGGACAAGCAAGCGGTAGCTCGCGGGTACAGGTGCGTCTGCCGGACCGTTAAGATGGACCAGGTCCCGCGCGCACAGGCGGTGCGCAATCCGCGGGGCGTGATCAAGATGGTGGCCGAGCGCGACAGCCGCCGGGTGCTCGGAGTCTCGATGCTGAGCATGGACGCGGCGGAAGTAATCCACGAAGCCGCGATGGGAATTCGACTCGGAGCGACGGTCGGGGACTTCGTCGGCATGCTGCACGTCTATCCGACGATGTCGGAAGCGCTGAAAATTGTGGCGCTGTCATTCACCAAAGATGTTTCGAAACTGAGCTGCTGCGCGGAATAGGAACGTATTAGCCCGTGCGGGGCGCAGGCTATGGAGGAAGTAGATGAAAACAACGTTGATCGCCGCGATGGCCGTACTACTCAGCTCTTCGACTTCAGTGCTCGCTGGTGACTTGAACCGTCTGCTGAGCGTCAAAGGGATGACCTGCCCGGCGTGCTCGGCGAAGGTCGAGCACGCGTTGACCAGCGTTTCCGGCGTCAAAACAGCTAAGGTCGATCTCAAGTCGGGGCAGGCCGTGGTCATTGCTGACCAACGCGTCAAGGCGGACCAACTCGTAAACGCGGTCCAGAAGGCGGGCTTTCAAGCTGAGTTGTCGAACCCGGCACGAGCGCTGCGGACCTCCGATTCATGCTGCCACTAGGTTCGGCATCTTTCGCGGAGGAACGCGTGAACTAGACGAGGATTCGGACTCGGCCTCCGAGCAAATGGTTTGCTCCCGACCGCTTGACCTTAAACCTGCGTTGAAGGTCTAGACTTTCAAGATATGGATAGCCCGAAGCCATTTCTGTCAAGTCTGAGCGCCGTGCCGGCGTCGCTGCCTTGGTGTTGAATCCTGCCGGCGATCTTCTACCTACTCGGGTTGGCAGGGTTCGCTGTGGCAGCTAGGCGATTGATGGCCAGCCCCGCATAGTGCGCGCTAGTCGTGGCGTCGGTGGTGCTTCTGGGACGCGCCCATTACGTGGCAAGTTGCGCGGACATGGCTCGGTTTGGGAAAAGGCCGTGGTCTGGGCTTCGACCGGCTTCGTAGCGCTGCTGTGGTGGTACCGCCTTTAGGGTCGGTGTGATCATGGTCTTCTTTCTGCTCGCTGCCCTTACGCTCCTGGCGGTTCCGGCCACTCCCGCTGCCGCCGGACCGATCACCATCAACACCGCGTTGCCGGTCTCGCCGGGCCAGATAATCATCCGTGGCGATGCTTTCGTGCAGCGCGCCGGAACCGGCCAGATGGATCAAAGCTTCACTGCGGTGGCAACGCCAGCGGTGCTAGTTTACGGCCTCACGCGCGACCTGGCGTTGGTAGCGATGGGACCGGTGTTCGTGCACAAATCAGACAACCTCACCACGCAGATGGGAAGAATCAGCCGCGGCTCAAACGGCTTCGGCGACCTGGCGTTCCTCGCCCGCTACACTCTGCTCGAAAGCGATCATCCGGGCTCGACCTTCCGCGTAGCACCGTTTGCAGGAGTGCAGGCACCGACCGGCGACGATGATCGATCGGATCGCTTCGGCACTCTCCCCCGTCCGCTCCAACCCGGCTCCCGGGCCTGGGATCCGCTGCTCGGCTCGATCCTGACCTGGCAGACGCTGGATTGGGAGTTCGACACAGACGCCGGCTACCAATTCAACACCGAGGCCGACGGCTTCCAGTTTGGCAACGTGGCGTTTACCGACCAGTCATTTCAATATCGTCTCTGGCCGCGCGAACTTGGCTCCGGTGTGCCCGCGTTCCTCTACGGGGTGGTCGAAAGCAATCTGATGTGGCAAGACACGAGCTACGCCTCGGGCTGGCTCGAACACTCGCCCGGTTTCAATTGGTTCATTGATCCGGGACTCCAGTACGTCGCCCAGCGCTACATAGTGGAGGTTGCGGTCCAATTGCCGGCATTCACGCAGCAACTCGCCGGAACCCCACTCAAGACCCGCTACGCGGTCATCGCCGGTTTTCGCTGGAATCTTTTCACGCCCTATCACTTGTGATTCACGGAGGTTAACGGAAATGTCGACGAAAAATCCGCAAACACGTTGGGACGGGTTGATTAGGCCGGCGCTCATCGTGGCGTGCGCTCTCGCTATGTCGTTCGCGACGCCCTGGTTGGCGCGGGCTGCGGGCAACTCGTGCCCGGGTACGACCGTGGCCGAGGTGAAGGGGATGGCCTGTCCGTTCTGTGCCTACGGCTTAAGGAAGCATCTGCTGGCCATTCCCGGGGTAAAGGATGTGCAGGTCGACCTGAACAAGTCGCAGGCCACGATTGATCCTAAGGATGGTGCCGACGTGAACGGGGCGCAGATTGCACAGGCGATCAACGATGCCGGCTTCTCTCCGGGACAGATCCAGTGCGAGGCCAAACAGAAAGGCTCTCGCTGATCCTCCACAGCAACGTCTCCCTCGCCGAAGGCTCATCTCGTGCCCTTCGAATTGAACATGACTCGAGGGGGCCAGGACATAGGCATGCCGCCGCGTCGACCGGACCCCGGACGATTGAAGCGCGTTGTAACGGCCAGGCTTGAAGGGAGACTTCAAAGTGAGAGTCTTCCAGGTCGCCGTGATGTCCGAGGCATCGCTTCGCTCCCCCCCGAGATGAAGTTACCGCCTCCCAGTGCCCGGGCGCACGGCGACCTGGAAGACTCAGGGATATCGAGGAGACACGTGGAAACGATCAACTCAGGAACGGTGAACGAAGCGTGATCATTCGGCAATTTGAACGTCTTGCAGCTCGGACTGCGGGGATTCTGAAAGCATTGGATTGGCTACCCCCGTTGTTGGTCCGTTTGTTCGTGGGCTATTTCTTCTTAGAGACCGGCTGGGCAAAGATTCACAATCTCGACGCCTTCACGCAGCGTTTCGCGGGCTGGGGAATTCCGCATCCAGCTTTCAACGCGGCACTATCTGCATACACAGAATTCATCGGCGGCGCGCTAACGGTGCTCGGATTGGCGACACGGTTGGTCTCGATTCCGATGATGATCAACATGGCGGTCGCTATCCTGACGGTGAAGATGAAGAACGTTGCGGGTCTCGACGACTTCGTCGAGTTGGACGAGCCCCTCTACCTGCTTACCTTCTTCTGGCTTATGATCTCGGGTGCTGGATTCGTGAGTCTCGACGCGTTGCTGGCGCGAGTCTGGCGAACTACGCGGCATGCGCATTTGGTGCCATCGACGCCCGGGACCGTCAAGAAATGCGACTGCTGACCAAGTCGGGGCTCGGGAGGGACGGTCCGAAACCAGTAGCGGCCGCGCTGAAGCAACTTCCTTTCGGCAGTCGAAAGAAGGCGTTGGTTCTTGCCGGGGGTGGTATCACCGGCTTTCTCTACGAGATCGGCATTCTAACCGCGCTCGATGAAGTGGCAGGTGCGCCGCTCAGCACTGAGGGTTTCGACATATATGTTGGAACGAGTGCGGGATCGGTCGCGGCGAGCTTCCTGGCTAATGGCGCCAGCCCTTCCAAGATTTACGATGCGATCGCCAACGGTGAGGAGGGAAGCCCCTTCTTTTTCAGGCCGAAAGACATTTTGGGCGTCGCAGGCGGTCACGCGTGGAGGCTAGTCGGGCAGTTCACGAAGGCGATGTTCGGGTCTTTCGGACGGGCATTACGCTCGAAGCACTGGCCCACTGCGGCGCAGATTCTGGTTGACTTTCAGGCGCATCATCCGCCGGGGTTCTATTCGACCGAGGCCCTCGAAAGAACGGTTTGCAGTAGATTCACCGAGTTGGGGTACCGTCACCACTTTTCAGAATTGCGGCATGAACTTTATGTCACGGGCACGGACATCGACACGGGCGAACATCTCGCTTTTGGTGATGGCGATCTAAGAGATATACACATCTGCCGCGCTGTCGCCGCGTCGTGCGCGATCCCAATTTTCTTTCGCCCGATGCGGATCGGGGATCGTGACGTAGTGGATGGCGCGATTTCGGAGGCCAATCCGCTCGAAATAGCCGTCGCGCATGGAGCGTACGACATTCTGTTCCTGAATCCGATGGTGCCGATTCATAACGATCGCAACCGAGTTTGCTTGCCGCTAGACGGCGGGACCTGTGAGCGATTGTCCGAGCAGGGTGTTGGCTGGATAGGGGAGCAGACACTCAGATTGATGCGTGCCGTCAATGCAGAGACGACCTTGAAATGTCTGAGCGAGCAGAACCCTGACTTACGAATCGCGCAAATCCAGCCTGATCGGCATGAGACGCCGATGTTCATGCACAACGCGATGTCCTTCGAGACAGGGACCGAATTGCTGGAGTATGGCAGACAGTCCGGACTACGGTTCTTCCGCGAGACCACATGGCCACCGATTCGAGCGGTGATCGCGAATCAGGGCTGACTTTCTCTAGTAGTCATTTTCCAGGTTCGAAACGCTTTCAGCATGTCTTCGCAGACCTCGGAAGGAACGGGTCCCGCAGGCATGGCGCCCAGAGTTCGGATCGTAAGCTTCATCTGCCGCAGATACGCGCGGCAGTGACGACACATCATGACGTGGAGCCGGAAGGCGATTCGCCGGCTAAGTGAGAGCCGCCCCTCCGCATAGTCGGTGATGAGTTCAGTCAATTCTTTGCAGGTTAGCATCTCAGTTACTTCGCCTTGAAGTGCCGCTCCAGAGCTTGGCGGATTTTTGACCTGCCTCGATGGAGCAATACTCGTTGATTTGTCTCGCTGATCTCTAGAACGTTACAAACCTCGGCCGAATCGAAGCCCTCGATGTCGCGAAGCGTCACTACAGCCTTCTGTGTTGGCGGAAGTTCCGCAAGGGCGCTGTCCAAGGCAGCCCTCGACTCCTTTCGCATAAGGATCTGCTCGGGCGAGTTCACTTCCCAGCGGTCAGGCGGATCAGCCCATGATCCCGAAGGCTGGAATCGCGACGGATCCACTGCGGGCTCGTCTCTGAGTTCTGGATTGCCGAGAGACGAAAACGGCACCGAACGCTTGTCCCGCACCCCACGGGTTTTTGCGCGGTTGATGAGGATGCGGAAGATCCAGCTCTTGAGCGATGACCGTCCTTCGAACGCCCGAATGCCATTTATGACCCCGAGCCAGGTTTCCTGAACGACTTCTTCCGCTGCCGAGCGCTCAGCAACGAAAGACAGGGCGAGGCGAATGAGCGCTCCGTGGTAGCGCTCCACCAGCGTCCGAAAGGCCTCTTCATCGCCCGCAATCAACTGGGCGACGAGTCCTGCCTCAGCAGTGGCCTCGGATTTCCCGAAAGGGGCGGCGTCTTTTGCTTTTCGGATCATTCGGAGGATGCAAGAACGGGATTCTACTCAGAATCCCAATGGCACTGAAAGACGTAGGCGAGAAACCTCTAAAGTCGGCCAGATGTTCCGAAAGACAGTTTGTAACACGGCGGCCCGATCGGAGACATCACGTTAAGCCCGATCATGGGCGCAGACGACAACAGAAACGTGGAGGTTAACGAGAGATGAAGAAGGCAACGATGGCTGGCGCGGTGCTAGCGGCCGCAGTGGGGTTGATGTTCCTGGCGAATCCCGCTCTGGCGCAGGGGACCGGCAGCGGTTCCTCGCAGCAGGCCAAGGTGAAGTGCATTGGCGCGAACGACTGCAAGGGCAAGAGCGCCTGCAAAGGCGCAGCTAGCCCTGGACCAGGGCAGAATTCGTGCAAAGGCCAGGGGCTGGTGATGACCTCGACCGAGCAGGAGTGCAAGGACAAGGGCGGGAAACCGATGACGATGTAGACCTCGTCGGGGACGGGCGTGAGTTGCGCCGGACCGCATCCGGCGCAACTTTTGCTCAGTTCTCATCGAGTCGGGAAAACGCACAGTTGAGGAACAAATGGCGTCGAGCAACACGATAATGACTTCCGCGGAGGTGGCAGAATTTCTGCGGATCCACCCTAGTACCGTTTACAAACTGCTCAGGCTCGGTACCCTTCCGGCGTTCAAGATAGGTAGTGATTGGCGCTTCCGCCGTGCAGCGATCGAAGCATTGATCGGCAAGCAGCAGCCGTCACCGGATCCGTCTCCGGTACGCCTTGGCAGTGTGGCGGAATAACCGAATGATTGCGACGAACCGATGAATCGATTGGATTTTCCTTTCCTGGGATTTGGCGTGGGTCTTCGCCGACCGCATTACAGCCACATTCTGGAAACTCGCCCTCGGATGGATTGGTTCGAGGCCATAACTGAGAACTTCATGGTCGAGGGCGGCCGGCCGCTTCAAGTGCTGGAGGGCGTCCGCGCCAACTATCCCATCGTGTTTCACGGGGTTTCGATGTCGATCGGCTCGACCGACCGGCTCAACAGGAAGTACCTCAGAGAGCTCAAGCTGCTCACTAAACGCTTCGATCCGGCCTGGGTGTCGGATCACTTATGTTGGACTAGCGTTGGGCATCATAACACTCATGATCTTCTACCACTACCGTACACCGAAGAGGTCGTCCGCCGTGTGGCGGGGCGCGTGCGCGAGGTCCAGGAGACTCTCGAACGTCGGATTCTGCTCGAGAACGTCTCCAGCTACATGAGTTTTGCAGAATCGACCTTGAGCGAATGGGAGTTTCTCTCGGCCGTATCAGACGAGGCCGATTGCGGGATCCTGCTCGACATCAACAATGTCTTCGTGAGCGCCTTTAATCATGGGTTCAGCGCGGAGCAATACATCGACTCGGTACCGACCGAACGGGTGGTTCAGTTCCACATGGCAGGACACGCCGATCACGGAAGCTACCTGCTCGACTCGCACGACCATCCGGTTCGTGAGGAAGTGTGGATGCTGTATGAGCGAGCCGCAAAGCGGTTCGGTCCGATTTCAACACTTGTGGAATGGGACGACAACATACCTGAATTCGAGGTCTTGGCCGGCACCGCCGATACTGCGCGAATGCGAGCTTCATCCGCGCTTGGGCTGTCCGGGGAAAGCGAAATGACTCCGGACGGAGAGGGTTCTTATCATGTCTGTGGATCGGGAACGCGGGCGGAAGATGGAATAATGAGCGGGCGGCTAGCTCAAGGAGTGCGGTCGTCGCTCGTGAACGACGGGTATGGGTTCAAGGCCCATCTATTCCTGCAAACTTTAGCCGTGCCACACAACCTAAAAAATATTCAGGGACTCCTGTATCGGCTGATGACCGCTTCGCAGGGCGTTGCCAGTCGTCTTCGAATCGAATTCCCGCACTCTTCAAAGGAAATCGATTCGATTGTTCGCGGAGACAGTCGATTGGGCGCGGTTGAACGACTCGAAATTTATGCAACCGCGTACTTCTATCGCCTGCTCGATTGCCTGAAGGAGGATTTCCCCGCGACGCTCGCGGTGCTGGGAGCGGAAAACTTTCAAAGGCTCGTGGCCGATTATCTCGCTGAAATTCCTCCGACTGAGCCATCGATATTCTATGCGGGAAGATACCTGGCCGACTTCGTCGGGAGACACCACCTCGGGCGAGAGTGGCCATTTGCTGAGGATCTTGCGCGGCTGGAGCGCACAACAATCGAAGTCTTCCATGGGCCCGACGCTGTCTCACTCGACGCTAGCACGATGCAATCGATCGCACCGGAACAGTGGCCGACCTTTACGCTCCGGGCGCACCCGGCAGTCAAGTTTCTCAATGTGAACTGGAAGGTCACCGACCTGCTGCGTTCTGTCAACGAAGGAAGAGCGTTGAGGGCGCCCGCTCAGGAGCGAACCCGTGTGATCGTGTTCCGGCAGGACACCGTTGTGTATTTTCGTGAGCTTGAACTTGCCGAGCAACCGGCGTTGGAGTTCGTGCGCCAGCCGGTGAAGTTCAGTGAACTGTGTGACAGGATTGCAGAAGCGATCCAGATCGCGGAACCAGCGAACGAAATTAATCGTCTCTTTCAACGCTGGCTGAGTGACGGGATTCTCGTAGCCGATGGCGAGTGATAGCGATGCCAGAGAAGATGATCGGCGACGCTTGGCCGAGAGCCGGGCGACTCTGCGCGAGGCCCGCGATGCACTCAGGGCCGGTCGGCTGAACGCAGCATTCAGGCTTTTTACGGAAGCTCACGATCTGGGCGACGACAATGTCCTTTGTCATATACGCGGACATTGGGGTCGGGCGCGCGTCGAATTGCGAGCGGGAAAAGCGCGCGACGCACTGCTGGACATCTTCTTTTGTTTCGCGGCCGTCTTGGTATCGCCGTTCCGCCGGCTGCGAGCAGTGCGAGGCCGTGGATTTGGGCGCGAGAGCGATCTGTAGTCTGAATTTGCCTTCCAATTATCGAATCACGTAATCGAGCGCTCGGCTTTTTCTATGCTTGATTAGCCGCGAAACGCACTCCTCAGCTCTCCGTGTGCTCCGCCGCCGACTCACCTCGGTACATCGCAAGCAGGATTGTCTGTAACACTCGCGAAGACCGCAAGACTCGTATTGAGAGATGCGGAGCCTGTGAAGAGCGGCGTCCGGAGGGCCGGAATCGTCGCCCAAACGATCTCTGATGCAGTGGCATCTTCGAGCTTTTGGCGCCGTTTGCTCACACAAACGAGCGACCCTGCCTAAGCAGACTAATCGTGAGGCCGAAGCAATGAGAACGGTGATCGACGGTGTGACGACCGGGATGGTTGGAGCCCTCACAGTGGCCGGCTGGTTTTTGCTGCTAGATTTGGACCGGGGCCAGCCGTTCGCTACTCCCGCCCTGCTCGCCGCTACGCTACTGCATGGCGTGGCCGATACACGGCTCGTGCAAGTGACTCCAAGACTGGTGTTCGAGTACAGCGTGGTTCACTTCACGGCTTTCGTGCTGTTTGGGCTGGCCGCGGCATGGCTGATTTCGGCGGCCGAGCGCGAGCCGCAGCTAGCTGCTGGAATGTTGGCGCTGTTCGTGTGCTTCGAGTTCTTTTTCCTTCTGTTGGTTGGCGTCGCGAGCCAGGCGCTGCTCGAACAATTGGTATGGTGGCGAATCGTCATGGCGAATATTCTCGCGACCGGAGCAATGTTTGCGATGTTGTCTTGGCGGCATCCAGCGCTCAGTGCCCGGTTAAGAGCCGCCTTGCGAGGCCATAAATCGCGTGCCGAGAGAGCGGCCTGATGGCGACAATCGAGGAAACTCCCAAAGCATTTGGCGCGCCCGGTATTTCGCCGCGGTGGACGCACGGCGCGAAAGAAGCGGTTGGCACCGCTTATTCTACCTCGAGCCGGGTGTGGTTCACCGTTTCGGGCGGAGTCCTGAGCGAGATCTACTATCCCACGGTCGACCGACCTCAAGTTCGCGACCTGCAGTATCTGGTGAGCGATGGAAAAACGTTCTTCCACGACGTCCGCCGACACCTCCATTCCAGCGTCGAATATATCAGCGAGTGCGGCCTCGGCGTCCGAATCATAAACGAGGACCCGGAGGGGCGTTACCGCCTGATCAACCACGTAATCGGAGACCCCCATCAACCCTGCGTGTTGATCGAGACTCGCCTGGAGGGCGATAAGGATTTCCTTTCCCGGCTGCATCTTTACGTTCTGCTCGCACCTCATCTTGAGGTAGGGGGATGGGGAAATAGCGGCAACCTCACCGAGATAGCGGGTCGTTCATTCCTCACCGCACATAGGGAGGGCACCTGGCTGGCGTTGGGCGCCAGCGTGCCGTTTCTCCGCAGCTCTTGCGGGTACGTCGGCGCGAGCGACGGATGGCAGGACGTCGCTCACAGTTTCAAGATGAAGTACGAATTCGCTGCCGCGGAAGACGGCAACGTGGCGCTCGTCGCGGAGATGGATCTGCGAAAACGGTATGGGTTCACGCTGGGACTTGCTTTCGGTCACGGTTTACATCGCGCGGTTACCAGTCTGTTTCAGTCGCTTGGCATACCATTCGCCGAGCATCGAAACCGGTTGCTCAGGCAGTGGAACCGCGCTTGCAGCCGGTTCCCAGTCGCGGATCCAAGGTTGGTGAATGACGGTGGTGCGCTCCATCAACGGAGCCACGAATTGTTACTGGCGCACGAGGATAAAGTCTACCCGGGAGCGATAATCGCCTCGATGAGCATCCCGTGGGGCGAAACCAGAGGCGATGAAGACCTGGGCGAGTATCATCTGGTCTGGACGCGCGACATGGTGAACAGTGCGACCGGGCTTCTCGCGGCCGGCGATGTTACCACATCGCTGCGCGCCCTGACCTACCTAGCTTGCTCGCAGCAGCCGGATGGCGGCTTTCCTCAGAACTTCTGGATTGATGGAAGACCATACTGGTCGGGAATCCAACTCGACGAGGTAGCCTTCCCGATCATTTTGGCGTCGAGGTTGCACAGGGCCAATGCGTTGCGGGATTTCGATCCTTACCCCATGGTGCTACTCGCAGCGCGTTACCTTGTGATCCACGGCCCAGCGACGCCGCAAGAGCGCTGGGAGGAGAACAGCGGATACTCACCTTCGACCCTGGCGAGCAACATCACAGCGCTGGTATGCGCGGCGTGCTTGGCGCGCGAGCACGGAGACGAGACAACCGCGCGCTTTCTCGAGGAATATGCGGATTTCCTCGAAGCGCACGTTGAAATCTGGACGGTCACCCGAAACGGAACCTTGGTTCCCGGCATCTCGCAACATTATGTGCGGATCAACCCAGTAGATATTAACGACCCCAACGACGCCTCACACGACGGGGGCCCGGATCAGCGCGCGGTCTGGATCCGTAATCGCGCTCCGGGAGCACGGACTGAATTTCCTGCATCCGAAATCGTGGACGCCGGATTTCTCGAACTTGTGCGTTACGGCGTCCGCAAGGCGGGAGACCCGTTGATCGAGGACTCCCTTAAGGTCGTGGATGCGGTCCTGAAAGTCGATCTGCCCGGGGGCCCATGCTGGAGGCGTTACACTCACGACGGTTACGGGCAGCGCGATGACGGAGGCGCCTTCGACGGCTGGGGAAAGGGCCGGCCCTGGCCGCTACTTACCGGTGAGCGCGGCCACTACGAACTGGCTGCCGGGCGCAACGTGCGTCCCTTCATTCGAGCCATGGAAAACTTCGCGACCAAGACGCGGCTTCTTCCTGAACAGATCTGGGACTTACCCGATCGGCCCGAGTCTCTCATGTATTACGGCAAGCCGACTGGTGCGGCGATGCCACTGATGTGGGCGCATGCGGAGTACATAAAGCTCGTCCGTTCCGCCGAGAATGGACAGGTTTTCGATCGAGTTCCGGAAGTCGCATCGCGATACCAACGCACGCGCAAGGTTCCCGTGCTGGAAGTATGGAAACCGAATCGCCGGATTTCCGCGGTCGATCCGGGTACCACGCTGAGTATTCTGGCACCGGAGCCGTTCACCTTGCGCTGGAGCCAGGACGAATGGCGAAGCGCTCAGAACGCCGCGTCTTCAGCTACGTCGCTTGATGTGCACAGCGTCGATCTCAAGATGGCGCATGATTCGCGCGCGCCATTTCGTTTCACCTTCCTCTGGACCAGAGACAATCGTTGGGAAGGGTGTGATTATACGGTCGCGATCAGAAGCAACTGTCAGTAATCGAGGTCGAGACGGGATGGACATAGGTCAGATTTCGCAACTCGTGTCGGCTGTGGCTTTCGTGTTCAGTGCAATAGTCGTGGTCGTTCAGTTGCGCAACGTTCGGCACGATCGCTTCGTCCAGATCACAAACGGGCTGTTTCAGACCTGGCAGAGCCCGGATTTCATGAGGTCCCAACAGTGGGTGATTAACGAGATGCCTACAAGTTGGCAAGAACTACAGAAGCAACGTGGAACCGATCACGGAGCGGACTTCTTACGGGTCACCGGTTTTTACAATCGTATTGGCACGTTGGTAACTCTCGGCCTGGTTGACGGCACCACGATCCTGAGAACTATCGGCGGAACGGCGCACGAGGTCTGGAGAAAGACAGAGCCTCTACTGGCGGAGGCGCGAAAGGAAGATGCTGCGCTTCTGCGAGATTTCGAACGGCTGCTCCCATTTTGCGAAGCATGCATGAAAGAAATGAGTTAGCGCGTGACCGTTCGCTCGCAAGCGCGGAGCTGCGGTCCCCTCAAGGCCAGCTATTGATTAATGATTTCGAGGAGAATGTAAAAACGATTTCCGAACGGGCAGGCGTAGCTCAAGCCGTGCCGTCGAGCTACTGCGGACTCCCGTAGCGCGCCGAGGGATTCGAGATCATACTTGACCGATTAGCGCGCGGCTCCGAGCGAGGCGACGCGATTCACTCTCCGGGGTTTGACGGTCGCCGGTGGGCACGGACGCGAAGGCCGCTCAGGCATGTGAGACAATCACGGTCCGCAGCGTGATGGCCTGTCCAAGTGTCCGTCAAAAATGGCGAGTTCGCGCTAATCACGCAGCCTGCAACCCACAAAGTAGTTGCGAACGAACTGTAACGTCAGGACCGCGAGTTAGACCTTTCCTATAGCTAGAGCCGAGCGACGCGCGTCTCTACTCAGCCAATAGTCGCGGGGGAGTGAGCGTGCCCAAAGCATCGATCCGGTACCCGAAAGTGCAGTCCACCAATTTTTTTCGAGTGTTTCGTTCGCCTCAAGCTGTACAGAGCTCGTCCGGCGAAGTGGTGTTGCGAGTCGAGGGCTTGCGTAAGTCGTACGGAGACACGGAAGCCGTGGCAGGGCTGAGCTTCGATGTTCGAGCCGGCGAGGTGTTCGGGCTACTCGGCCCGAACGGCGCGGGAAAGACTACTACGCTCTCCATATTGGCAACCGAGAAACGTGCGTCCGGGGGCAGGGTCAGCGTCTTGGGCCGGGATCTTATCGGAGAATCAGCGACCGTTCGTAAAAGTATCGGCGTGGCGCCGCAGGAGATTGCGCTCTATCCGATGCTTACTGCGATCGAGAATCTGCAGTTCTTCGGACGAATGTACGGCGTCAGCGGAGCCCGACTGCGCAGCAGAATCGAAGAGTTGCTTCAACTGATCGGACTAGAGGCGCACGCCAACCATTTTGTCGGCACGTTCTCAGGCGGCATGAAGCGGCGGCTGAATCTCGCGGTAGCCTTGGTGCACGCCCCAAAGCTGATTCTGCTGGACGAACCGACGGCAGGCGTCGATGTCCATTCGAGGGAGCGGATCTTCGAGATTCTACGCAGCCTGCGTGATGCCGGTAACGCCGTGGTCTTCACGACGCACTACATGGAGGAAGCCGAAGGTCTGTGCGATCGAATCGGGATTATGAACCAGGGGAAATTTATCGCGATGGGCAGGCTCGATGAGCTGCTCGCCGACATCGATTGCACGGACGTAATCGAGCTACAGGGGGTGGGTGGTGATGTGGATCTTGGCCCGATTCGAGGCGTGCGCGGACTCTGTCGCATCGAGTCCGGTAACGGGGTGATTCGATTGTTCGTGCGCAACACCGTGAGTTTCCTCGCGCCGCTGCAGAAGCTGGTCAGTCGATCCGAGCGTCCGATCAGTCTGCGTATCGCGCCGATAGGCCTCGCGCATCTATTTCTCCACCTCACCGGAAGGGAGCTGCGCGACTGATGTGTCATTTGCGGCTCAGACTGATGGTGGCGCTGGGAGTGATCACCTGTCTGTGTTTCTCTAAGCCCGCATTCGCCTCAGATCCGCTCGATTACACTCGGGATACGCTCGAGCAGGCGCGGGCGGTCGTCGCCAGCGATCGGACTCATAACGACAAGCTCGCCGCTTTATCAGCTCTTTTCGGCAAATTTCTCGATACGGATTTCATGGGACGGGAGGCGCTGGGGCGGCACTGGTCCGAGTTCACTCCCGGCCAACAGAAGGAGTTTCTCGGCCTGTTCAGAGAACTCCTCGAGAGGACCTACGTACAGAAGTTGTTGCTTTTTGACAATCCCAAGTTCCAGTACGTATCGGAGGCCGAGTCGAACGGCGAAGCGCGAGTCGACACGAATATCGTGACGCCGCGCGATAACTTTTCAGTTGTTTATCGGCTTCGGTTGGAAGGCGGCGGCTGGTACGCCACCCTGATCACCGTCGAGGACGTCAGCCTGACCGCGAATCTGGGCAGCCAACTTGACCATCTGTTGTCCAGACAGTCGCCAGAAGACCTCTTGACCATGTTACGCAAAAGGTACGGCCGCACTACCGAAGGGGTGCGCTCGTGAACGTATTCCGAGTGATGCTCAAGGATCTGCGGCTGATTGCACGCGACCGCTTCGCCCTGTTGTCCCTCCTGATCGTTCCGATCGTCGTGATTATGGTGGTCGCGAGCGCTACACAGTCTGGCGCGGGAAGTAAGAGCATACTCTTTCCGATAGTTAATGAGGATCAGGGACCGATCGCTGCCGCGTTGATCAAAGCCTTTCGCGAGCACCTGGATGTCCGCGAAGTCACTCCAAGCGATGCTCAGCGGTTGGTAGCCGATCAGAACAACGCCGCCGCCGCCCTCATCCTGCCTGCGGAAATGAGCAAGCGCTACTTGGCGGGGAAACCATCAACCATCCAGCTGCTTACCGATCCCGCCCAATGGCGCGAACTGGCCGCGATCAAAGTCATCATGCTGCTGGCTGACCGTGAAACAGCATCGCTGGCAGACCCGTTCAGCCAGGAGCTGATCGACGTGAAGGAACACAGCATTACGGGCGACCGCGTCTCGTTCTCATCTCTGGAACAAAACGTTCCGGGTTTCAGCCTGATGTTCGTTCTGCTGACCTTGATCTTCACCGTATCGCTCGATCTGCGAGAAGAAGAAGTTTGGGGCACGAGCCGGCGCCTCTCGATCGCGCCGGTGTCTCGCATGACAGTGCTCGGCGGCAAATTACTTGCCCGCCTGCTTGTCGGGACTGCCCAGTTGCTGTTGCTTTTGCTGTTCGGCCACTTCGTCTATGGGCTCTCGCTCGGCCACTCGCCGTTGACCTTGTTAGCAGTGGCAGTAGCGACCGTGCTTTCGATGACCTGCTTCGCCGCGATTGTTGCGGCGTTCGTCCGGACTCGCGAACAAGCGATTCCGGTCGGGTTGGCGGTGGCGTTCGTGCTTGCGGCGCTAGGCGGACTCTTCTGGCCGCTTTATGACCTGCCAAAGTGGATGCAAACCATAGCCAATGGCGCCATGACCACTTGGTCCATGACTGCCGTTCAAGATGTGATTCTTCGCGACAAGAGCTTCATGCAGGTCTCGCATGAGCTGCTGATTCTCACCGCGTACGGACTCTTCTCATTCCTGGTCGGATTGCGTCTCTTCCGCTACGGCGAAGGCCGATAGGCGTGGAGCTTGCGGCAAGGAGCAAAGCTGTGTCACCTAGCGCCCAAGAACCGCGGATTTGGCTCGTAGTTCTTCTCGCAACACTTTTGACCTTCGGTGGGATTGGCTGCAGCTCCCAGTCGGGACCGTCCCGCGGATCCAAAGGCCTGGAAGCTTCGCAAGTCGATGCGGCCATCAACTCGGACCGTACATGTCAGGCTGTGAGTGAGACCGATTACGATCCGTGGGAAAGGTTCAACGATCGTACGTTCTGGTTCAACCACGATGTGCTCGATCGCTATGCGCTCAAACCAGCGGCGACGGCCTGGGCCAAGATGTTGCCAGCGCCTGTGCGTCAAAGTTTGGGAAACGCCTTTGAAAATGTTGCCATGCCCAGGCGGCTGGTGAATGAACTCCTTCAGGCCAGATTTGGCGACGCCGGCCGCGAGCTGGTGCGATTCGCTCTTAACAGCACTGCCGGCATCGCTGGATTCTTCGACATCGCCACGCGCGCCGGCATCGAGAAAACGGATGCAGATACTGGTCAGACGCTTGGAGTTTATGGGGTCGGACCCGGTCCCTACCTGGTGCTGCCATTATTGCCACCCTTGACGGTGCGAGATGGAATAGGCTACGCGGCCGATTCGGCGTTGGACCCGCTGTCCTATTTCGTGACTCCTTTGCTCGCGGACCTCGGGCGAGGAGCGGCTAAAACGATCAACGAGCGCGCCGACAATTTGGAGCTGTACCAGGAGGCTGAAGATTCAGCAATCGATCTCTACGGTGCGGTGCGAAACGGGTATCTTCAGCGGCGAGAAAAAAGTATCGAAGACGCAATCGGGGTAAGCTCGTGGAAGTCTGGCGAGCCTGCGCTCGCTGGGTTCCGAGGCTCGCCTAATTGCCCGGTCGCTCTGACGGGAGACGAGCATGGAGTTTCGACCAAGGATTAAGGTGCTGAAGCGCAGCCGCTCCCTCAGCAGCGCCTACGCGCTTGTGAAGGTCGTCAGGTCGAGTGATCGTCAACTACTTCCAGGGGAAGGCAGAAGGAATTTCCGAACGGGCAGGAGTAGCTCAAGCCGACTTGGCGATAAACGCTTTCGGGGATTCCAAGATCAGCCAGAAACAACTCGCCACTATTTTCCTTCGAGAGCCCGGTTTTCGGCAACGCCAACGTCAGCGTCCATTTAGGTTTCACGAAAATGCTGGGAGCGTTGCCGTCGGTGGCATTGATCCCGGACGGAACGTCGAGGGCGAGAATCGGGACGCCGGTTTCGTTGGCCCATTCGATCAGATCCGCAGTTTTTCCGGTCGGCGCGCCCTTGAGGCCGTATCCGATGAGCCCGTCCAGGATAAGGTCCGGGCTTTGCGTGAGGTGACGCAAATCGTTGAACTCGCGACCAGCGGTGGTTCGGAAAATCCTGCGCTGGAAAGACGACGCCGCGGTCAGGCGCTCTGGCTCCGCAAGGCACACCGCTACGTCGACCGATCGATTAGCAAGGTGACGAGCGGCGCAAATTCCACCGCCGCCATTTCCGCCACTTCCAGCTAAGACTACGATTCGTGACCGTCTCCAGTGGTCTCCAAGGAGATGCATGGCGAGCGCCGCCAAGCTGCGGCCGGCGTTCTCCATCATCTGCAGGAGACTCGGTCCGTTCTCTTCGACGGCAATCCGATCTACCTCGCGCATTTGGTCAGCGGTGACCGCTGGCACGTGAATGCCAGTACCGGTTCGAAAGTGTGTCGTCGTGCTATGGGGCATGTCCTTCAGTAGGCGCTAGATCGGAGGTGAGATGAGCACCTGATATGGGCATTGTATCACAGAGCGTGCGGCCGCTGATCGGCCGTTCCCGAAGCGCTCGGCGCCGTGTCAGCCATGTCAGCACAGCAGCAAAGACATAAGTGCCAAAGGCGGTTCCCCACGCGAAGGATTGAAGCCGATTGAGAGCTGCCAGCGCAAATAGCAGGTAGCCGAAGTCCCGTCCGGCCACGCGCTCCACCTTGTCGACCCAGTCGCGAGTGTGCGGACTGTCAATTCTGACCGCGTCGCGCACGGCGAGGACGCAGAGAGCGAAGCCGACGAGCAAGACCGGCAACAGATAGAAGTATGCGACGCTGCCAGTGGCGCGGAACGAACCGATGAACACGCCAATGAATATCGCTACGTTGACGACGTTGTCAGTAATCACGTCGAGCCGCGCGCCCGCTTCGGATTCCTGCAACTTCAGGCGGGCGACTTCGCCGTCGACGCCGTCCAGAGTAATGGATAGGAGGAAGAGCAGCGAACCGGCGAGCCGCAACGGGTAGCTCGTTGACGCGAAGAGAAAGCCAGCGAGCAGTCCCAGCGCCGTGTTGGCGAGAGTCACTTGATTGGCCGTGATTCGAGTTTCGGCCAGGCGACGACTGATTCGCCAGGAGAACTTGCGATCGACCACTCGCGCAAGCAGGCTGTCTGTACGCGCCGTCTCACGAGCCAGGCTCTGCGCTAGCCGACGGCGAGCGCCTAGCCATCCCGTCGGGCTTGTGCCAACTGAGAACGGCAAGCCTGCCTGTCGTTGCTGCTCGCTAACCGCCACGTCTTTGTGAGACGTGAGAAGCTTGTCCAGCGGTCCTGCAGAGAAGTGCGCTTGATTGTCAGCGCCGCCGACCAGTAGCGAGACCACTTTGGCCGGATCAGCTGAGTGCAATGAGATTAGTTCGTTTAACTCGGCAGGTCCAAAAACCACATCTCCGGAGACGAGGAAGCAAGGCTCAGATAAAGAGCCGACAAACCTTCGTGCGAATTGGCCGAAAGATTCGACTCTATGTGTCTCGCAGGCGTCGCCATAGCGCAGCGATCCCCATGCCAGCCCCGCCTTGGACCACGACCGACACACGATAAAGACGCGCTTTACGCCCGCTCGTTCGAGGAGGCGGACGGTGCGATCAAGGATCGAACGGCCAAAGATCGTCTCGCCCTTGGCAAACGGTTCGGAAATTATAGCAGTTTCGATTGGCTCTCTCCGTCGTGCGCTTCCGCCCGCGAAGGTGAGCGAAGAAACTGCGCACGCGAATCTAGTCTCACCTGGTGCTCAGTTTGTTACATCCCGCGAGAGAACTTGAGTGTAGCTGCACCACGATGCGAGCCAAGGAGGCTGAGCTCGAGATCCGCGGCGCTGGCAGTCTGCTCCGATCAGCGGAGTAACGAAGCAACAGCGCGCGAGACATTAGTGCAAGAGGTAGTAGAGGCAATGGCCACCGCACTTGCGCATAGATGGAACACATCGCTGGCAGCTCTGCCCAAGGCGGTCGCGTTGCGAGGCGGTGATCGCCCGCGACGGCTGCCGCCGGAAGTCCGTTCGGGAGGACAGCACAACTTTCCTGTCGCGCCGACTATTCCACTGCTACCGGCGATGCCGGACGAGATTCTGGACTTTTATGGCTTCGTGTTTTGCCAGGGAGGCTTTCACAGCACTGGCATGAGTTTCGAGCAATTTCTGATGGTGGTGGCGGCGACTCGTGATTCCCGCAGGAGTTGGCGTTGTGACGATTTCAACTGGGCTTCCAGCGATGCCGCCTTCAATCGAGAGGAGTGGTGAGAAATGGCACAAACACTCAAACAGCCCGATCACCAGACCTTCGAAGAACTACAGCGACTGCTGATTCATCAACGTCAACTGGCGCTGGCGCATGCCGAGGGAGGGTTGGAACTAGACCCTCGTGAGACGAACCCCGGAGACGAGGTCGATTTTGCTCAATTCCTGAGTGACGCGGATCTCCTCGCTGGTATCCGCGAACGTCATTGCACCAGGCTCGCTGCGATCGAAGACGGTCTTAGGCGGCTGCAAGACGGGGAGTTTGGGGTCTGCGAGGAATGTGGTGACGAGATAGCGATCGAACGATTGAGAGCTGTGTCGTTCACCAGGTGCTGTCGCGACTGCCAGGCGGACCGTGAAAAAACCAGTGCGGCAGACAAACATTCCCTTGTCGTCGCCGAGTCCTACCTGGAGCTTGCTGAATCGCCGGACGAGGGCATTGATGTGTCGGGCTTCGGAGGCGACGCCGACGTTGGCCAGTCCGAACGTTCAGCTCCGAACCTGGGGTCGCGGCGGTCCTCGCGCAGAACACGCGCAGGCACCAAACTGAAGCCGGTCCGCCCCGCAGTTCGGCGCGCTCGGGTGTCAAGCAATGTTGGCGCCGCGTCTTGAATTGAACTCGCGCCGAGAGACCCAACTCGTGATTAGTTGCCAGAATTACGTCGAGAAATTTGTGGGTGCTCATGCCGACGACAAACTGGACGCGGAACAAGAGCGGGCCGCGGCAGAGCATCTGGAAGGTTGCGACCGATGCCGGGTATGGCTGGAGAGCGAGCGGTACTTAAAGAAGCTGCTGCTTCGAAACTTACGCGCGGCGATGCCGAAGGAGCTGCGCGCGAAAATACTTGCGACGATTGAGGACGAATCTATTTTCGGTTACGCACGATGAGAACCTACTTGCGATGGATGGTGATCTTTCTTTGCTGTGTATTCATCCTGGTTGCACATCTGGGACTGGCCGCCGAGCGAAGTGGGAGGGTAGAGGCCGGTCCTGATGCTCTCCCGCTCGGAGCTCTGAAACACTCGACCAGCACGTATCTCCTCTTGGCCGCGGATAGTCCCGTGCGATGGCAGCCGTGGAGTCAGCAAACATTCGCGCTGGCGCGCTCACTGCATCGTCCCCTGCTGATCGATATTGGCGCGGCTTGGTGCCACGCGTGCCACGCGATGGACCAGACGACATACCGGGATCCAACCGTCGTCCAGTTAATCAACAGATACTTCGTGCCCGTAAGGGTTGACGCTGATGAGCGGCCTGACATAGATGCGTTCTATCACCGTGCAGCGCGAGTGGCTGACGTGGGTGGGATACCTCTAACGTGTTTCGCTGCGTCCGATGGAGCACCGATTTATATCGAAGGTTTCCTGCCTGCCAAACTGGCAGGCCGGAACATCGCGTACGGCATGATCTATAGCCTTCGGCACATTGGAGAGGATTACTCGAAGAATCCAGATGCGGTGGGCTCTTCTGAGATGCAATTACCGCCTCAAGAGGGCGACCTCGGCAGTTTCGGGGACAGTGCGGGACAGGAGCTACGCAAGAAGATCGCTGATTCGTTCGAGAGATCGTACGACGACACATACGGTGGCTTCGGCAAGTATTCGGGGCAACGATTTACGAACTTCCCTGCAATCCGATTTTCCCTGGCGCATGGATTTTTGACTGATCCGCGCTTCACCGCCATAGCGCTCGAGAGCCTCAGAAAGATTCCGCTCGGCGGAATCTATGACCAGCTTGGCGGCGGCTTTTTCAGATTTTCAATCGACCACGCGTGGCGCGTGCCTCATTTCGAGAAAACCAGCCAGGATCAGGCGATGGCGTTGAGCATTTACGCCGAAGCATACGAAGCAAGTGGCGACGAGGAGTTCGCGCGTATCGCGCGCTCGCTCGTTGGGTACGTGAATGGCAACCTCCTCGATCCGAAGCTCCATGTCTTTTACGCGTCCCAGGACGCGGATTCAGGCAGCGGCGACGACGGCGGCTATTACACGTGGACGCCTGCGGAAATCCGTCATGCGTTGCCGCCGGCGCAGGCACGCGTGGCTTTGCTGTATTTCGGTTTCGATACTGAAGCCGGCACGACCGAAAACCAGCGCGTCGTCTTACGCCGCGCGATCGACATCACTGATTTAGCGAAGCGACTGGGTGTCTCGCCGACAGACGCTGCCCATTTAGTCGGTCAGGCATCGCAGAATTTACTCGCCGCCCGAACCCGACGGAAGGCGCCACACGTCGATCGCACGGTGATGACAGATCGCAACGCGCTGATGGCGTCGGCCTACCTGAGAGCTTCAGCGGCGATCCGCGAGCCGCAGCTCGAGCAAATCGCGCTCGACGATCTTGATTTCATTCTGGCGCGGATGCGATCACCCGATGGCGGCTTCTATCACACTTGGTCCGCTTCGGGACCCAAGGTTTACGGTTTAGTCGCTGATCAAGTCTATCTGATGGGTGCGTTGCTCCAAGCCTACGAGGCAACCGGACAAAGCAGGTATCTCAACGAGGCGCAGGCTATCGCCAATCTCATTGTGAAGGACTTCACAGATCCCGCAAGCGGTATGCTTCGAGATCGTAGTCCCTCCTTAGGCGGGACAGTACTGGCGAAAGCGCCTGCGGACCCGGCAGTCTTTTACGATGAGCAGCTTCCGGGCGTCGAGGCGTCGGCCTCACTCGCGTTCGCGACCCTTGGCGCGATCACATCCAACACCGCCTATAACGGCGCGGCTGACCGGCTGATCGACAAGGCTCCCACTTCAGTGGCACTGCAGGCTTTGCCCATAATGGGGACGACGGGGCTCGCTTTGGACCGCGAGCGGGCGTCCGAAGTGGTGGTCGCAGTCGCCGGAACCTCGAGCGATCCGCGCACCCGTGAATTGTTGGAGATTGCAGAGCGAACGTACAGGCCGTTCAAAGTCGTCATCGCTGTGAATCCTTCATCGCCCGTTGGTTCGCTACCTCCCGCGGCCTGTCCCTATTTTGCTGCAACGGCTGCGCAGAAAGGCTCGCGTGCGTTCGTATGCGCCGGCACGGTGTGCGCTACGCCGACTGATCAGCCCTCCAAGCTCGCAAAGACAATCCGCACGTTGGCGATGAAAATTTCTCCCGAAAATTCCAAGAAAACTGCTGCTCGCTGAAAGATGCCCGAATCAGATGTAACGTTCGACTGCCAGGCGAGACTATAGGGAAATCGCGAGTTGCATTCGAGGCGAGATGCCTCGGCGAGAAAGTGTGAACGGAAAGCGTTACATAAGCTATCGAATCCTGTCCGGAGTCATGCTCGCGCTATTGTTTGTCATCGGGACAGTACTGCTGCGAGGGTTTGTGGCAGGCACGATCATGCCGGGCTCGGTCGAGGGCCCGACGCCGTTTCAAACTGACTACTGGGGTTTCTACATGATGGGCTTTGCGGGTGCGGTGCTCTGGGCCTGGGGCGCTTGCCTGGTCTCCGCCGTCGTTGCTCCGGCGACGGCTCGCGCAGTCGGTACGGCGACTGCGTTCGGACTGGTAGTAAACGCGATTTTCCGGCTTATCGCATGGTTCTCGGGTGAATACGCGGAGATTCACAACCTGCCGCGGATTGAGGCTGCCATCATGCTGTTGCTCGCTCTTGGTTTTATCTGGCTTCGGCCGCCGCCGCTCGAGAGGGTAAAGGCTGTGCAAGAAAGGAGCGCCGCATAATGCGAAGCATCGGCAAATGGATCGGCACCGCAATCTGCGTTCTGTTGTTATTCGTCGACGCGACCATGGCGAGGAATTTTCATCCGAGTTCGGTCGTCAGGCATGACATTCCCACGGCCGCAGGACAAATTGGCGGCCGGCTTCCGGACTTCACGCTGTCCGATATCAACGGCAATCAGGTCACGCTGAGCCAATTTTACGGTAAGGGTCCGATTCTGCTCACATTCGACCGTTCTCTCGATTGGTGACCCTACACCAAATCGCGGCTCGTTGAGCTGCATCAAGCATTCGAGAGCTACCCGGACCTGACGGTGATCTACGTAATGAGCGCAACGCAGGTGGACGCGAAGGCGCGTAGGTTCATTCGAGATCACCGCCTTGAGCCTTTCATCTTTTTGGTCGACGCGGATGACAAAGTGATCGACCAATATGGAATCCGCAAGGCCAAGCTCGACGAGGCAATCGAGAAAGGTGTGCCTAATCCGACGACGTACATTCTGGATCGCAACGGAGTCGTCAGGTTCAAGGACACGCGGCGGGATTTTCGAACGTGGCTTTCCGCCCGAGTGCTGCGCGGCGCGCTGTCCGGAACGGAATCGAGCGCGGAAAAGTGACTCCGCCCGAGCAGATGTGTCACGGATGGCACTGGTGGCGGTTCTCGGTGTTGACTTCGGGAGGAGATTTATGGCGGCAAGCTCGAAACTGATCGAACTACAGGGATCGCGATTGCATTACCTCGATGCAGGAACTGGCGATCCGATCGTTTTTCTTCATGGCAATCCGACATCTTCCTACCTATGGCGCAATGTGATTCCGCACCTCGAACCGCAGGGGCGGTGCCTTGCCGTGGACCTGATCGGAATGGGCCGCTCGGGCAAGCCTCCCATCGAGTATCGGTTCTTCGACCATCGTCGCTACCTCGACGCTTTCTTCGATGCCCTTGAGCTGAAACGCGTGACGCTTGTGCTTCACGACTGGGGAACCGCGCTCGGCTTCGATTGGGCGCGCAGGCACCCCGATCGCGTCACCGCGATCGCCTTCATGGAAGCGATTGTGCGGGAGATGAAGTGGAGTGACTTCGTGGAGAATGCTCGGGAGCTTTTTCAGTCCTTCCGCACGCCTGGCGTGGGTGAGAAACTGATTCTCGAGGACAACGTGTTCGTCGAACAGCTTTTGCCAGGCGCTATCCTGCGCAAACTGACAGACGAAGAGATGGACGCCTACCGCGCACCTTTTCTGAAGCCTCAGGATCGGAAACCGGTCTGGCGCTGGCCGCAGGAGCTTCCGATCGAAGGCCAGCCGGCGGATGTGGTTGAAGCTATAAAAGCGAACGCTGAGTATTTGAGGTCCAGTCCGGTACCCAAGCTTCTGCTGACATTCGAGCCGGGCGCGATTCTGCGGTCCGAGCTCGTCGAATGGTGCCGCGCGAATTTCAGGAACCTGGAAATTCGCGCGGCTGGCAAAGGGATGCATTTCGTGCAGGAAGACGAGCCTGAAACCATCGGTAAGACCATAGCCGCCTGGCGCTCCCGTGTTGTGCGCTAGTTCGGCGGTGATCAACGATCTTCCCGCAGCGACTCTGGAGCGGAATTGAGATGCAAGCAAAGCGTTCGCAGCAGGCTTGGGTGAAGCTCCCCGAGTCCGGAGCGGTCGCCCACGCTGCCGGGCGGGAAAATCATCACTACGATTTTGGCTATGTTGCCGGGATGAGCCGGCTGATCATGGCACATCCCCGTATCGCGCCGGCATTCGGAGCGCTTTATGCCTCGATCATGTTCGGGCCGGGAGCGCTTACTCGCGCCGAAAGGGAAATGGTCGCCGCCGTCGCCGCGGCAGCACAGGATTGCCATTACTGAACTCAATCTCACGCAGAGTTTCTGCGTGTCGAGGGTGGCGACTCAAAGCTGGTCGATGCGATCCGAAAAAGAGACTGGCGCAAGCTGAATCACTTGGCGACGCGAACACGTGCCTTGTGCGAAGTCGCGGAAAAGCTCAGCCGGATCCCGACCAAGATGATGCCTGAGGACTGGGACCCGTTGCGCAAATCAGGTTTCAACGACGAGGCGTTACTCGAGGTCGCTCACATCGTCGGAATCTTCAATTATCTGACGAGGCTAGCCGACGGATTCGGCCTGCAACTGGACTCAGCGGTGGAAGAGGCAGCACGCTCGGGCGTCGCTATGAAGCGGCAATTCCGATAGCAGGAGCCCGCCCACGCGCCCGAGTTTATCGGCTCGCGGCTCGAATCACGACGGCGATCACCGCCCACCCGGCCAAGAACATTCCTGCGATCACTTCGCTCCATGGGCTCCAATCGGGCATCAGAGAGCCCAACGTGATCAGTGCGGCCGCGAACGCGGCGAAAGCGGTGACGAATGCTCCAAGATTAGCCGCCCGCGCATCCGAGCGAACACCTCCTAGAGTTTGAGGAAGTAGTTTCACGACGGAGAGTCCGACGACGAACGCCACGCTCGCGGCCCAACCGATTTTGAAAATCTTCGCGAGGACGAAAACTTTCCATCCGTAGGGCGTAACGGTATCGGCAACTGCCAAGACTAAAAGTGCGATTGCGGTTGCTGCAAGTGCGAGGACCAATGTCCGCGGTGGCAGGTGTCGTTGTACGGGCTGATCCATTAATCATTGGTCTCAGCAAGGTAGTTTTCGTTACTCCGTTGCACAGAAAGCAGCCGACACTCGCGAAGCGGCATTTGAGGACAGTTCTGACAATGGTCACGTACCGGAAACCGTCGCTTGGAATCACTGCGCTGCCTTTTGCGATTCTGCTGCTGGTAGGGACGGGTGCAATGGCACCAGCTCAGTCGTTCGCGGCGTCTGCGCATCGAATTGTCCTAACTATCGATGGTCTGGACTGTCCTTACTGCGCCTATGGACTGAGGAAGCGGCTGCTGGCCATTCCCGGCGTCGCCGGCGTGGAGCTTTCGCTGGACGACTCGCAGGCCGTGATCGAGATGGCTCCGGGCTCGGACATAAGCAACAGAGAAATTCGAAAGGCAATTTCTTCGGCCCATTTCAGTGGCGGAGAAGTCACTTATCAGTAGTTCGGTGGCACGAGGACTCAGAGTTGATTGAAACGCGCAAAATCCAAGCTGGCATGCGTCTGATCGTTTCCCTGATAGCGATACCTGGCTTGCTGTGCGGCTTCAGCCGCAGCGTATTGGCGGCCGATGCGAGTTATGCATTGCGGGCCTTCTGGACCGGAGCCGATGCGAGAGGCGGAGCATTCTACCGACCCTTCGGCATTGCCGTTGCACCCGATGGGAGCGTGTACGTAACGGATTTCCGCAAGCGTGTTGTCCATCTTGCTGCCAACGGCGCTTACCTCGGCGAATGGGGAAAGTCCGGCAGCGGTCCGGGGGACTTCAGCAATCCCGTGGGCGTAGGTGTCGCCTCCGACGGAAGCGTCTATGTGTCCGATTACGATCAAGATCGGATTCAAAAATTTGCAAAGGACGGACGATTCCAGCTGCAGTTCGGAGCCCACGGGAATGGGCCCGGTCAGTTCGACGCTCCAACCGGCATTGGCCTCGATGACCACGGCAACGTTTACGTCGCCGACTTTTACAACAACCGGATTGAAGAGTTTTCGCCGTCGGGTCGATTCCGCCGGGCTATCGGCAGATCGGGCCGATCCGGCACGGATGCGCTTCACTATCCGACAGACGTGGTGATCCAGTCCGATGGCGGTCTGTTGGTCGCCGACGCCTACAACTACGAGCTCAAGTGGTTTGATTCGCACGGCAGAGGAATTGCCGAGTGGGGTTATCACTTGCTGGCGTCTTGGCCTCGCCCAGCCGCCGGCAGCAAGGGTTTCAACGTGCCGACCAGCGCAGCGGTTGGACCTAGGGGCTTAATCCACGTAGCCGATAGCGGGAACCACCGGATCGTGTTGCTTTCGCCGGATCACGCCTTCGTGACCGACTGGAAGCTGCCCGATCCGGATCCAAAGGTCTTGTCGCCCACGACCGTCGCGGTGTCGCCGGATGGGAAGACGGTCTACGCGACGGACTTTTCGCGAAATCAAATCGTGGTGTTGTCTGTGAGTATGAATGGCAACGCCTTCTGAGGCATCAGCAAGGAGGAAGACTATGGCTAACGTCGAGCCACTGCGAGTCGAAGATGTGCCGGACCTCGCGCCGCTAATCGGACAGATCTCCGCGGCAATGGGATTCGTGCCGAACAGCCTGCTGACGATGGCGCGGCGTCCTGAAATCATGCGCGGGTTTTCCCAGCTCGCGGGCGTTGTTCTGGGTCCGGGCGAAATTAAACCTGATCTGAAGCAACTCGTTGCGCACGTAGCGAGCACCGCCGCGGGCTGTCGCTACTGTCAGGCGCACACGGCTGGAGGAGCGGCACGGATGGGCGTAGGGGCGGACAAGATAGAGGCGGTATGGCAGTTCGAGACCGATAGCCGGTTCGACGCGGCCGAACGCGCCACGCTCCGGCTCGCGCGCGACGCCGCGATAGTCCCCAACGCAACAACCCCTGGGCACTTCAGAGAATTGCGCAAACACTTCAACGACAGTCAGATTGTTGAATTGGTCGCCGTAATTTCGATTTTCGGGTGGCTGAATCGCTGGAACGACACTATGGCGACCCAGCTCGAAACCGAACCGCTCCAGTTCGCATTGGAACACCTGGAAAAACGCGGGTGGAAGGCCGGTAAACACGGGCGGCAATGATCGCGATCGAGCTGACCTGCGTCGCCGGCCTCGCGACCTCGCTGGCGTATTACGTGGCCGCAGTATCCGTCGAACTTCTCTTTGCTGAGCGAGGAAAACGCTTTGCGAAGCCTGTCACAGACATTCCGCCCAAAGTTGCAATTCCGAAGCCCCTGGCGAGTTCATCGGATCGACTCCTCGGCAATCTCTCCAGCTGCCTGGAACTCCCGTACCGCAATATCGACTACATCTTCGGCGTCTCCAGCGGCGACGGGGAAGCGACCGAGGTGTTGACGGAGTTGTGTAAGCGATACGAGTCCGCCGCGATCGCTGTGGTCGCAGGCGAGGAACCGGGGCTTTTCAATCGAAAAGTTGCCAAGCTGGTTCGCATGGCTGAACACGCATCCGTGGAGTCGGGCATCTTCCTGCTTAGCGACGCGGACGTGTCCGTAAAGCGTGACCATTTGGATCGAATGGCCGCAGAAATGACGCAGGATCGAAGGGTCGGAATCGTCACGTGTCGGTGTCGCGGACGGCCCACTGGGGGCTTCGCCTCTCGAATGGCTACGCTGTTCATCAATCTTGATTTCGCCCGGCAGATCCTTTTGGCTCAGCACATCGAGCCGATGCGCTATGCGTTCGGGGCGACCATTGCCGTTGGGCGCAAGGCGCTTGATGCAATCGGCGGCTTCCGTCCGCTCAGAGCTCATCGAGGTGAAGGACTTCCGGGATTTCTGGAACCATCAGCTCCCCTGGGCACGGACGTATCGATGCGTGCGCCCGCTGAGTCTCGCTGCGATTTTCGCAAGTGGTCCCGTCCGGGCGATTCTCTATCTGCTCGAAAGCGGAGGGTTTGTTGGATCGCTACTCACCTTCGCAGTTGTCGTCGGTGCCCGAGTAACGATGGCCGCGGCCATGACAGGCAAAGTTCTTGGGAGGCGGTACCTGCTTGATGACGCGTGGTTGACCCCAGTGAAGGATCTCATCATGACCGCAGTCGACGTGGCGACCTTGCTCGGCAACACCGTGCTATGGAGAGGCAGGCGGTTCAGGGTGACCTCTGGCTGCGAAATCCAGGAAGAGCCATAGGCGGCGGGCGTGGAGACAGTTTCAGCGGCGCGAACAAACCGACTCGGCGACCTGCGTTCATCTTCTGTTCGCTCGATTGCGATCGGAAGCCTTGCGGCACTGCTCTCAGTCGCCATTTTCGCGACCGAAGCTGATTCCTCGGCACTGCCGAACGCGACTCTGCAGGTAGGCGGCGGGGAGATCAAGGTCGAATTCGCTGAAGGCAAATTCGACCTGTCGACGCAGGCGCTTCTCGATCATATCGAACGGGCTGCGCGCGCGGTCTCGACGTACTACGGCCGCTTTCCCGCGTGCCAATACCGTCTCCTAATCGTACCGATCAGCGGACGGGGCGGGGTCTTGACGGGAACCACCTGGGGATTCGGCGGGGTACACTCGAGGATTCTGGTGGGCGAGCATACGACGGTAGCTCAGCTTAGGGACGACTGGATGATTACGCACGAGATGGTGCACACGGCGTTTCCGAACATGCCTGATGAGAATCATTGGATCGAGGAGGGCATCGCGACCTACGTCGAGCCGCTCGCGCGTTCCTGGGTTGGGAACTATCCGCCGTCCAGAGTTTGGGTCGATCTTGTTTCCGGTCTGCCTAAAGGCATGCCGGCTGTGGGCGACCAAGGGCTCGATCATACGCACACTTGGGGACGCACTTATTGGGGCGGAGCGATGTTCTGCACCCTCGCGGATGTCGAAATTCGCCGCCGCACGCATAACAAGTGCGGCTTGATCGACGCGCTTCGCGCAATTCTGGAAGCGAGCGGAGGAATCGAGGCCGATTGGTCGCCGGAGCGGGCCTTCAAGGTCGGTGATGAAGGAGTCGGTGTGCCGGTACTCGAAGATCTTTACGGGCAGATGAAAGCGAAGCCGACGAGTCCCGACCTCGCAGCACTCTGGCAGCGCCTGGGAGTCAGGACGGGAAGTGGCGTGATGTTCGATGAGTCTGCTCCCGAGTCGACTGTGCGGCGGGCGATCAGTTCGCGCCCGTTCGACGGAGCTGGACCGTGCGGATCTCGAAACTAGCAGTGCAATCTGTAACAAAACGGCAGCCACGAAGACTCAGCGGATAGAATTCCTCTGCTTACCAGAGGCTTCGAGCTTACTCGGAGGACCATTATGAAGAACTTCGCCGAGCTTGAGCGCGACTTTGTTCGCGAGAAGGTGCTGCCGGAATTCGAGTTTGCGTCATTCGATCGACCGTCACGAATCAATCCGATGCGCATTCCTCTACGCCAGGCGCGTGTGGCCTTAGTGGCGACGTGCGGCGCGTATATCAGGGACGTGCAGGAGCCCTTCAAGCTCAGAAAGGAAGGGGACGCAAGCTTCCGTGAGATTCCAGTCGATACACAATCCGGGAAGTTGGGGCTCTCTCATGTCGGCTACGACACCCGTCGGGCTCTTCAGGACGTGAACGTCGTCTTTCCGCTCGACCGGCTGCGCGAGGCTGCCTCAGCCGGACGTATCGGAAAGCTGGCTCCAAGGAATTTTAGTTTCATGGGGTTTAGTCCGGATGTGCACGCGCTGGCGCAGAACGCGCGCGATGTCGCACGCCGCTTGCTTGAGGACCTTGTCGATCTGGTCCTTCTGGTGCCCGCTTGACCGGTCTGCAATCAGTCCGTCGGACTGATTCAGCGCGAATTTGATGAGGCGGGTCTCACAACTATCTCGCTAACGACCATCGCGAGCATCACGCGGCGGATTAAGCCATCACGAGCCCTCTTGGTCGAGCATCCCTTCGGACTCACGATGGGTGACGTGGGGGACCACGATACGCAGCGAGCAGTGCTCGAAGAAGTCCTGGCCGCAGCAGAGCGACTCACGGTTGCTGGTAGTCTCGAGGCTTTGCCTTTCGAGTGGACGAAAGACGATCTCCGTGCCCGACAGCTCCGGAAACAGGCACATTAACTGAGCTTGCTGTTACGATCCCGATGCCCGCAACCCGAACTTACGGGAACTCAGATTGGCGCCTATGATCGTAGTAATCGCGCATGAGCCGGTACCCGGTCGGACGAAGACGCGATTGATTCCGTTCGCCGGAACCAACCTCTCCGCTCTTTTGGCGGACACTTTTCTGCGTGACACGATCGCCAAAGCTCGGAAAGTCGCCGATGCGGTCGTGATTGCCACCGACCCGTCGGCACTCGTCGTCGAAACGTGTTTCCATTGGGCCGTTTCTGTCTCTGCCCGGCAACAGCGGAGGTTGTGAGACGCCTTCGCCACGAGGCCGGAAGTTGATGCACCTGTCGGTAGTAATTCCGGTTCGACCTTCAGCCATGACATTGCCGTGGCGCTGGAAGATACGAACGTGACGAGAATGTGCGCGGATCTACGTGAATCTCGGCTACCTGCGCCACGCAAGCAGCTTGCGGAAGATCCATGACACTAACGGGGTGAGGCGAGTTCGATTGTACGCATCGCCGATCTTGCGAATCGCCTCGGCCTGCGTCGGATAGGGATGGATGGTTCGGGAAAAAGTCGAGACGCCGAGCCCGCCGACCATCGCGAGTGTTATTTCCGAAATCATCTCTCCGGCATGGCTCGCAACCACAGTCGCTCCGAGGATCTTGTCTGTCCCTTCCCTGACGAGAACCTTCACGAAGCCTTCCGCTTCGCCATCGAGAACCGCTCGATCGACGTCGTTGAGCGGCTGTATGAAGGTTTTGACTTTGAGACCCTGCTCTCTTGCCTCGTGCTCATATAAGCCAACGTGGGCGATCTCTGGATCGGTGTACGTACACCACGGGATAGTCAACGCGCTGAAGCGATCGCGCCCGAAGAATAACGCGTTGCGGATGACGATACGCGCCATCGCGTCGGCCATGTGCGTGAACTTATACTTCGAGCAGATGTCACCCGCCGCGAAGACGCGTCGATTGCTTGTCCGTAGCTTGTCGTTGACTTTCACGCCGGTGCGACGGTCGTATTCTACTCCGGCGACTTCCAGGTTGAGCGACTCGAGCGCGGGAACGCGGCCGGCCGCCACAAGGATTTCGTCGCATGGAATCTCGCGTGACTGCCCTGCGCATTCGAGCCTGACGACCTTCTCGTTTCCTCGGGAAGTTACACTGTGAATCTTGCAGCCTTCCACCAGGTCGATTCCGTCACGCACCATCGCGGTCCTGACGATCTCTGCGGCGTCACGATCTTCGTGCGGCAGAATGCCGGATTCCGCCTCAAGCAGGTAGACTTTAGCTCCAAATCTTGTGAATGCCTGCGCCAATTCGCATCCGATCGGTCCGGCGCCAATGACCAGCAACCGCTTGGGCAAAGCGGTAAGCGAAAAGATAGTTTCGTTGGTCAGATATCCGGCGTCCGCAAGCCCGGGAATTTGAACCGGCGCAGCTCGGGTGCCGGTGGCAATTACGGCCCGGCTGAAGCATAAGATTTTTCCATTAACCCGAATAGACTCTGGGCCTTCGAAACGGCCTTCTCCGATAAACACGTCCACACCCAAGTCGCGATAACGAGCGGCTGAGTCTTTGACGCTGAACGCGGCGCGCAGCAGGCGCATCCGGTCCATGACGGCGGCGAAGTCGGCGTGAATTGCATCATGTACCCCAAGGCCGTAGAAGCCGGCTTTATTCGCATCCGCTACGACCCGGGCCGAGCGAATGATCGCCTTGGATGGAACGCAGCCAACGTTGAGGCAGTCGCCGCCCATCAGCTCTGCTTCGATCAGAGCGACTTTCGCTCCGAGCCCGGCGCTTGCGGCCGCACAGATGAGCCCGGCCGTGCCCGCGCCAATCACGACAAGGTTGTAACGCGAATGCGGTCCGGGGTTGATCCAAGCGGACGGGTGAACGTTGCCGATCAGTGTCCGGTTGTGGAGATCGTCGGGAGCCAGGGATACCGCGTGCTTTGTCGGTGCCACCATAATCATCCTTGGGCGGGAACTTGTTCGCGAAGCGCTTTCCGAGCGAGGACTGTGACGTAAATCGCGACTGCAATCGTGGCGAGCAGGCCGATTATTTCGAACGCCCATCTCGCAGGTGTTGCCGGCGGCGCGCCAGCTTCGACCTTGGCGAGGTCGCCCGCAACGGTGCCGATGTACACATACATGATAATGCCCGGAATCATTCCGGCCCATGACGCGAGAAAGTACTCCCGGAGCGTGACTTTTGTGATTCCGAACGCGTAGTTGAGCAGGTTGAAAGGAAAGACGGGTGACAGGCGCGTGAGCGCTACAATCTTCCATCCTCCTTGTGCCATTGCACGGTCGATCGCTTCGAAGTTCGGGTTGGTATGAAGCTTATGTGCAACCCAATCACGCGCCAGGTATCTGCCGATCAGAAACGCGCAGGTTGCGCCAAATATCGCGCCAATCGAGACGTAGATCGTTCCGTAGACAAGTCCGAAGAGAACGCCGGCGCTGATGGTGAGGATTGCACCAGGGACGAATAAGACGGCGGCGGCGACATAGAGTCCCATGAAGAGGATCGGAGCGAGAGCGCCGAGCCCTTGGATCCAGAAAAGAGCGCTCTCGATCAGAGTTTCTACATGAAAGAATCTCGCTCCCGCGAGCAGACCCGCAGCGACGATCATAATGATCAGCGCCTTGGGCGTCAGAAATCGATTCATCCGCTTTTGTCACCCTCGCAATTTGCATCGGAAGTCCGTCGGTCGTCTTTGGACAGACGAAGCGGCGGCAAGTTGATGCCCCATCAAAGGTCTCCCCGCAGAACGGTTTGTTACGAGTCGGCAATTTACGACGGAGAGGCCGTGTAACGTCTGCCTTTGGTCCGAGACATAGAACAAAGTTCTCCAACCCTGCGGAATACTCGCCGACGAGTTCGATCGGCGCGACTGATGGCGAACCCACTTCGAATACTTGCCCAAGAAGACGGCGAAGGAAGGCACTCCCATATTGGCGGGCTCGACCCTTGGTATCGGCTCGGCGCCGAGGTGATCGCGCTGGTGTATATCGCGATCATCGCACAGATTGCCTGTGTCACGGGCGCTTTTTACGTGCTCTTTCCGGAGCTTGGCGCGCTCTCGCACGACGTGTTCACGAGACCTCGCGGCACGTGGGCAAGCGCGCCGATTTTGCTTGCGATCACGCCGGTGCTCACCGCGCTGATCGGAATCGTGGTCACGCGTAACCTGCCGTACGGCTTTCTGTCTGTTCTTTTGGTTGTGGGCACTTCGATCGCTATCATCGCGGCGCTGCGGTCCCCGGTCGCGCCCGCAATCTCGGCAGGTCTGCTCCCACTCGTGCTCGACGTGCAGAGTTGGTGGTACCCGCCCGGAATCCTGCTCGGCACTGCTCTGCTCGCAGCGCTGTCGTTACCCTGGAAGGCCTTCTGCCTGACTCGAGACGGCACTCCGAGAACGGAAGAAGACTTGGTCGAGGACGTAATCGAACAACCCCCGCGCGGCTATGGCTGGCTGGTCGCGCTGATGTCGTTTGTTGCCGCCGCGGTGCTGGCGGTGGATCTGACGGGCCTTCGGTTTATCCTCTTCCCGCCTCTGGTGGTCATAGGTTTCGAGATGCTGGGTCATACCGCAATTTGTCCGTGGGCCAGACGTCCACTTGCGCTTCCGGTGGCCTGCTTCCTAACCGCAGCGGGAGGTCTGCTGTGTTGGAAGATCTTCGGTGTAACCGCGCTCGCGGCGGCAACAAGCATGGCCTGGGGAATCCTGGTCTTGCGGGTGTTCGATTTGCATATTCCGCCCGCCTTAGCGATTGCGCTGCTTCCTCTGGTGATGAACTCACCGACAATTGCGTATCCATTCTCGGTGGGAATCGGGACGCTGCTCATGACGATGTGGTTCCTGGCTTATCAGCGGTTCGTGCTCGCGGATCGTGCGAACCTCGCTGCCCCGCCGCTCGAGCCGACGCCCTGTTCGGCGCGATTGGCAGATCCCGCATCTGCGAGTGTCTTTACCGGTGACGAACATGAAATATGAAAAGCTGAGTCGGCTCCTGGGAGAAGTGGTCACTGAAAATGGAAAGGTGGACTACGCGGCGCTCGAAGCTCGCCGCGTGCTTTTGGATGAGGTGATTGCCGAGTTCGCCGAGCAGAGTCCCGAAGGCGAATCTCCGGCATCTGCGACCGAAAGTGAGCGCCTGGCCTACTGGCTCAACGCCTACAACCTCTTCACGCTGCACGCGATCATACAGGAATATCCGCTGACCTCGGTCTGGAAGACGCGTGACGGTCAGTTCTTTCAGCGGCAGCGCCACATTGCCGGAGGAAAGGCGGTCAGCCTCGACGATATTGAGCATAAAATTCTCCGCGGACAATTTCGCGAGCCTCGCATTCACTTCGCACTCAACTGCGGAACGAACGGATGTCCAGCGTTGCAGCCCGGAGCTTACGAAGGCGACGGGCTCGACGAGAACCTGGGCGGCGCGACTCGGCGGTTCCTCTCGAGCGAATGGAATTGCCGTATCAATCACGAGAGCCGCAAAGTCTTTATTTCGCGAATTTTTAAAATGTACGCCGAGGACTTTGCGGGCGCGCAAGGTTCGAGTGAAGACTATCGGCGCGGTGTGCTGCGGTTCGTTGCCGAACATCTCGGGCTCCGCTTCGAGGCGATCGCGGAGTATGAGGTCGTCTACAACATCTACGATTGGGGGCTGAACGACTCGCGCCGCGAGCCGCACTTGGGGCCGATTCTGTTTCACGAGCCGGTCGAGCAGTTCCGCGAGGGCGATCGCGAGCTGCGTGAACTCCACCTGTACGAGGGCAACTTCTGCAACCGCGCGTGCTCATGGTGCACGATCAGCGGCTCTCCCCAAGGCTGGTATCGGCACTACTCGCCCGCGGTATTGGAGGCGGCCGCAGCGGCGATCGCGGAAGACGGGAATATCAAATTCTACGGCGGTGAGCCGACGCTGCACTCCGACGAGATCATCGATGCAATCGGCTGCCTGCGCGAGCGCGGGTTTCGCGGCCTGGTGACCGTGTTCTCGAACGGCGTCAAGGCCGACCGGCTGATCGAGATCCTGGAGGGCGATTCGCGCAGCGAAGCTGTTCTGAACTATTCGATTTTCGAAGGCCGCGACGCGGACCCGTTGCCGTCACACGCCAGGACTCGCCTCGAATCGTGGTCAGCCGCGCACCCCGGCCGGATCTTCAAGGGTTACAAGGTTCTTTTCCACGCGGGCGGCGGTTCGCAGCTCAAATTCGATGCCGATCGCGAATCTGAGTTTCACGGACTCGGTAGGGGATGTGTACGCTGCTTCCCGGTGCTCACCACCAAAGGACGCTTTCATGCGTGTCCTTTTGCTGCTGAAATCGACGCTCCGCATTACGACCTTGGGCGCTCCGACACGGACCCGGCCAAGGTGTTTCGCAACTATCGCCGCTTCCGACGATGGGTTGACGAGACGCTCGACCCGGCAGCGGAAGCACGCGGGATCAGCAGTTGCAAAATGTGTCACAAACGTTTGGCGGAGCTCGCCCCGCCTGAATACGAACGCTGATTTTTTCCCGTAGGCTCAGCACAGCCGGTTCGAGTTCGGCGTGGCGCAGGCCGACCGCAATGAGGAGCGGCGTGAGGACGGGCTGACTACCGACGAGCGCGCCGAGCTCAACCGGCTGCGGCGCGAGAACCGATTCGAAGGTTGGTACAACCCTCATCGGCGCCGCCCGTCGCTCGGGTAAGCGCCGTTAGTTCATCGGCATTGACTGGAGGATGTTTATGCACTCGAAACAAGAGCGGCCCCAAGCGCAGATGCAGTCAGGCACACATTTCGACTCTTGGAATCTTGTGGCCTTCGCGTTAATCGCTATCGCGGGCCTTTACTACGTGAAATGGCATCCTTCCTATACCAAGGCCTTGCTCGTCGCGACTAACCATGTCGCTGGCGTCTCTATTATAAGCGGCCACGCACCCGCGCCTCCGCCGCCGTCCTGGCAGGCGGCGTGGAGCTACGCCTGGGTTTATGCAAAGGATATCTGGAAGGCGCTGGTGCTGGGCCTGCTTCTAGGCTCCGGGGTGCAAACTCTGGTTCCCACCCAATGGGTTCGCAAGCTGTTGAGCGAGCCGAATTACAGCAGTGTTGCCAAGGCGGGTTTAGTCTCTGTCCCCTCGATGATGTGTACCTGTTGCGCCGCTCCGGTCGCGGTAGGGTTACGCGAGGCCGGCGCATCCACAGGATCTGCGCTTGCCTATTGGCTGGGCAACCCACTTCTAAACCCCGCAACCCTCGTGCTCACGGAATTTGTTCTGGGCTGGCGATGGGCGGTCATCCGCACGGTGGCGGGGCTCACGTTGGTATTCGGCGTAGCGTACTTGGCTGAACGTTTCGCTGAGCCGGGGCCGCTCCGGCCGACCGTAGCTCTGGCGGCCGTTTCCGATCGAAAAGCCGACAAGCCCGACCCGTTATGGGTTCGTTGGGCGCGCGGATTTTGGAGACTCTCGATCGGGCTCGTTCCCGAGTATGCCATCTTGGTTCTCCTCCTGGGGGCGACCCGCGCGTGGCTCTTCCCGGTGGTTAGGCCGGGCATGGCGGAAGGGTTTCCGTGGGTCATAGGAATGGCGCTCGCTGGCGCACTGTTTGTAATTCCCACGGCAGGTGAGGTTGCGATTGTGCAAACGATGATGGCGCTGGGACTAGGCGCGGCACCTGCCGGAGCCTTGCTGGTCACTCTGCCGGCCTTAAGCTTGCCTTCACTGACGATGGTGGTGAAAGCTTTCCCTGTTCGCGTGTTGGTCTTCATTACTTTCGCAGTCATCGCTGCCGGAGTGTTGGCCGGGCTCTCGTCGGACTTATTTTTCGCTTGAAGTCGTCGTGGCAACTTGGGCTTCGATCCGCAGGCTTTGGCGGGAGATGGGCGAGCCCGAGTATCCGAGCCACTCGCAGGTGGAGCAGCTCGAGCCGGCCTCTCGCCTCGTGAAGGAGCCGCTCGGATTTTCGTACGCGGAACGCACGGTCCGCTTCGACGTCGACCTCCCGCCGCGCGCGGTCGCGGCCATCACGCTGGAGCTCGCACCCGAGCCGTCAGACGCAGGCACCGCCACTTGAGCAGCAACACGTCGATGAACGAGCAGGCGCTCGACCAGCTCCAGCGCGCCGCGTTCGGCTACTTCCTGCAGGCGGTGAATCCGGCCAACGGACTGATTGCCGACACCTCGCGCGAGAACTCGCCGGCCAGCATCGGGGTGGTCGGGTTCGCGTTATCGGCCTATCCGGTGGCGGTGGAGCGCGGCTGGATGCAGCGTGCCGACGCGGTCCAGCGCAGCCTCGCGACGCTGCGTTTCTTCCATGACAGTGATCAGAGCGGTAGTCCGGAGGCGACCGGTTACAAGGGGTTCTACTACCACTTCCTCGACATGCGCACCGGCGCCCGCGTCTGGCTCTCGGAGCTGTCGACGATCGACTCCGCGCTGCTGATCGCCGGCGCGCTGACCGCGGGCAGGTATTTCACGGCCAATACCTCCGAGGAAACCGAGCTGCGCAAACTCGTCGAGACCCTATATCTTCGCGTCGACTGGCGATGGTCGCAGGGTAAGGGTGCGACGATCAGTCAAGGCTGGAAACCGGAATGCGGATTCCTGCACTACGGCTGGGATGGTTACAACGAGTCTATCGTCCTCTACGTCCTTGCGCTGGGATCGCCAACGCATCCGCTCAAGGACGACTGCTACGAGGCCTGGACCGCGACCTATCAATGGGAAAATCTCTACGGCTACGATTTCCTGTATGCGGGCCCACTGTTCATACACCAGTTCTCGCACGCGTGGATCGATTTTCGGGGCATCCAGGATCGCTTCATGCGTGAGAAGCGCTGCGACTACTTCGAAAACAGCCGGCGCGCGACCGAAGTTCAGCGCGAGTACGCGCGGCGCAACCCGCACGGGTTCGCCGGTTACGATGAAAACTGCTGGGGCCTGACTGCCTGTGATGGCCCGAGCAATCAGCTGCCGGAGCTGGCCAACGAGCGGCGCCGCTTGTTCGGGTATGCCGCGCGTGGTGTGCCGTATGGTCCCGACGACGGAACCATTGGCGGATGGGCGGCCTTGGCTTCGCTGCCGTTCGCGCCCGAGATAGCCTTGTGTGCCGCAGGTAAGATGCTTCAACGTTATCCCGAGATGCTGTACGCACAGCAGTACACGAGCAGCTTCAATCCGACCCTCGCCGGCGCCGACCGGCGCGCCTGGGTCTCGGCCGGCCACTTCGGGCTCGACCAGGGCATCGTGGTGATGATGATCGAAAACCATCGCAGCCAACTGATCTGGCGGCTGATGCGGGAATGTCCCTATATCGGCGCCGGTTTGCGGCGCGCCGGATTCCGCGGCGGCTGGCTGTAGCGGACTCCCTCATCCACGGATCACGATGATGCAGCAGCGAAACGACTCTTACTCGACAGCCCCGCACGACGCGCACGAGCGCGAGCGGCTGGAAAACGTGCATCCCGCCGCATGGCGCAATCCACAGCCTCCAGATCGGTACAGTCTGGTGGTCATCGGCGCGGGCACAGCGGGACTGGTGGCGGCGCACGCCGCGGCGGCATTGGGCGCGAAGGTCGCGCTGATAGAGCGCGACCTGCTCGGCGGCGACTGTTTGAATGTCGGCTGCGTGCCGTCGAAAGCGATCATCCGCACGTCGCGTCTGTACGCCGATATGCGCAATGCCGAGCAGTATGGCGCTCAGACTCCGGCCGATATTCGCGTCGAGTTTCCCGCAGTGATGGAGCGCATGCGTGGTATTCGCGCCCGCATCAGCCGCGCCGATTCCGTGCGCCGGCTGATCGCGGCCGGAGCGGATGTGTTCTTCGGCCAGGCGTGCTTCACCGGAACCGATACGCTGACCGTAGATGGCGCGAAACTGCGCTTCAGAAAGGCACTGATCGCTACTGGCGCACGGCCAGACACGCCTTCGATTCCCGGCCTTGTCGAGGCCGGCTATCTCACCAATGAGAATGTGTTCGACCTGACCGAGCTGCCGCGCCGCCTGTTGGTCATCGGCGGCGGCCCACTCGGCTGCGAGTTGGCGCAGGCGTTCCGCCGCTTCGGAGCGCAGACCATCATTGCGCAGAGTTGGCCCCTCTTTCTGCCCAAGGAGGAGCGCGATGCCGCGCAGCTCCTGTCTGACGCCTTTGCACGTGATGGGATCGAGGTACGGCTAAACACCACCGCCGTCAGCGTGCGCGTGGAACAGGGGCAGAAGCTCGTCGATCTGGTCAGCGACGACTACAAAAGCACGGTAGCGGTCGATGCCATCCTCACCGGTACCGGCCGGGTGCCGAATGTCGAAGGTCTGAATCTGGAGGCTGCGGGCGTTGATTTCGACACCACCACCGGGGTTCGGGTCAACGATTTCCTGCAGACCAGCAATCGGCGCATCTATGCCGCCGGCGATGCCTGCCTGGAGCACAAGTTCACCCATACCGCTGACGCATCGGCGCGCATAGTAGTTCAGAACGCACTGTTCCTAGGTCGCCAGCGACTAAGCGCTCTGACAATTCCCTGGTGCACTTACACCGATCCGGCGATCGCCCATGTCGGTCTCTATGTGCGGCAGGCGCGCGAGCGGGACATCCCGGTGAAGACCTTCACCATCCCGATGCACGACGTGGATCGCGCGATCGCCGACAACGAGGAAGCGGGCTTCGTAAAGATCCACGTCAGGGAGCGGAGCGACCGGATTCTCGGCGCGACGATCGTGGCCCGTCATGCGGGCGAGATGATCAACGAGATCACCCTCGCTATGGTCACTGGGCTCGGTCTGCGTACGCTTGCCCGCGTCATCCATGCCTATCCGACCCAATCCGATGCGATCAAGAAGGCGGCAGACGCCTACAACCGCACGCGTCTGACGCCGACGCTCCGATCGCTGCTGCGGCGCTGGCTGGCGTGGTGACCAACAACAAGCAGATGCTATGACCGTTCGCAGATCGGCTTGAGAAGCATGGCCGCCAACATGGCGGAGAGTCTCGCGAGGGGGATTTCACGATGGCGAGGGTCGCACCTTCGGGCGCTCGCTGAGCGATTAAGCAGATAATAAGGAGAGATTCGTATGCGAATCGTTACTGGTAGGATTGATACCCGCACCTAACATTCAACCGAACTTGGGACCTTAGGCCTGATGATCAGCATGGGGGTTCCCGCAGTTATTGCCATCGGCGGAATTATGACATTGGGCTGGACGGCGATTTCGTGGGCAGGCGCGATCGTCTGGGGAGCGGTTGCCGTGGCCATCATGGCGGTATTCATGATTATCGGGAACCGAATGGGAATGACTCGACTGGATCTGTTCGAACTCTTGGGCAGCACGGTGTCGTCCGCACACACCACTCGCTCGCGACTGATTGGGGCCATGATCCACGTGATGGACGGCGGATTATTGGCGATCGCATGGGCCTATGGCGCCGCTATCGTCGGGTGGCCGGCGAACTGGGCAAGCGGCCTCGCTTGGGGAGTCGCCCTTTGGGTGCTCGCTCTACTGATGATGAGCAGCATAGGGGCGGTTCATCCGGCGATTCGCAAGGGCGAGGAAGAGGATCCCGGAACAATAGCGATGAATTTCGGCAAAATGACCCCGATAGGGATTCTGCTGGGTCACCTGGTATATGGTGGAGTCCTCGGTCTGCTGTATCAGGGGCTACCGCTCCGTTGACCGGCAGGGGACGGAGAATAGGCAGTCATCTGGAGCGAATACTGCCGGCGCGCCTTAATCATCAGCCCAAGGTGCAGCCAAGCCGGTGTCCGCAGTTATGGCTGAGCTTCGGAACGACGATCGGCGCTCGCCAGGTGAGATACCACCTCCCGGACCATCGGCAGGCGAAGTGCTCGCGACATTCATACGAGAGCACCTGCGGAAGAGTCGGTCCCGTTGATGGCGCGTCCGTCCGTTAGATGAATCACCCCGTCGACTTCGCCGACCATGCGAGTGTCATGCGTTACGACTAGGATCGCTTTGCTCTGTGCGGTGCTGAGCTTTCGAAGCAGGCGCATGACCGCAAGCCCGCGCTCGGTGTCGAGGGCGGCCGTCGGTTCGTCGGCGAGAATGATCTTGGGATTGTTGGCGAGGGCGCGGGCGATCGCGACGCGTTGCTTCTCGCCGCCCGATAGCCGCTCCGGCAACTCGTGTGCACGGTGACCGACTTCAAGGTAGTCGAGCAACTCCTCGGCGCGCGCAACGGCATCGCGTCCCGCGACGCCAATCAGATCGAGTGGAAGCAGAACGTTTTCACGCGCGGTCAGGAACGGGATAAGGTTCGCGAATTGAAAAACGAAGCCAATATTCTCGCGACGCAGCATCTGCAAATCTCGATGTCCTGCGCCGTAGATATCCTCGCCGTCCAGCAGCACGCGCCCCGAGGTCGGCGCTGTCACGAGTCCCAGCATGCTGAGCAACGTCGTCTTACCCGATCCGCTGGGTCCCATGATGGCGAAGATCTCTCCCGCGTGAACTGTGAGGCTAACGTCTCTCAGCGCCTCGACACGAAGATCTCCCTCACCGTACACCTTTGATACGTGTTCGGCTTCCACTACCGGGCGTGAGTTCAGCCGATCCATTATCCTCCGAGCACACTCGCCGCTTCGACTTTATTGGCGCGCCGGATCGCCATCAGGCTTGCCATGATCGCGATGACTGAAGTTGCCACCAGCAATTGGCCGATATCTCCGTAAGTCGTGACCACCCGGCGCGGAAAATAGGGCTCGACCACGAACTCGCTTATCGCACCGATGATGGTTGCGAGGACCCCCATGAGCAGAGCCTGCTGGACGATCATGCCGAAAATGCGCGACTCTTTAGCGCCAAGCAGCTTCAGCACAGCGATTTCTTTCAGCTTATCGAGCGTGAAAGTGTACACGACAAATCCGATCACGATGCCGACGATGAGCAGCAGCAGCAGGCGGAAGAGCGAAAGCTGCAGCAGGATGAGGCGGTTCGAGCCCATGAGCTGGAGATTCACCTGCCGCGCGGCCGTGAATACCTCGAGATGTTTCCAACGCCCGATCTGACTCGCAACAGTCTCGGGCGAAACGCCTGGTCGGAGCTTAACCGCTATGGCGTTTACGAAGCGGATGTTTTCCGGCACTGCCGCCGACTGACGCGAGAGCGGCTGAGCCAGTCTTGGCACTGTTTCAGCGGACGGAACTATTTGCTGCTCGTAATACCGGCGCTGGTTGCGCAGGAGGTCGGGGTCGAATTCGAACAAGATCTCCTGAGCATCGTCGACGTCGGCATAGACTACCGGATCGGCCGTATAACCAACGTCGTTCTTGGTAAGACCGACGACAGTGTAATCGAAGTTCCCAAGGCGGACGCGCTCGCCGAGATGAAACCCGGTCTTCACGTCGGCGACGATCTCGTAGCGGCTCGCCTCGATATCACGCCCGGCAATCAGGTTTGGCGGGCCTCCGACGTGACCCGGTTGATAGCCGATCACGATGAAGCGCACCTCGGTCGGCATCGCGAGCCATCCTGGCTCGACCATCGTCAACGTCTCCAGCACCGTGTTCATGTACAAGAACTTCATGAGCGGCGTTGGACGAGGAGGGCGAAAGACGTGCTCCCATTCAGTAACCAATGGACCGGTATCGGCTACTCCGTTAATCGCTTGGATCGCGTGGTAGTAGTATTCGGGCAAGCGCGATATCTCCACGAATGGCCCGAGCGTATGCTTTTGCACAACCCACAGGTCGGCGCCGGTATCCTGGATAATGGTCGCGGAGTCGAGAATGATGCCGCGAATGATCCCGCCGATGGTCAAGACCACCATCAGCAGCAGCCCCACGCCGACCGTTGAGATAAGGAACCTGAGGCGATGGTAGCGAATATCTTTAGCAGCGAGATTCACTGTTGATTTCTACCGATTTGTCTCTGGTATCTGCGTCGCCGGGTTTGCACTAGCAGCTCGCACTCTCTCCCCGGGCCGAATGCCGGTCGGATTCGAGACAACCAGTTCGCCAGCTTTGATGTTCCCGGTGACGCCGACGATCGCACCGCGTGGGCTCGACGCAATGGTTCGGACCGCGACCTGAAGCGCTCGGCCGCCAGCGACGACGAACACAGACTGACGGTCTCCCGTCGTGACCACGCTGGATTGCGGCACCGCCAGCGCGTCTTTCGCATCTCCCGCTTGAATGTAGACGTCAGCCCACTGCCCGATCTCGAGCTCTGCGGGCGGCAGGGGAAACGTCACGTCGACGGTCATCTCCTCGGCCTGCGGGTCGGCCTGCGGCTCGATGCGATAAACGTAGCCGCGAAACGGATGGTCGTCACGGCCGCGGACCACGACTGTCGCCGGCTCCCCTGCTCTGATCTGACCGGCAAAGCGCTGATCGACGTAAGCAGCCACCCATGTCAGTCGGGGGTCGGCCACAGTGAACAGCGTCTGTCCCTGTACAACCGCATCGCCAGGCTCGACCCAGCGCTTGATCACGACGCCGTCGATTAGGGACGGAACTGTGGCTTCGGAAAGAAGATATTCGCGATAGCCGAGATCCTCGGCGGCGGCGCGTACCTGACCGGAATCGACCAGCCACTGTCTTCGTGATTGGTCGGCCGCGTCAGCGCTTATCACGCCTTGCTCAGCTAATGTCTTGTCACGCAGCCAGGTGCGCCGGGTTTGCCACTGCGCCGCTTGCGCCGCATTCAGTTGCGCTCTGGCGTTTTGCATCTGGTGCCGCAGGTCATCGTCGTCGATCGTTGCGAGCACCTGTCCGCGCCGCACACTGTCGCCATCGTCAGCCAACACTTTTTTGACCCGGCCGTTGACTCGCGAGCCGACGTTCGCCAGCACATCAACGCCGATCGTTCCCGTGCCTTGCACTTCGGCGACCACGTCACGCCGCTCAACCGGAACCACACCCATGGGCTTAGGTCTGAGCAGCAGGATGCCGATTGTTCCGAGTGCGGTGATCGCCGCCAGCAGGTATCCGCGGCTGCGCAGCCAGCTAGAGCTTCCGGCCTTGACGCCAGTCTGTCGAAGTGGGAACATACTGTACTAGAGTATAGTCTCAATTTAACCCGAAACGTGTCAAGATGGTGATGAAATGGCCGAAATCAAGCAGATGGTCCGCGCCTCCACACGCCGAAAACCGCGGGCTCGGCCCACCGAACTGCGCGAGGACCTGATGACTCGACTCGAACGCGTCGAGGGGCAGTTGCGCGGGGTCAAACGGATGGTCGGCGAAAACGGGTATTGTATCGACGTACTACAGCAGATCTCTGCTGTGCGCGGCGCCCTTCAGAAGCTCGCGCTAATCCTGCTGCGAGACCATCTCGAGACCTGCGTGAGCGAAGCGATGATCGCGAAGAACTCTAGCAACAAAATTCGAGAACTAATCGAAACTGTCGACCGTTTCATCTCGTGAGGTCGCAGCCACTAATTGCGGCTGTGCATGACATCTTCGGCGGAGAACCAAGCACTGAGGCAACATTATGAATAGCGGCGATTCGCGGCGGGACACCGTTACTCCCGCGATCACGACGGACCCAGTCTGCGGGATGAATATTGATCCGGCGAAAGGGTGCAGACGCTTACGAACATCGGGAGCATCTCTACCATTTCTACAGCACAAGCTGACTGGAATAATTCAGGCGCGAAAGGTCATCAAGATTCCACCTGCCACCAAAACTGCCATCCACCAGATCGGCCCGACTAGCCGGACCTGCGTCCGGATAGCTAAGGACCTGTGAAAACTGGAGATCCGTGGTTGCGGGGGAAGGATTTGAACCTTCGACCTCCGGGTTATGAGAAAACGTTGCGACGGAGCGCGCGTCGCCAGCCACATTGTTTGTCACGAGTGCAACGGCATCGCAACGGCAAGCCCACTGTATACGTTTTTGTGACCCGAATTGGCCTCAAGCGGCCAATTCCGGTGGTGGCGCGGCCGCAAGGAACCTAAGGTTTTATTGGCTATTTTGGCAGATTAGGCAAACAAGCCGGTTTTGAAGACCGGTGGGGCCACCGGGCCCCTTCCTCCTCCGATGTCTTTATTTTACTAGGATTCTCACGATTTATGCACCGTCAACGCGGGCCTCTCTGATACGGAATTGTTGCCGACGGACTTGCGATCTACCGTTGGCCAGTTTCGAAGTTCCGTATTCGGCCAACGATTTCACACACTCGATCAAACGCTCGTCGTCTCGAGCCACTGCCTGAGGCCTCCGCGGTTGAACTTTACTGAACGTCCAATCTTCCGGCAGAACGGGAGTTCTTTCCAGT
>Ga0307373_10000874_pt1 | contig 57978 bp, 53 predicted proteins | sample OX2MG_FD_202534 | JGI IMG/M metagenome (GOLD analysis project Ga0307373, IMG submission 202534) | Soil microbial communities from Risofladan, Vaasa, Finland - OX-2 | ecosystem: Environmental > Terrestrial > Soil > Coastal area > Acid sulfate soil | place: Finland: Risofladan, Vaasa | collected... | reverse complement strand
GCGGCGTCTGCTCAAGCGTTGGCTCCCACCTGCCCGCGTGTGCCATCCCTATCCTCTACGCCGCTTCGGCGTCATCACCTGAGGCAAGAGCCGGATGCGGGAAAGCCGCTCGTCCGGATCTGTGGAGAAGGTTATGGGTAACCATGATTCCTACTCCGACCAATGCCGCGCCCAAAATCATACCGAGGCCGGCGCTCGTTCGCCGGAGGCTTCCGGCTCGTATGCGAGGTATGGCGCGAGCCAGCGTTCGGCCTCACGCGCCTCCATGCCTTTGCGCCGGGCGAAATCCTCCAGCTGGTCGCGCCCGATCTTGCCGACCGCGAAATAGCCCGCTTCCGGATGCGCGAGGTAAAAGCCCGCGACCGACGATGCCGGCAGCATGGCGCAGGACTCGGTAAGCTGCATGCCCGAATTGCGCGGCGCCTCGAGCAGGCTGAACAGCGCGGGCTTCTCGGTGTGATCGGGGCAGGCCGGGTAGCCGGGGGCTGGCCGGATGCCGCGGTATTGCTCGGCAATCAGCGCCTCGCCGGCGAGCTGCTCGTGCGGCGCATAGCCCCAGTAGTCGCGCCGCACCCGCTCGTGCAGCTGCTCGGCGAACGCTTCGGCGAGGCGGTCCGCAAGCGACTTCAGCATGATCGCGCTGTAGTCGTCGTGCCGCGACTCGAACTCGGCCACCCGCGCAGCGATGCCGTCGGCGCACACCGCGAACGCGCCGACGTAGTCCGCCACGCCGGTTTCCCGCGGTGAGACGAAATCGGCCAGGCACAGGTTCGGCCGCCCGGTAGGCTTGTGGTTCTGTTGCCTGAGGTTGTGCCAGGTCATGAGCACTTCGCGCCGGCTCTCGTCGCGATAGATCTCGATGTCGTCGTGGCGCACGCTCGCTGCCGCGAACAGCCCGAACACCCCGTTTGCGCGGACCCAGCGCTCGCGCACGATGCGCTCGAGCATCTCGCTTGCCTCGGCGAACAGCTTGCGCGCAGCTTCGCCGACCAGCGGGTCCTGCAGAATCTTCGGATACGGCCCGGACAGCTCCCAGGTCTGGAAGAAGGGTGTCCAGTCGATGTAGGGCAGCAGCTTGTCCAACGGATAATCGCGCAGCGCCACCACGCCGAGCTGCTTCGGCCGGGGTGGCTGGTAAGCCGCCCAATCGGTCTTCAGGCCGCGGGCGCGCGCCTCGACGATCGGGTGCAGTGGACCGGACCCCTTCTTGTCGCGATGCTGGGTCCGGATTTTCTCGTAGTCCGCACGCACCCCTGCGAGGTAGGGCTCGCGCTGCTCGGCCGAGAGCAGGCTGCTTACCACCGGAACGCTGCGCGACGCGTCGGGCACATAAATCACCGGACCCGGATAGTTCGGTGCGATTTTGACCGCAGTATGCGTTCGCGAAGTGGTCGCTCCGCCGATCAGCAGGGGTACCTGGAAACCCTCGCGCTGCATCTCGCGTGCGACGTGCGCCATCTCCTCGAGCGAGGGTGTGATCAGCCCCGACAGGCCGATCGCGTCGGCGTTCTCGCGACGCGCCGTCTCGAGGATGGTCTGCGCCGGGACCATGACGCCGAGATTGACCACCTCGTAGTTGTTGCACTGGAGCACCACCGCGACGATGTTTTTGCCGATGTCGTGCACGTCGCCCTTTACCGTGGCCATCACGATCTTGCCCTTCGCGCGCCCAGCCTCGCCGGACCTGGCCTTTTCCGCCTCGATGTAGGGCACCAGGTGCGCGACCGCGGTCTTCATCACGCGCGCCGACTTGACCACCTGGGGCAGGAACATCTTGCCGGCGCCGAACAGGTCGCCGACCACGTTCATGCCGTCCATCAGCGGTCCTTCGATCACCTCGATCGGGTGCGCGTACTTGAGGCGCGCCTCCTCGGTATCCTCGACGACGTGGGTGGCAATGCCGTTCACCAGGGCGTGTGCGAGGCGCTCCTCGACCGTCCCGGCGCGCCACGCGTCGTCCTTGACGCTTTCACGCGCGCCCGCCTTGACCGTGCCAGCGAATTCCACCAGGCGCTCGGTGGCGTCGGGGCGGCGGTCGAAGATGACGTCCTCGGCGCGCGCCTTCAGCTCGGGCTCGATCTCCTCGTACACCCCCAGCTGCCCCGCGTTGACGATGCCCATTGACATCCCGGCGCGGATGGCGTGGTACAGGAACGCGGTATGCATCGCTTCGCGTACCGCGTCGTTGCCGCGGAACGAGAACGACAGGTTGGACACTCCTCCGGAGACCTTGGTGGAGGGCAGGTTGGCGCGGATCCAGCGCGTCGCCTCGATATAGTCGATGCCGTAGCGCGCGTGCTCCTCCAGCCCGGTGGCGATCGCGAAGATGTTCGGGTCGAAGACGATGTCCTCGGGGGCGAAGCCGACCTCCTGCGTGAGCAGGCGATAGCAGCGCGCGCAGATCGCGGTGCGCCGCTCGAGGGAGTCGGCCTGGCCCCGCTCGTCGAAGGCCATCACGACCACCGCGGCGCCGTACTTGCGCGCCAGCCGCGCCTGGCGCAGGAACTGCGCCTCGCCTTCCTTCAGGCTGATCGAGTTGACCACCGCCTTGCCCTGCACGCACTTGAGGCCTGCTTCGATCACGCTCCACTTCGAGGAGTCGATCATCAGCGGCACGCGCGCGATGTCGGGCTCGGAGGCAACGAGGTTGAGGAAGGTCGTCATCGCCTTCTCCGAGTCGAGCATCGCCTCGTCCATGTTGACGTCGATCACCTGCGCGCCGTTTTCGACCTGCTGGCGCGCCACCGACAGCGCCTCGGCGTAATTGCCGGCGAGCACCAGCCGTGCAAAGGCCTTCGAACCGGTGACGTTGGTGCGCTCGCCGACGTTGACGAACAGCGAGTCGTCGCCGACATTGAGCGGCTCCAGGCCGGCAAGGCGCAGCTTGTTCGGCAGCACCGGGATCGGGCGCGGCGCCACGCTCTGCACGGCCGCGGCGAGAGCGGCGATGTGCTCTGGCGTCGTCCCGCAACAGCCGCCGGCGATATTGAGCCAGCCGGCACGCGCCCATTCGCCCATCTGCGCGGCCATCGACTCCGGGGTGTCTTCATACTCGCCGAAGGCGTTCGGCAGGCCGGCATTCGGGTGGCAGGAGACGAAACTCTCGGCGATGCCCGACAGTTCCTCGACGTAGGGCCGCAGCTCCTTTGCCCCCAGCGCGCAATTCAATCCCACCGCGAGCGGGCGCGCATGGCGCACCGAGTTGTAGAACGCTTCCACGGTCTGGCCCGAGAGCGTGCGCCCGGAAGCGTCGGTGATCGTTCCGGAGACGATCAAGGGCAGCCGCAGGCCTCGTTCCTCGAACAGGGTCTCGATCGCAAACAGCGCCGCCTTGGCGTTCAGTGTGTCGAAGACCGTCTCTAGCAAGACCAGATCGACGCCGCCGTCGAGCAACCCACGCAGCGCTTCCCCGTAGGCGCCAACCAGCTGGTCGAAGGTGACGGCGCGGAACCCTGGGTCGTTGACATCGGGCGAGATCGACGCGGTGCGGTTGGTCGGGCCGAGCACGCCGGCGACGAAGCGCGGTCGCGCCGGGCTGCGTGCCTCCCAGTCGCCGGCCACGCCACACGCCAGCTGCGCGGCGGCGAGATTGAGCTCGTAGGCGAGCGCCTCCAGTCCGTAGTCGGCCATCGCGACCGAGGTCGAGTTGAAGGTGTTGGTCTCGAGAATGTCGGCGCCGGCCGCGAGGAACTGGGCGTGTATAGCGCGGATGAGCTTCGGCCGGGTGAGGCTCAGCAGGTCGTTGTTGCCGTTGAGCTCGCGCGGCCAGTCGCGAAAGCGCTCGCCGCGGTAGTCTGCCTCGGTGAGCCGCTCGCGCTGAATCATGGTGCCCATCGCCCCGTCGAGCAGCAAGATGCGCTCGGCGAGCAGCGAATCGAGGCGGGCGGCGCGGGCTGGCAGGTTCATCCGAGGCGGAAAACAAAAAGCCCGTTCAGCTTGCGCAAGAAACGGGCTTTGAGGCACGCCTCTTTAGCGGTATTTGTTTGTCCTCGCCTTGCGGCGGTCCGGCGCCCGCAAGCTGAACATCAAATCGGCGCAGGGGCTAGTCTGCCGCCGAAGTCCTGTGCTGTCAAGAACTTGGGGTCGCGGGCGTATAATGCCGCTCCCTCGACCGAGCCCTCCGGCCATGGAGCATCTCGAACCCAAGCAAGCCCACGAGTTCCTGCAGCGCAATTCGGACGCGCTGTTCGTCGACTGCCGCAGCGAGATGGAGTACCTGTTCGTCGGTCACCCTGCCGGTGCGCTGCACGTGCCCTGGAACGACGGCCCGGACTGGGAGGTCAACCCGCACTTTGTCGGGCAGGTCAAAAGGCTCGCCGGCACCAATCACACGACGCGCCCGATCGTACTCATCTGCCGCAGCGGCAACCGCTCGCAGGAGGCGGGCGTCGCGCTCGAGCGCTCCGGATTCACCAAGGTATATAACGTCGTGCATGGTTTCGAGGGGGAGCTCAACGAACAGCACCGGCGAAACTCGATCGCCGGCTGGCGCTTCGAAGGCCTGCCCTGGCAGCAGTGCTGAGCGCGCAGTGGGGCCGGGCCGCCTGCCGCCATTGTGCTGGCGCTTGCTTGCCTCGTGGCGACACTTGTCGCGGTGCCGCTTGCGCGCCGGTCAATCGTAATTAAGATGCGCCGTCATGGCTGACCGCGAATTCGAATCGATCACGGGCAAGTTCGCCTGCGAGGTGCACTGGGGCGACTGCGATCCGGCGGGCATCATCTTCTATCCGACTTACTTTCGCTGGTTCGACGCGGCGACCTGGAACTTCTTCGCCCAGGCCGGCTACGACGTGAAGCGCATGCGCGCCGAGCAGCTGGCGATGCCGCTGGTGGCGGCGCAGTGCGAGTTCCGGGCCTCGCCCGTGCACGGGGACCGTTGCGAAGTGCAGTCGCGGATCTCGCGCTGGGGAGGCAAGTCGTTCGTCGTCGCTCACCGCGTGCTGCGCGACGACGGCACGCTGCTCGCCGAGGGGGCGGAGACACGCGTCTGGAGCCGCCGCGCGGCGGGTCCAGACAGCCCGATGAAGGGCGAGCCGATCGGCGAAGAGGTCAAGGTGCTGTTCCGGGTGAATGCCTAGGCAGGGAACATGAGCGGCTCTGCGCCAGTCGACCCGGGTCCGCAGGCGTCGGCAATTCAAAGCGCTTGCGTGGCAGCGCTCGCCGGCTCGAGTCTGCTGGCTCTGGGCGCCGTGCGCGACGGCGTTCTGGCGCACGCTTCCACGGCGCTGCTGCGCATGTTCGGGCTGTCTGAGGGCGGACCGCGCAGGCAGTTTGCGGAGCTGGTCGAGCCCGCCGATCGCGAACGCGTCGCGCGCGCGCTCTTTTCGCCCGGCGGGGGGCCGGTTGCCTTTCGTGCCGTGCGCACCGACGGCAGCCTGTTCGAGGCGGAGCTCTCGGCGGTGCGCGCCGCGCTGCCCGACGGCCCGGCGACGGTGTTCGCGCTGTCTGACCTCACGGAGCGCGAACGCGCCGCGCGCCAGCTCTCGTACCTCGCGCTGGTCGATCCAGTCACCGGTCTGCCGAACCGGCAGGCGTTCGTAGACCGGCTGCAGGCGGCACTGAGCATGGCACGGCGTGCGGGTCGCTTGTCGATCGTCATGCTCATCGAGCTGGAGGGCCTCGACGGGATGGAGGCGAGCACGCACGACGCGCTGCTGCGCGCAATCGGCTCGCGCCTGCGCCAGTGCCTGCGCGAGACCGACACGGTTGCGCGGCTGGGGGAGGCCCGGCTGGGCATTATCGTGCCGCGCATCGCCGAGCGCGGCCAGGCCGCGCTGCCGGCGAGGCGCCTGCTCGCTGCGCTCACCGGGCTACCCGAATGCGAGGACGCCCGCTGCCGGGCGAGCCTCGGGATCGCCGCCTATCCGGAAGACGCCTCTTCCGCGGAGGCGCTCCTCGAGCGCGCGCGCGCGGCGCTCGCCGACGCGCGCCGGGCGGACGAAGGCCGGCTCGCTTTCGCGTCGCCGGCGCCGGCGGCGGGCCCGGGCTTGCCGGAGTACGTGCGCTGGAGCCCGCGCTACGAAGTGGGCATCGAGGTGGTGGACGGCCAGCACCGGCACCTGCTCGAACTTATTAACTGCTTGGGGGACAGCCTCAGGTCGGGGCGCGATTTCGATCAGCTGGTCGATGCGCTCAAGGAGCTGGTGCGCTACACCGAGCATCACTTCGCCACCGAGGAGCGCCTGATGGACGAGCTCGGCGCGCACGGAGAACGCCACCGCGCCGAGCACCGCAGGCTGCTCGACAGCCTGATGCAGTACACGCTGCGTCTGGACACCGAGGGGGTGAGCCAGAGCGCGCGCTTCCTGCAGGAGTGGCTGTTTCACCACATCGACGAGGTGGACCGGCCGTTCGCGGCTTTCCTGCGCAATCACGGGGTGAGCTGAGCGTGGCGCCGCCGCGGGGGCAGGGGCTTGACGCCGTCTATTGAATGAGCAATCATTCAGTGACCTGTGCGGCGGGGCTGCTCGGCCCCCGTTACGTGGCGGAGGCGTGATCATGCGGCTGAACGGCAAGACGGCGGTGGTGACTGGGGCGGCGTCCGGAATCGGGCGTGCGACTGCGCAAGCGCTCGCGGCGGCAGGTGCGCACGTGCTGCTCGGGGACATCGCGGAGGAACCGGGCATGGAGGCGGCGGCCGCCATCCGCGCCAGCGGGGGCGGCGCCGACTTCATCCGGCTCGACGTCACCGACCTCGCTTCGATCGAGGCCTTCCAGAGGCAGGCGTACGCGCACCGCGAGCAGGTCGACATCGTGGCCAACGTCGCTGGGTGGGGACGCATCGAGCCATTCGTCAAGAACACGCCGGATTTCTGGCGCAAGGTGATCGATCTGAATCTGCTCGGGCCGATCGCGGTGACGCGCGCGTTCCTCGATCGCATGATCGAGCGCAAGGCGGGCAAGGTGGTCACCGTGGCGAGCGACGCGGGTCGCGTCGGCAGCTTGGGTGAGAGCGTGTACTCCGGCGCTAAGGGCGGCGCGATCGCCTTCACCAAGTCGCTGGCGCGCGAAATGGCGCGTTTTGCCATCAACGTGAATTGCGTCTGTCCGGGCCCCACCGACACGCCGCTGCTCGCGGCGGTGCCGGAAAAGTACCGCGAGGCCTTCGTCCGGGTGACCCCGATGCAGCGCCTCGCCAAGCCCTCCGAGATCGCCGACGCGGTGCTGTTCTTCGCCAGCGCGCGCGCGGACTTCGTCACCGGACAGGTGCTCTCGGTGAGCGGCGGCCTGACGATGGTCGGCTGAACGGTTTTTCCACAACGAACGAAGACGAGGACGGCATGTACAAGCTGAAAGCGGCCGAATGGCGGCCGCAGCATTTCAAGTGGCAAGTCGCGGACCGCGTGGCCACTGTCACGCTCAACCGGCCGGAGCGCAAGAATCCGCTGACTTTCGAGAGCTACGCGGAATTGCGCGACACCTTCCATAAGCTGCAGTACGCCGAGGATGTGCGCGCGGTGGTGTTCACCGGCGAAGGCGGCAACTTCTGCTCGGGCGGCGACGTGCATGACATCATCGGGCCGCTGGTCAAGATGGACATGACCGGGCTGATGGCCTTCACGCGCATGACCGGCAACCTGGTGAAGGAGATGCGCCAGTGTCCGCAGCCGATCATCGCGGCCGTGGACGGCGTCTGCGCCGGCGCCGGTGCGATCATCACCATGGCGAGCGACCTGCGCTACGCCACGCCCGAGTGCAAGACCGCGTTCCTGTTCGTGCGCGTCGGGCTGGCCGGCTGCGACATGGGCGCCTGCTCGATCCTGCCGCGCATCATCGGGCAGGGGCGCGCCTCCGAGCTGTTGTACACCGGGCGCAGCATGAGCGCCGAGGAGGGCCTGGCCTGGGGCTACTACAACCAGATCGTTCCGGCGAACCAGCTGCTGCAAAAGGCGCGGGACATGGCGTTGTCGCTGGCCAACGGTCCGGCCTTCGCTCACTCGATGACCAAGAAGTGCCTGCATCAGGAGTGGAACCTGTCGATCGAGCAGGCGCTCGAGACCGAGGCCGAAGCGCAGGCGATCTGCATGCAGACGGGCGACTTCGAGCGCGCCTACAACGCGTTCGTCAACAAGCACAAGCCGCAGTTCGAGGGCAACTGATGCGCTCGAGCGCGGCGGTCGGCAAGCGCGCGCGGCCGGCCGGCGCGCGCTCGAGTGCGGTGCGCTCGAATGCTCCGGCGCACGTCGAGAGTCTGGTCTCGGATCCGCGGCTGGTCGAGGAGCGGCGCGCTCAGATCGTGCGCGCGGCCGTCAAGCTGTTCTCCGAGCAGGGCTACTACACCACCACCATCCAGCAGGTCGCGCGCGAAGCCGGTATCAGCACGGGGCTGGTGTACCAATATTTCCGCGACAAGGACGATCTGCTGCTGCTCGCGCTGATGCAGGTGCTCGAGCGCTACGAGCAGGAGATCCCGCGGCGCCTGGAAGGCGTCGCGCCTCCCGTGGAGCGCCTGTGCACGGCGCTGCGCACCTACTGCGAGATCGTCGATCGCATGCGCGATGCTACGGTGCTCACCTACCGCTCGACCAAATCGCTGCGGGTGGACCGTCGCGCGCTCATCATGGAAGGCGAAATCCGCACCAACCGGCTGCTCGAGCGCGGCATCCGCGCCTGCGTTACGGGCGGCCACATGCGCGCTGTGAACGAGCATCTGCTCGCCTACTCCCACGTCATGTTCTGCCACGCCTGGGCGCTCAAGCACTGGGCGCTGCGCAAGCGCTATTCGCTCGAGCAATACGTGCGCGAGGGATGCACCCTGCTGGTCGAGCCGTTCCTGACGGCAAAAGGCGCGGGCGTCTACATGGCGATGCTGCGCAGCCCGGGGTGGACCAAGGCGGGCGCGGCGAAAGGGAAATGATCGAACTGCGCACCGAGGGCGCGGTGGCGGTGGTCACGCTTTCGCGGCCGCCGGTGAATGCCGTCAACGGCGCCTGGACCGATCGCCTGGCGGAGATCGTCGGACAGGTCGCACGCGATGGCGCGATCGGTGTGCTCTGGATCCGCAGTGCCCTGAACGCATTTTGCGCCGGCGCCGACCTGGAGCTGATGCGCGCCGGCTTCGAGAGCGAACAGGGGCGCGAGCGGATGATCGATGTCGTGCGGCGCATGCAGCAGGTGTTCGCGCGGCTCGAAGCTCTGGGGGCGGTCTCGATCGCCGAGCTCGGCGGCGCGGCGCTCGGCGGTGGCTTTGAGCTGGCGCTTGCGTGCGACCTGCGCGTGGTCGCCGATACGGCGAAAGTCGGTCTGCCCGAGGCCGGGCTCGGTCTGCTCCCAGGGGCGGGTGGCACCCAGCGTCTGACACGGCTGTGCGGCGATGCGCTTGCGCGCCGGCTGATCCTGGGCGCGGAAGTCGTGCGCGGTGCCGAAGCGGTGGCGCTCGGGCTGGCGCATTGGGTCGCTCCGCGCGCCGAGCTGGAAGCGTTCACACGCGCGCTCGTCGAGCGCATTGCCGGGTTTTCGCCCCAGGCGCTGGCCGCCTGCAAGCGCTGCATCGGCGCCGCGCTCGATCCGCGCGCCGACGGCTTCGCGCTCGAGCTCGCCGAGACGCGCCGCCTCTACGGCGCGCCCGAGACCCAGCGCCGGGTGCGGCGCTTCCTGGACAAGCAGGCCTGATCCGCCTCAGCGCGGCTGCGCCAACTCGCGCAACAGCCGTTGCGCGAGCACCGCAGCCACCTGGCGCCGGTAGTTGGACGCGGTCACCGTGGTGCGCATCGGGCTGACCTGCTTCTGCACCAGCTTGCCGAGCGCGCTCAACGCGGCTTCGTCGGCCGGGCGGCCGATCAGCGCGTTCGTGCCTTCCAGCAGCAGGGGATAGGAGTTGGTCCCGGTCAGACCCAGGCGGAACGTGTTCAGCCTGCCGTGTGCATCGAGCGCGAGGGCCACCGCGACGCCTGCGAGGGGGAAATCCATGGCGCCGCGCACGCGCGCCTTGCGGTAACCGGTGCGCAGGTCCGCAACGGGGCGCAGCACGCGCACGCTGACCAGGATTTCGCCGTGCTCGAGCGTCAGGTGCCGCGCACCGTCGTCGCGATACAGGGCGGTGAGTGGCACGCGGCGCGTCCCGGCCCGGGAAACGAGCTCAAGCTCGGCCTCGAGCACGAGCAGCACCGGTGCCAAGTCTCCGCTGTAGGCCGCGTGGCAGCGCTTGCCCTGGGGCGCGACGTGGCAGGTCTCGCCATCGCGTTTCAGGCAGTAGTGATTCGAGCGCCGCCACCACTCGCTCTGGTTGTAGAACACGCAACGCGTATCCAGGCACAGGTTACCGCCCACGGTTCCAGCGACTCGGTGCGCGGGGCCGGCGATCAGGCGCGCCGCCTGGGCAAGCGCGGGGAAATCCTGCAGCACCGCGGCATCGGCCGCGAGCTGCGCCAGGCTGACCCCGGCACCGATGTGCAACGCCTCGCGATCGAGCACGAGCTCGCGCAAGGCCTGCACGGCGCCAAGATCGATCAGCAGTGCCGGCCTGTCCAGGCCATGCCGGATGTTCGCCACCAGGTCGGTGCCCCCGGCGAGCAGCCGTGCCTCCGGGTGCGCCGAGAGCAGCGCAGCGGCTTCGGCGAGCGTCGCCGGCCGGCGCAGCGCGAAATCCGCGAGCATGCTCATGGCGTCTTGCCGCCGCGCGCGGCCTGGAGGCGCTCGGCCCGGCGTCGCGCATGGATCGCCTCCAACAGGCGATCAGGGGTGGCCGGCAGCTCGTCGAGCCGGATGCCGATCGCGTCGCAGATCGCATTGGTCAGCGCGGGCAGAAAACCGGCCAGCGCGCCTTCGCTCGCCTCCTTGGCCCCGAACGGGCCGTTCGGATCGCGCGCCTCGACGATCTTGACCTCGATCGGCGGCGACTCGGCCATCGTCGGAAAGCGGTAGTCGATGAAATTGGCGCGCAGCGGCAGGCCGTTGTGGAACTCGGTCTCCTCGCCCATCGCCTGGCCCATGCCCATCCAGACCGCACCCTGGATCTGCCCCTCGACCGCGAGCGGATTGATCGCGAAGCCGCAGTCCTGGGCGGCCCACACCCGCTCCACGCTGACCACTCCCGTGTCCTCGTCCACCGCCACCTCCACCACCTGGGCGGCGTAGGAAAACCCCGGGCTCGGGCCGACCGCGGCGCCGCGGAACTTGCCGCCTTGCAGTTCGGGCGGCACGGTATAGGTGCCTTTGGCCGTGATCGGGCCGCTGCTTTCCAGCGCCGCGCGCACCGTCTCCGCGTAAGACAGGCTGCGGTCGGTACCCGCGACGCGGAAGTGCTCGCCGGCGCATTCGATATCGGCGGCCTGCACCTCGAGGCGCCTGGCCGCGGCATCGAGCAGGTGCCTCTTCAGCTCCTGCGCCGCGGCGAGCGCCGCGTTGCCGACCATGAACGAAACGCGCGATGAATACGAGCCGTTGTCCTTCGGCGTAAGCGCACTGTCGGTCGCGATGACCCGGAAGCGCGCTAGCCCCAGGCCGAGCACTTCGGCCGCGATCTGGACCAGCAGCGTCGAGGATCCCTGGCCGATGTCGGCCGCGCCGGTGAACAGCGTCACCGAGCCGTCGAAGTCGAGCCGCAGATTGACCGTGGCGTGCGGCTCGCCGGTCCAGTGCACCGGCTTGGCGGCGCCGGAGACGTAGTGCGAGCAGGCCATGCCGAGGCCGCGGCCGCGCGGCAACTTGCCCTTGCGCGTCGTCCAGCCCGAGGCCTGCTCGGCCCAGTCGAGGCACTCGGGCAAGCCGCAGGAGTTCACCTGAAGGTCGTTGGCGGTGCGGTAAGGCGCGCTGATCAGGTTCGCGCGCCGCACGGCGAACGCATCCAGCCCCAGCTCGGCGGCCATCTGATCGAGCAGCGATTCGAACGCATGGCGCACATCGACCGATCCGTGGCCACGCATCGGGCCGCAGGGCGGCGTGTTGGCGTAGACGCGCAAGCCGCGGTACTTCACGGCGCTCAGGCGATAAAGGGCGTGGATCAGCGCGCCGGCGTAGAGGATCGTGACAACGCCGTAGCCGGCATACGCGCCGCCGCGCTGCACCACTTCGGCGTCCACCGCCGTGATCTCGCCGCCGCGCTTCATGCCGATGCGCAAACGCACGTCCGTTTCCGGCCGGCCGTGATGCATGATGAAGGTCTCTTCGCGCGAGAGCTCGATCTTCACCACACCGCCCGCGGCACGGGCGAGCAGCGCGGCGATGATCTCGAAGTTCAGCGTCTCGGTACGGTGGCCGAAGCCGCCGCCGACGAACGGCTTCACCACTCGAATCGCGGCCGGATCCATCTTCAGGCACTGCGCCAGCGTCAGGTGCACGTAGTAGGGGACCTGCGTCACCGAGTGCAGCGTCAACCGTTCGCGTTCCGGGTCCCACTCGGCGAGCGCGCTGTCGGGCTCCATCTGGGCGTGAGTGACCTCGGCGTAGTGGTAGCTGTGTTCGCGCACCAGATCGGCCGCGGCGAAGCCCGCATCGAGGTCGCCGAAGCTGTGCTCGACCTCGCGCTCGACGTTGCCCGGCTTCTTGTCGTGCAGCAGCACCGCGCCTTCGGCGCGCGCCTCGGGCGCCGTGAAGTACGCGGGCAGCGGTCGGTACTCGACCTCGATCAGCTCGAGCGCGGCGCGCGCGGTGCGCTCGTCCTCGGCCGCCACCGCGGCGACCGGTTCGCCGCAGTAGCGCGCGCGATCGCGCGCGATCGGATACTCGTTGTGCGCGATGGGCAGGATGCCGTAGGCGACGTCGCAATCCGCCCCGCAGATCACCGCGTGCACGCCGGGTAACGCGCGCGCCCGGCTGGTGTCCACGCGCAGGATCTCGGCGTGCGCATGCGGGCTGCGCAGGATCAGGCCCACCAGCGCGTGCTCGGCGGGCAGGTCGGCGGTGTAGCGTGCGCGCCCGGTCACTTTCTCGACGCCGTCGATGAGCGGCGTGCGGCGTCCGGCGGTCCCCCCGGCGTGCGCCGCGACGACCCCGAATGCGGTTTGCGTCACGTCGTGCCTCCTATGCCCCGGCCGCCGCCTGGACCGACTCGATGATTTTCACGTACCCGGTGCAGCGGCACAGGTTTCCGGACAGCGTCTCGCGGATCTCGGCTTCGCTCGGGTCGGGATTGCGCCGCAGGAGCGCCTCCGCGGCCATGATCATTCCGGGCGTGCAGTAGCCGCACTGCGTGCCGAGCTTTTCGTGGAACGCCTGCTGCAGGCGGTTCATGCGCCCGCTCTGGGCGAGAGACTCGATTGTCTCGACGCGCCGGCCCTCGCAGCTGACGGCTAGCGTCAGGCAGGCGAGCCGCGGCTCGCCCTCGAGCAGCACGGTGCACGCGCCGCATTCGCCGCCGTCGCACCCGTGCTTGGTGCCGGTGAGACCGAGCTGCTCGCGCAGGTAGTCGATCAGCAGCACGTTATCGGCCACGGCGTCCTCGCGCGGGCGGCCATTGACGGTCAGGGAGACGATGCGTTTCATGGTGTCGTGGCTCCGGTCGGAAAACGCAGGCTAGCGGACGATCGCGTGTCAGGATTCGACCTAGATCAAGCTTTGCGCTCGCCGGTGCTCCGCGGCTGCGCCGCGCAGAGTTGACGCAGCTTGAAGCGCTGCAGCTTGCCGGTCTCGGTGCGCGGCAGTACGTCGACGAATTCGATCGCGCGCGGGTACTTGTAGGGAGCGATCGCGCGCTTGACGAAGTCCTGCAGCGCGCGCACGAGCTCGGCGCCGCCGACCTGTCCGGGCTTGAGCGCGACGAACGCCTTGACGATCTGACCGCGCTCGGCGTCGCCGCAGCCGACTACGCCGCAATCGGCCACCGCGGGGTGCGACAGCAGTGCCGCCTCGACCTCGGCAGGGGCGATGTTGTAGCCGGCCGAGACGATCATGTCGTCGGTGCGCCCTTGATAGTAGAAGTAGCCCTCCGCGTCCATCAGGTAGGCGTCGCCGGTGAAATTCCAGCCGTGCTGCACGTAGTCTCGCTGGCGCTCGTCGGCGAGGTAGCGGCAGCCGGTCGGGCCTTTGACGGCGAGGCGGCCTGCGGTGCCCGGCGCAACGGGCCGGCCCTCCGCATCGAGCACGGTCGCGCGGTAGCCGGGAATCGGCTTGCCGGTGGCCCCCGGGGGAATCTGGTCGCCCGCCGTGGCGATGAACATGAAGAGCATCTCGGAGGCGCCGATGCCGTCGATGAGCTTCACGCCGGTCGCGTCTTCCCAGGCGTCGCGTGTCGGCACGGGCAGCGCCTCGCCCGCCGAGACGCAGGCGCGCAGGCTCGACAGGTCGTAGCGCCGCGCCAGAGCGCTCATCGCGCGGTATGTGGTCGGCCCCGTGTACAGCACGCTCGCGCGATAGCGGGCGATCGCCTCGAGCAGCGTTTCGGGCGTGTACTGCTCGATCAGCACTGTGGTCGCCCGGTGGTACAGCGGAAAGTGCAGCAGGCCGCCCAGCCCGTAGGTGAAGGCGAGCGATGCCGTGCCGAGGACCACGTCGTCGCTCGACTGGCGCAGAATGTGTTGGGGGAAGCCCAGGCAGGTCGCCACCACGTCGCGATGGAAGTGCATGGTTCCCTTTGGCACCCCGGTGGTACCCGAGGTGAAGGTGATCAGCGCGACGTCGTCGGCCGCCGTGTCCACGCTTTCGAAATCGGGCGGCTTGCCGGCGGCGATCCGCTCGAGCGCGTCGCGCCCGTCGGCGTTGAAGTAGCGCAGGTACTGCAGGCTCGGGCAGCGCGCGCGCGCTGCCTCCAGCTCCGTGGCGAGTCGGGCGTCGCACAGTGCGTGCGAGATACGTGCCTTGTGCACGATCTGCGTCAGCTCCGCGGCACGCAGGAGCGGCATGGTCGGCACGGGGATCGCTCCCGCCTCGAGGGCAGCGAACCAGCAGGCGGCCAGCATCGGGCTGTTGGGCGCGCGCAGAAGCACCCGATTGCCCGGGACCAGACGCATGTCCTCGGTCAGTACGCGGGCGATCCGGTTGGCGCTTTGCTGCAGGTCGCGATAGCTCCAGCCCCCATCGGGTCCCGCGATCGCGCGGCGGCCCGCATTGTCGCCGAGCGCGTTGCGATCGAGGATCTCAACCGCGCAGTTCAGCCGCTGCGGGAACTGCAGCTCCGGCAGGTCGAAGACCAGCTCGGGCCACTGGCCGCGCGGCGGCAGGCTGTCGCGCGCGAAGCTGTCCAGGTGCGCCGAGCCGCGCGCCGGGCGCGTCGGCTCGCGCATCAGGGCGTTCACGGCTTGCCTCGCGTGCCCTTGAGCAGCTCGCGCGCGATGATGAGCTTCTGCACCTCGCTCGCGCCCTCGTAAATGCGCAGCGCGCGCACCTCGCGATACAGCCGCTCGACCGGATGGCCGCTGACCACGCCCAGTCCGCCGCACAGCTGCACCGCCGCGTCGACCACCTGCTGCGCCGACTCGGTCGCCTGCAGCTTGGCCATCGCGGCCTCGCGCGTCACGCGCTGCCCGGCGACGTCCCTGGTCCAGGCGGCCCGATAGGTGAGCAGCGCCGCGGCATCGACGGCGGTGGCCATTTCCGCCAGGCGCGCCTGGGTCATCTGGAAATCGGCCAAGGTCTGGCCGAACATTCGGCGCTGCACGACGCGCGCCAGCGCTTCGCTCAAGGCGCGGCGCGCGAAGCCGAGCGCCGCAGCCGCCACGCTGGTGCGAAACACATCCAGATTGCGCATCGCCAGCTTGAAGCCGCCGCCCAGCTCCCCGAGCAGGTTCTCGGCCGGCACCGAGCAGCCGCTGAAGCGCAGGGTGGCCATCGGGTGGGGCGCGATGATGTCGATGCGCTCGCTTGCCGACAGGCCTGGGGCATCGGCATCCACCACGAAGGCGGAAATGCCTTTGGTGCCTGCGGCCGGCCCCTCGCCGGAAGTGCGCGCGAATACGACGTAGAAGTCGGCCAGGCCGCCGTTCGAGATCCAGGTCTTGACGCCATCGATGATCCAGCGGTTGCCTTCGCGCCGCGCGCTGGTTGCGAGTGCCGCGACATCCGAGCCGGCCTCGGGCTCCGACAGCGCGAATGCCGCAATGGCGCTCCCTGCGGCCACCCGCGGCAGGTACCTGCGCTTGAGTGCCTCGCTACCGGCGAGCGCGATCGACCCGCTGCCCAGACCCTGCATCACGAAGGCGAAGTCCGCCAGGCCGGCGTGGAAGGCGAATACCTCGCGCAGCACGCAGATCGAGCGCAAGTCGAGTCCGTCGGTGTTGCCCGTGCCCGGACGGCTGTCCCCCGCGAACGCCGCGGGAACCGCGTAGCGCAACCAGCCCGCCTCGCCCATCTCGCGCACCAGCCGGCGGCAGACGGCGTCGGCATCGGCGCCGTGCGTCCACTCGCCGAGGGCCGTGCCGGCCCACGCCTCGGCCGCGCGCGCGAGCGCGCGGTGGGGCTCTGCGACGAACGGCCAGTCGAGGTGCGCGAAACGCGCCTCGACGGTGTCCGTGACGCCTTGCGGCTTCATGGCCTCGCTCCAGGGCGGCCCGCGGCGGGCCGCTTCGCTATGGGGTGCCCCGCACCCCGGATTGAACCACGGTTCAGGATGAATGATGGTTCATTCATCATCCGGCGTCAAGCCCCCCGGCGGGCCATGCCGTGACCGGACTAGGCCCGGGTGCGCACGCAGAGCACGGCGTTGCCGCTGCCCGAGGACTGCGCGTATTCGCCGTGCATCGAAGTCTCCAAGCGTGCGCCCTCCGCGGCGAGCGCGTCCAGGCCGCCCAGCATCAGCGCGAGCACGCGCCCGCCCATCTCGGCGGCGGACTCGCGGCTGTACGCCGGCATCCACTCGATGAGTTCCTGCAACTCGCCCTTGCGCAGCAACTCCATGAAGCGCCGATCGAGTGCCACGCGCTCTGGGGTGGGCATGTGATGGCGGCCGCGCACCAGCGCGTGGCTCAACGCGGTGCTGGCGAGCAGCACCACCCGGCGCCCGAGCCGCCTGGCGACTGCGTGAATCGTCGCTCCGGCACGCATGCTCTCCGCGAGGTTCGCCATCAGCACTGTCGGCACGCCGACGACGGGTACTTCGGAGTGTGGGTCGAGATGCGACATTGGCACGAAGGTGCCGTAATCCCAGCTGTAGTGCGGCGTTTCGTTGCGCACCGCGGGGATCCCCAGGCGTTGCCATTCCTCGACCAGGGCCCCGGCGAACTCGGGATCCCCTCGGTAGCGATAAGGCGTTCCAGGCACCAGATCGGGAGCCTCGTCGGCGACGCAGACGCCCTGGTGCACCGCCTGGCAGGTCGCGAACCAGTTGAAGGTCGATACCCAGTGGGTCGACGCGACGACCCACAGGTCGGGCTTTGCGGCGCGCAAAGTCTCGCCGAGCGCTCGCTCGCCCTCGACCAGCGTGCGCTGGAACTCGGGGGTGATCTCCGCGCGCGACAGGGTGGGAACATGCGCAACCACCGCAGCGGCCATCACTCCGGGTTGCGTCGCGTCATTCGGCATCGCCCTGCCTCGAGGGTTGGGCGCGCTGGAAGGCGTCCAGCTGCATGCATGCATCGAACGCGCGCATTGCCGTTGGCACGTGCGAGGTGTCGCAGTCGAAGCGCTGAGCGTTGAAGATCTGCGGCACCAGGCAGCAGTCGGCCATGGTCGGCGCATCGCCGTGGCAGAAGCGCGCGGTCCCCGGTGTCGAGGCCAACTGGGCCTCGAGCTTCGCCAGGCCGTCGTGGATCCAGTGGTGGTACCACCTGTTCTTGTCCTCCTCGGAGTGCCCCATCTGCTTCACGAGGTACTGCAGGACGCGAAGATTGTTGAGCGGGTGGATCTCGCAGGCCACGAGCAGCGCGAGCGAGCGCACGCGCGCGCGGCCCGGCGGGTCCTGCGGCAGCAGCGGCGGGTTCGGGTGCGTCTCCTCCAGATACTCCATGATCGCCAGCGACTGCGTCAGCAGCTGACCGTCCTCCAGCAGCGCGGGCACCAGCGCCTGCGGGTTCAGCGTCGCGTACTCCGGCTTGCGGTGTTCGCCCTTTGGCAGGTGCACGAAAGCAGGCTCGTAGGCGAGCCCCTTGAGGTTGAGCGCGATACGGACGCGAAATGCGGCCGAGCTGCGGAAGTAGGTGTAGAGCTGCATGGGATCGTGCGTGCGCTGCTCAGAGCGGCGCGACGATCCTCACGTTCAGCTCGCCGACGCCGTCAATGCCGGCCACCAGGTCGTCGCCCGGCTTGACCGGGCCGACCCCGGCGGGTGTGCCCGAAAAAATGATGTCGCCCGGCTCGAGCGTGTAGTACTCGGACAGGTACGCGATCTGCTCGGGCACCGACCAGATCATGTCCGCCAGATCCGCCCGCTGGCGTTCCTTGCCGTTCACCGTAAGCCAGAGCGCCGCCTTCGATGGATGCCCGATCTTGGCCGCGGGTGCGAGCGCGCTGCACGGCGCCGCCTCGTCGAAATCCTTGCCGAAGGCCCACGGTCGGCCGTGATCCTTGCCCCACGCCTGCAAGTCGCGGCGCGTCATGTCGAGGCCGACCGCGTAGCCAAATACGTGCTCGGTCGCCTTCCTGGCGTCGATGCGCCGGCCGCCCTTGGCGAGCGCCACCACCATCTCGGTCTCGTAGTGGTAATTGGCGGTCTTGGGCGGATAGTGGACTTCGCCCCCGAGGGGCACCAGTGCATGCGCCGACTTGAGAAAGAAGAACGGCGCCTCGCGCCCGTCGCCTCCCATCTCCTTCTGGTGCTCGACGTAGTTACGGCCGACGCAGAACACGCGCCGCACGGGAAAGGTGTCGGCCGAGCCGCTGATCGGCAGTGCGGGTGGGGTCCAAAGAGAAATTGCGTAAGCCATGTCGTCCTCGATGAGCGCAAAAAGAAATTCTAGTCCTTGGCGCTGCGCTCGCGCTCCAGCATTTCACGCAGCCGGAAGCGCTGCACCTTGCCGGTTGCGGTGCGCGGCAGCCCCTGTACAGCGCGTACCCACTTCGGCTGTTTGTAGCGCGGCAGCCGCGCCGTGCAGGCGCGCTCGGCGGCGCTCACCGCCGCATCCGCATCGCCGCTCGCGGTGACGAACAGCGCCAGCCGCTCGAATCCGTCCGCGTCCTGGAGCGCAACGCACGCGGCCTCCGCGATCTCGGGCTCGCCCAGCACCGCCTCCTCGAGCTCGCTGGGCTTGACCCACTGGCCCGCCACCTTGATTAGCTCGTCGGCGCGTCCCTGGTGCGCATAGTAGCCCTCGGCGTCGCGCACGAACACGTCCTTGGTGCAGAACCAGCCGTCGCGAAACTGCTCGCGTGTCTGCTCCTTGCGGTTGGCGTAGCCCAGCGCGAGCGCGGGATGGCGCAGCCACAGCACGCCCGGCTCGCCCGCCGCCGCCTCATTGCCCTCGAGCGTGACCAGGCGCGCCTCGACCCCGCGCAGCGGCTTGCCGGTGTGCTTGCCGCCCGCGCTGCCGAGCGGGGTCACCATCGCGACGCAGAACGTCTCCGACATGCCGTAGATGGACAGAACTTCCCCGCCGACGCTGCGGCGCCACTGTTCGGCCATCGATTCGGGCAGGCGCTCGCCGGCGGCGAAGAAGTAGCGTACCGCCCGAAACGGCGCCAGCGCCTGTTCTCCCTGCGCCAGTAGCCTGCGGTAATACGACGGCACACTGAAGAACGCCCTCGGCTGGTGGCGCGCGACCAGCCGGCATACGCGTTCGACGTCGGTCCAGTCCGGGTCGAGCACCGCCGTTGCGCCGACCGACAGCGGCCCGAGCAACCCGTTTTCCAGGCCGTAGGCAAAGAACAGCCGCGAGGTCACCAGCACCTTGTCGCCCGGCGCGAGCGCGATGACCTCGCGCAGTACCTGGCCGGCCGGCAGCACGTCTTTATGGGTGTGGATGATGCCCTTCGGCCTGCCGGTGGTTCCCGAGGAGTACAGCCAGAACGCCGCATCCTCGGCGGCCGCCGCGTAGCACGGTGCGTCGGGCGCGGCGCGCGCCAGCGCCTCGCGCCAGCCCGGAATCCCGTCCGGGGTCGTCCCGGCGATCGCGATGCGCTGCTCGCGGGCGAGTGCAGCGACGAATCCCGGCAGGGAGGCGGCGTACGCGTCCTCCACGACCGCCAGGCGCGCGCCGCTGTCGGAGCGCACGAAGTGGTAGTCGTCCTCGGTAAGCTGCGAGTTGAGCGCGACCGCCACGGCGCCGTGCCACACGCAGCCCAGCCACGCAGCGGCCAGCTCTGGCGTGTCGCGCATCAGCAGCAGCACGCGGTCCCCGGGCGCGACCCCGAGCGCGGCGAGCGCGCTCGCCGCGTGCCTGACCTGGGCGGCGAATTCGGCGTAGGTCAGCGCCTGGTGTTCGCACACCAAGGCGATGCGCTCGGCGTGGCGCGTCAGCGCGGGCGCTCCGAGGAGATGTTCGGCGGCGTTCATGTCACGACCTTGATGGGTCCGATGCGGATTGGCGGGTATGGTACTGCTTCACGCCGTTTGCTCCGCGGCAACGCGGATCGAGAATTCGCCGACGCGCTCGACACCGGCGCGGATTTCGTCGCCGGCGCGCACGGGTCCTACGCCTTCCGGTGTCCCGGTCAGAATGATGTCACCGGGATACAGGGTATAGAAGCTGCTTGCGTATTCGATCAGCCGCGGTACGTCGTAGACCATGCGGCGCGTGTTCGAGCGCTGGCGCGTCTCGCCGTTGACGCTCAGCCAGAGCTCGAGCGCGCCGGGGTCGCCCACCTCGTCGCGCGTAGTCAGCCAGGGCCCGAGCACCGCGTAGCTGTCGATCGATTTTCTGAAACTCGGGAATTCCGGGCCGCGCAGCGTCATGTCGAGCCCGACCGCATAGCCGCACACGTAATCGAGGGCTTGCTCGCGCGGCACGCGATCGGCGCGCCGGCCGATGACCACTGCGAGCTCGCACTCGTGATCGTTGCGCCGGTCCGCGAAGCGCAGGCGGATCGGCTCGTCCGGGCCGACCAGGGCGCTGGTCGCTTTCAGGAACAGTCCCCAATCGGCGATCGTCTTGATGTCGCGCCCGTGCGCGATGCCCTGGTCGCGCCTGGCTTCGTCGATGTGGGCCTGATAGTTGATCGGGGCGTTGACGATCTTGCTCGGATTGGCGACCGGAGACTTGAGTCTGATCTGTGCCAGCGGACGGCGCCGCGCGCCGCGGGCCAGCAGCTGCGCGCGCGCCAGCACCGCATCGAGGTGGGCGATCAGCGGATCGCCCAGCGGCAGCGGCCAGCGCAGCGCGGGCAGGACCTGCAGCGCGGGCGTGACGTCGATGACGTGGTCGCCTTCGACCAGCCCGAGGCGGTCGTCGTCGAAGCGGCAGATCCTCATCTTCGCCGCGGTCGACTCAGTAAATCGCGAAGCGCCCGTCGTACACGCCGAGCGGCCAGCGCCCGCCCGCGAACAGGGCGTGCTTGCGCACGAACGGGTGCGATTCGGGCTTGCGCACGGCGCACGCGAGGCGGCATTGGTGCGCGGCGTAGATCGCGCTGCCGGCCGCCGCGCGGATGAGCGCGGGGTCGGCGCAGCCGGCGCGCGCCGCGGCCACCGCAGCGGCACCGTGCAGCGTTTCGGTCAGCGCGAGCCATTGCGCGTCGGCGGGGTCGAGCCGGGCCTGCGCCTCGAGACGGGCGCGTTCGGCCTCCTCGGCCTGCCACCAGTCGCCCGCCGGGCTGCGGATGACCCCGGCTGCCTGGGACCAGCTTTGCACCGCGAGCAGCGGCAGCCGCGGCGCGAGGCCGAGGCCCGCAAGATACGCCGCCACGTCTTCGCGCTCGCCGTCGCCGAGCGGCTCGCCCAGCGCGGAGAACCAGGCTGCGTGCAGCTCGAGCACGCCCATCAGGCTGCTTCCGGCAGCGCGACTTCGGGCATGCGCAGGCCGAGCTTTTCGAGCACGCCCTGAGCCCGCACCAGGTAGTCCTCGCGCATATCCTCGTTCTTGCGCAGCTTGAGCCCGAACCTGCGGAACGTCTCGTTGTTCTTCGAGCCCGCGGCACCGAAGAACGCCGGCAGGCCCGGGAAGTAGCGCTCGAGCGCGTCCTGCACCTTGCGCCTGCCTTCCGGCGTCTTTACCAGGTCCGTGCAGAAGTCGAGCCCGAACTGGGCGTGGAACTTCTCCTCCGGCATGGTGGTGCGCGCCAGGTTGCGCAGCGGCACGAAGCTGCAGTGGAGCAGGTCCTCGACCTGCAGGATCTCGGCGAGGTCGGCGACCATCTTGATCACGCAGAACTCCTCCCAGCTCTTGAGCGGGAAGGCGAAGATCGACAGCGGCTTCTTGTTCCTGGTGTCGTATTCCTCGGGCGCAACGCCGATCTTGTCGGCGAGCTCCTTGAAGCGGACGTGGTGGGCGTATTCCTCCATCGCCACGCGGCAGGTGAGCCACTTGGCGTAAGGCGTCGGCGCCAGGCCGATCGCGGGCTCGTCGAATACCTGCGCGCCGTAGAGCTCGTTGAGCGCGTGGCTGCGCACGATTTTCCTCACCGCCTCCTGATACTCGGCGGGTTGCCTGGCGAGGTCCTCGACGGTCTTCACTTCGGGGTAGGACATGCAAGTCTCCTGGTCTGGAATCAGAGCACCGGCGCGGATGCGAATGCTTCGAGGTCGGTCACGAGGTCGGCGTAATACGGCTCAAGCACCTTGAGGCCCTGAGCGAATCCGGCGAGGTCGTAGCCCCCGGCGGGCTGCACCAGCCGGTGCGCCGGCCGCGGCTGGGAGAACACCAGCACCTCGCGGCCGCGCACGCCGAACAGCTGGCCGCTCACGTCGGCAGCGGCGTCGCTCGCGAGGTAGGTGACCAGTCGCGCCACGTACAGTGCCGGAACCTTGAGCGCCTGCTCCTTGTAGGCCGCCTGGGCCTCGTTCGCCGGCTGGATGCTTTCGGTGACGCGCGTCGCGGCGAACGGCGCGACGGCGTTGCAGCGGATCTTCGAGCGGGCGAGGTCGTGGGCGACGACGCGCGTGAGCCCCATCAGCCCGGCCTTCGCCGAGGCGTAAGCGGCCTGGCCGTAATTGCCGTAGATGCCCGCTGAGGACACCATGTTCACGATCGCTCCGGGGGCGCGCCCGATCTTGGCCTGGTCGCGCATCACCGGCGTCGCCGCGGCGAGCATCCGGTAGGCGCCTGTCAGGTTGGTGCGCAGCACCGCGTCCCAGGCCTGCGGATCGGACTTGAAGATGAACGCGTCGCGGATGATGGCGGCGTTGTTCACCACGATGTCCACGGCGCCGAAGCGCTCGACGGCGAGCTCGACCGCGGTGCGCGCCACCGCCGGGTCGGCGATGTCGCCGCACACGGCGGCCGCGCGGTCCATGTGGTGCACCGCCTCCTCGGCGAGCTTCGGCTCGAGGAGCTCGCCGGAGATCGACACGCCGGCATCCACTACGACGACGCTTGCGTTGTGCGCGATCAGGTCCTTGGCGATCGCCAGGCCGATGCCGCGCGCGCCGCCGGTCACGATCGCCACTTTGCCTTTGAGATCCACCCGAGCCTCCTCAACTCTGGTTGTAGAACGCATCGGCGTGGATCTGGCGGAGCGCCAGTCCGTGCGCCTGCAGCATGGCGCTCGCCGCCTCGACCATCACCGGCGGGCCTGCCAGATAGGCCCTCGTGCCTTCTGCGTCGGGCATATCGGCGGCCGCCGCCTCGTGCACCAGTCCGTAGCGCCGGCCGCGTGCACCCTTCTGTTCAGACAGCACCACGTGATAGCGGAAGTTGGCGTGCTTCGCGGCGAGGTCCTTCAATAGACCTTCGTGATAAAGATCGCGCTCGCTGCGCGCGCCCACGTACAGCGTGACCGGGGCGCCGTGGCCGCGCTCGAGCAGGGTGCACAGAATCGATTGCATCGGCGCGAGCCCGCTCCCCCCGGCAACCAGGAGCACCGGGCCCGCGTGCTTGTCGCGCAGGTAGGCGACGCCCAGGGGGCCGGTGACCTTCGCCCTGTCGCCGACCCTGAGCTGTTGCGCGACGTAGGCGCTGGTGCGCCCGCCGGGCATGTGGCGGACATGGAACACCAACTCCGGCTCCTCCGGCGCGCTGGCCATCGAGTAGTGCCGCGACAAGCCGGGGGCAAACTCGACCTGCGCGTATTGCCCGGCGGAGAACGCGAACGGGCCGCCCGCCTCGATCGCCAGGCGCACGCCCTTGATGTCGTGCGTCAGATCCTCGAGCTCGAGCACGCGGCAGCGCATCACGCGCGAGGGGTGTACCACCAGCTCCTCGGCGTCGAGCCGGCGTATGGCGGTGTCGTCCCAGACCTGCGTGCGGCAGGCAAGGATCATGTTCCTGGCGCGCTCCTCCGGTGCGAGCGCGTGCTCCGAGTACTCCAGCTCGAACACGTCACCGCTGACCAGCTCGCATTTGCAGGTGCCGCAGTTGCCGGCCTGGCAGGAGAACGGGAACGCCACGCCGGCGCGCAGCAGCGACTCGAGGATGGTGTCCCCGGCCTCGACCGGAATGGGCTGGTCGTGCCCCTCGAGCGCGATGTGCATGGGTGCGGCAGCGGAGTCGAGACGGAGGGACGCCGGTTGCGTAGGAGTCTTGGCTAGCATAGGATGCTAGCGCGCAATTCGTTGACATGTCAAACTGTTTGGATGCCAAACTAAATGCCCCCGGGCAGCCGCATGACGCGCATTCGCCGTGACGGCGCCGCTGGCGCCGAGCTGGACCAAGGGCCCCTGCCCGGGCTGATCGGCTACCGGCTGCGTCTGGCCCAGCAGACCGTGTTCCGGGACTTCACGGCCAGCGTGCCCGATCTGAGCCCCGGACGCGTGGGCGTACTGGTGCTGATCGAGGTCAACCCGGGGGTGACACAGACCCGGTTGGCGCAGGCCGTGGGTCTGGACCGCTCGACCCTGGTCGGCGTGCTCGATCAGCTGGAGCAGCGCCGCCTGATCGAGCGGCGCCGCGGGACCGATCGACGCACCAACGGATTGTGGCTCACGCGGCCGGGCCGAGCGCTGCTCGCGCGCATGAAGCGCGCGATCGCTGCGCACGAAGCACGCGTCGCTGGGAAGCTCTCCGCTGCCGAGCGCGAGCAGCTGCTGGCGCTGCTCGACAAGCTCGCGAAGTAAAAAAAAGGACGGACCCGAAGGTCCGTCCTGCAGTCCCGCCGTGCGTTGCCGGCCGGAGCCGGCGACGCGGTGTAGCGCGGTCAGATCACTTGTTCGCCGTGCTGGGTGATGTCCAGACCTTCGCGTTCCTGCTCCTCGCTCACGCGCAGTCCGACCAGGGCGTCGACCACCTTGAGGATGATGTAGGTGACAACCGCGTCGTAGGCCACGACCGCGCCGACGGCGATCAGCTGGATAACCAGCTGCCCGCCGTTGCCTTCGAGCACGCCGGCGGTGCCGCCGATCGCCTTGACCGCGAATACGCCGGTCAGGAGGGCGCCGATGGTTCCGCCGATGCCGTGTACGCCGAAGGCGTCGAGGGAATCGTCATAGCCGATCAAGTTCTTCATGTAGGTCGCGGTCCAGAAGCAGATCGCGCCGCCGGCGATGCCGATGACGAAGGCGCCGGTCGGGTCGACGAAGCCCGACGCCGGAGTGATAGCGACCAATCCCGCCACCGCACCCGAGCACATGCCCAGCAGGCTGGGTTTGCCCTTGGCCATCCACTCGGCGAACATCCAGGCGAGCGCCGCCGTGGCGGTGGCGATCTGGGTGACCGTCATCGCCATGCCCGCGCGGCCGCCCGCGCTGACCGCCGAACCGGCATTGAAGCCGAACCAGCCCACCCACAGGAGCGAGGCGCCGATCATCGTCAACGTCAGGTTGTGGGGCGCCATGGGCTCCTTGCCGTAGCCGAGGCGCTTGCCCAGTACCAGTGCGCAGACCAGACCGGCAACGCCGGCGTTGATATGCACTACCGTACCGCCGGCGAAGTCGAGTGCGCCCATCTTGGCCAGCCAGCCGTTCGTCGACCACACCCAGTGCGCGATCGGCGAATACACGAAGATCAGCCACAGGCTCATGAACCAGACCACGGCCGAAAACTTCATGCGATCGGCGAAGGCGCCGGCAATCAGCGCCGGGGTGATGATGGCGAAGGTCATCTGGAAGCTCATGTAGACCGACTCAGGCACCGCGCCCGAGAGGCTACTCACCGTGTTCTTCCCCATGCCGTGCAGGAACAGCCGCGACAGGTCGCCGATGAACGAGCCGCCGTTGGTGAACGCGAGCGTGTAGCCGATCATGTACCACAGCACCGTGACCACGCAGGTCACGACGAAGCTCTGCGCCAGCGTGGCGAGCACGTTCTTTTTGCGCACCATGCCGGCGTAGAACAGGCCCAGGCCGGGGATCGTCATCATCAGCACCAGGGCCATGGAAGTGAGCATCCAGGCCGTGTCGCCGGGGTTGATGGCGGGATCGGCATCGGCTGACACCGCTTCCTTGGGCGCGGCGGCCGCGGGCGCTGGCGCCGCAGCGGGGGCCGCCGCAGGCGGGGTCGCCTGCGCCAGTAACACGGGCGCAGCCGAGCTGACGTCCGCCGACACCGGAGCGGCAAATGCCCCGGTCAGGGCCAGCAGCGCGAGGATTGAAAAGAGCTTTCTCATCTTGATCTCCCTAGAGCGCCGCCGCATCGGTTTCGCCGGTGCGGATGCGTATGACCTTCTCCAAATCGAACACGAAGATCTTGCCGTCGCCGATCTTCCCGGTATTGGCGGCCTTCTCGATCGCCTCAATCGCCTGATCGAGCAGTTCCGACTTGATTGCGACCTCGATCTTCACCTTCGGCAGGAAATCGACCACGTACTCGGCGCCCCGATATAGCTCGGTGTGGCCTTTCTGCCGGCCGAATCCCTTGACCTCGGTCACGGTGATTCCCTGCACGCCGATCCCCGACAAGGCCTCGCGGACCTCATCGAGCTTGAACGGCTTGATGATTGCGGTGACAAATTTCATGGCTTTCTCTCTCCGGGGTGAACGGGCGCCGCGTGCGCCCGTCGCGATGGGCCGTTCTCTTAGAACGTTTTGGAAAAACTCAGCACCAGGGCACCCTTGCCGAGGTTGTAGTTATTTCCCGTACCGTACAGCGTGTTGCAGTACATCGGAGTGGCGTCGCCGCAGCTCTTGGCGTTGGTGTCGGAATAGAGCAGGCCAAGCGTTCCGATGGAGAAGGCCTTGGTGACGCCGACGTTGTAGTCGGTGTAGCTCGCGTCGCTCAGGCCGTTCACAGTCTGGTGCCCGACGTGGGCGGAGAGGCCTAACCCATTGCCCATGTCCCAGCTGCCGTCAAGCTCGTAATAGCCGCTTCCCGAGGTTTTCCCGCCGTCCGGTTTGACCCAGCCGAATAGGCTGGTGCCCGTGGTTACCGAATACTTGGCCGTTAGCCAGGCGTACGTCAGCGCGCCGTGGAGCTCGACCGTATCCGGGCTTGCGGCGCCGCTCGGGACGTTGGTGCCCGGGTAGTTGTAGGTCAGGAGACCGACTTCGTACCCGAGGTCCTTGGTGATCGAGCCCCTATAGCCGCCGTAGACGTCGATCTCGATCGGTGCGCTTACGGCGGACGTCCCGTTCGACAAACCATCGCTGATCCAGCTGATGCTTGACGCCCAGGTTCCGAGATAAATGCCGTTCGGGTTCGTGTAGTCAAAGCCACCTTGAATGGCGGGCTTGCCGCGCGACTGCGCGATGCCGCGGTAGATATACTGCGACGCAAGGGTCACGTTGGCGGTGACCGGCGATGCTGCGGGCTGATCGGCGCCGGCCAAGCCAGGGGCGGCCAAGGCAGCGGCGACGGAAAGTGCGAGAATGGACTTGCGCATGATCGAAATCTCCCTAAGTGAAGAACGTGCGAGTTACGCTAAGCAGCTCCTATGCCATGACACTTCTCTTTATTTTTCAGTGTGTTGATGGCATTGCACTGAAAGCAACACGACCGGAGGCACCAAGCTGGTGCATCTCGGTCGTGGACTGCCCGGCTTCGGTGCGGTGCCTGCTAGACAGGCGCTTCTTTGGACCGGTTACGCGGCGCTCATGATTCAAAAATCCGTATTTGACGAACTGGGTGAGCGCCTCGCGCAAGCGGCGCGCAGCGCGCCGGCACAGGATCTGGAAAAGAACCTGCGTGCCTTGGTGCTTGCCTTCCTTGAACGCTTCGATCTGGTTGCGCGCGAGGACTTCGACGTCCAGAAGCGGTTGCTCGAGCGCGCGCAAGCGAAGCTCGCTGCGCTGGAGACGCGCATCGTCGAGCTCGAAGCCCGCAGCGGACCCAAGCCGCCCGCGTAAACCGCCGCGTCACCCTCCGCGTTTGGCGACATGGGGGGAAAGCCACGTCGCTCGCAGTCGCGGCGAGCCGGGTGCTCGCGCGTGTCGAGGCGCCGCTGGTGACGGTCGAGGAGAACCTCGGACCGGGGCTTGCACGCATTGCACATCGTCGGGTTGCCCGATGCCGAGGTGCGGGAGGCGAAGGACCGGGTGCGCGCAGCGTTGCACCACGCGCGCTTCGAGTTCCCGGCGCGGCGCATCACCGTGGACCTCGCGCCCGCCGATCTTCCAAAGGCCTCGAGCCGCTTCGATCTGCCGATCGCCCTCGGGATCCTCGCGGGCACCGGCCAGTCGCAGGCCGGGGCGCTCACCTGGCATGAGTTTGCGGGTGAGCTCGCCCAGTGCGTGGTGCCTTGCCTATGGCCCTCGGGGCAAGGGATGCGGGGCGCGCGTTCGTGCTGCAGTGCCCGCGCAGCGAGCGCGGCCCAAGCCGCGCTCGCTGCGCGGGCTTGCGTGCTGTCCGCCAAGAGCTTGCTGGAGGTTCGCGCGCACCTGAACGGCGCCGCTCCGCTGGCCGAGCATCGGGGCGGCGCGCGTCGTGCGGCGCTGGTCTATGCGGGCTTGCTGGACGTCAAGGGGCAGGCACACGCTGGCCGACGACAATTATCTTGTCCGGTCGTATCGGCTATGCGTGCTTCAGGACGGCTCGAATTGTGTTTTCCAGGATTTTCTTGCTGTAAGGCTTCGTGATGTAGCCGTCCGCCCCCAGCTCGAGACCGCGGCGGATGTCGTCCTGCCCCTCCAGCGCTGTCAACATGACCACTGGAAGCATGGCGAGCTTTCCGGAGCAGCGCATGGCGGCGAGAATATCGAAGCCGTTGCCGTCGGGCAGCATCACGTCCAGAAGCACTAGGTCCGGCAGCGCCTGAGCGCGTAAGTCCTCGATCATCTCCCGACGGTCCTGCGCAGTCCGCACGCGGTAACCGGCCATGCTTACGCGCAGATCGGCAAGCGCCAGCTGATCCGGATCATCCTCGACGATGAGTATCGTGGTCTCGCCGGGATTCTTACCGAGCGGCTCGCGGTTATTCAACCGGTCGGGCGACAGGTAGGCGCCTGAACGCTCCAGAGCCGTGCCCGCGGCCTGCGCCTGCGTCTCAATGCGCCACAGATCCTCCGGCGCCGTCGGACCTTCCGGTTTTGACTCGAGCAGAATCGCGAAGTCGAGATCCTGAGTGTAGTCGGCAACGCGCGAGCCGACGTATCCGATCTCCTCAAGCTCAGCGAGCCAATCGAAGAGGAGCGAGTCCGAAAACTGCCGCAAGCGTCCCCGGACGACATCGCAATGTGTGTCCCGCTCTACGAGTCGAAGAATCCTGCGATATTCTGAGGGAATGACCGTGTCGGGCGAAGCCAAGGCCTCGTTCCCGGATGCCGTTCGCCAATAGATGCGGTCTTGAGTTGGGAATGTCATTTTCAGGGTAGTCGTGCGGCCACATTGGCGCCACGCAGCGGGTCACGGATCACTCGAGAGGCGTGCTCCGTGGCGGGTGCGGGTTGGAATAAGTGGATTTTCATGGATGGTCTGCAGCGCTGACAGCGCGAACTTTGGCAACTACGCCCTATCTGGCTGGCGATGAAATGGTGAACGGCCCCTTTTTGAGCAAAGCCTTGAGCTTTCCCGCCACCAAGGGTTTGGCGAAATAATAGTCTTGGCCAACCTCTCACACCCGTGCGCGCGCAGAAAGCGCGCCTGCTCCATGCTCTCGGCCACGATGTCGAAGCCCAATGCGTGCGCAAGGTCGATGATTTTACGGACAAGCCTCTGGGCCTTTCTGCCCGAAACGATATCCCGCACGAAGGATTGATCGAACTTCAGCTTATCGAGCGGCAGGCGCCTCAAATAGGAAAGCGATGAATAGGCCGTGCCGAAATCGTCAATAGAAACGATCACGCCCAAGGACTGCAGGCGCTTGAGCTTGGCGCGCGTTGCCGCAATGTCATGCATGACCATGCCCTTGGTTACCTTGAGCTCGAGTTCACCCGGCTCGAAATCGCCCCGGTTCCTCATGGCGGCGACGCTCCGCTCGATATTCCTGCGCGCAAACTGCTTTGACGGGACGTTGACCGGGGTGCGCGTCAAACCCCGTCCTTCAGGGCGGGGAAGGACAGCGCGGACGCCGCAGGCGTCCCGTGGTATGTGATCTGCGTCGAAAGACCTACGGCAGGGCATTGCCGGAAGTAACGCCTGTAGAGACAGTGTGAGACCTGGGGGCGCATGGCGTCGGTTCAGCACCGTAAAGCTCCCCACAAAAAGGGAACGTAATGGCGATAACCAAGCCACGCGCCCCTGGGCAGTCTCGTTGAAACAGGCACCCACCGAAGTGATCTGAGAGATGTGCATCATCGTTTCAGACACCGTAGGAATCTCCGGCCTTTAGGCCGGGGAGGATGTGTGCCAAGGCCATGCGTAACCGTGGCAAACCGACCCGTTCCCACCGTCGATTCTACTCGCAGGCCGCCGCCAGCACCTACTCGCCGATGGGGACGATGAGACTAGTCTCCTCCGCCAGGAGGATGCACCGGGCGGACGATACGAGTCACGCCTGCGGCGGCCCGCCAGAGAATGAGCGTCTCGACGCCGCAGGTCCGGCCGCTCTTGAGTTCGACCTGGGGTAGGTCGCAAAGCTCGAACTCCGCCATGTCTAGCGCCCGGTGAAGCGGGGCTTCCAATTGAATGCGCTGGGAGGCCTATTCTCCCAGGTCTGGCGTGTAAAACTGAAAGCCGTTGCCGATGCTCGCCCCGACGCATTGCAGTGCCGCATCGGCGTTCTTGAGAGCTCCGTATCATCGCCGTCATCCGGGTACAGGCACGCTCCGTTACTGGACGTCGAATAGATGTTCCGCCTGCGTTGCGAACCAAGAACGACTCTGTGAACGCGTCCTGAAGCCGGCACGCCACCCGCAGAACGTCTTCTGGCCGACGAACCTGTTGCAACAGCACGACAAAATCGTCGCCGCCGGAGCGCAATCGATAATCATCAATCCTGACAGATTTTCACACTCTCCGTTCAAACTGCTTCGATCCGGCTCGGCCCCAGATTGCCGCCAAGCAGGTCGACTGGGGATCCGGGACTTGCACCATCTGGTATGGTCGACTCTAGCGATTTCGCCTGTCTCGATGAATGTCGTCGGCAGAAATCCTGAGCCCACATCGCCCGCCCCCGCGCATTAACCCGACAAGCAACCGAGCTTGACTGCGCCACGACCGGACAGGGCAAAAGTACCCGGCTTGCCAAGCGGTGTCCGCGAATCGGCTGCGCAGGCGCCGTGAGTCTGGTATTGCCTGTGGCGCGATCAGGCCGTCGAGCGAGGTCTTTGAACTTTCTTACATAAAATCATAGCGGTTCTACATTTACGTGGCCTTTGTATATAGTGCGCTAGAGTCATTTTTAGACTCTTACACACTATGTACGGCCCTGCCGAAGAAGGTTTTTCAACAAGAATGCGTGCAATCGACTGTTCCCAGGTCGGGTTGCTCCGCGCGCTTGCCACACGATTTGGCACCCGACTTTTCCTAAAGGGCGGGATGGCGATGCGCGTGCCATTCGGAAGCTTGCGCTTAACCAAGGATATTGACTTCGAACGCGACCCCACCCTACCGAAGGCGAGCCTACGAAAGACGCTACCAAGAGCCCTCAACGCCGCCGCCTTGGCTGGCGCCCTTCAGGGCCCCCAAGGTTTCAATCACGAAGGATACCCCGGCCACAATTCGCGCATCCCTGGGCGCAACCCTGGGCGCTACTGGGGAGCCTGTCCAATATGAGGTTGAAATTTCCTGTCGAGGCTTGCCACCCGCGGAAAACCTCGTTCACGTAAGCGTCGTACCTCCACTTGCCTATCGAATAGCGCCTTTTGGGGTGAACAGCTATGACCGGCATGCGATGGCCGCCGCTAAGGTTGCGGCATTGCACTCCGCCTATCGAAGCGTTCCACGCGACGTCTTCGATCTGAACGACCTTATTGCCCATGGAGCAGATCCGATACCAGTACTTTCCAAGAGGGCGAAGCCGGATTGGCTGCAAGCCATTTCCGGAAGGGCTCTCGAGCGCACTAGCGCCCTCGGATGGGGCCGCGCCAACGAGGAGCTTCTACCCTATCTTCCGCGTTCCGTTCGCGCGCATATCGACGCCGAGAGCTGGAAAGACATGTGCCTACAGGTAGCAGCGGCCGTGGACACGTGGGTCAAGGAGGCGCAATGACACAAAATTGGAAACATCGAGCAGAAACTGCCCTGATTTCTCTGGGTGCGCTTCACGTGGTAACGATTCAGGACTTGCAATCCTATGCCAGGCTGGGTGCCCAAGGACAACCGTCCGCCTCGGCAATTACGCGATGGGTGCGGGCGCTGAACGACACCGGCAAATTGCACCAGGTGACGCGCGGCGTTTACTTGAATCGACTGGCGGGCCAAGTGTTCACCCCGCCGAGGCTGCGCAATTCTGGCCGCTGCCGAGCACGTCGGCGCGGCGCGCCTCGCCGAGGTCGATACAGTACCGGTGCTTGGGGGCGAACCTGTAGCGCGCAGGATTTGAAGTTTTTGCGGACTTGACGCACTGTATGCGGCGTTGCCCTAAGGCCCGCACCGTTCCTTCCCATGGCGACCTACGCGATCGGCGACGTCCAGGGCTGCTTTGACGAGCTCGCCGAGCTGCTCGAGCGGATCGACTTCGATCGCGCGCGCGACCTGCTGTGGTTCGTGGGCGACCTCGTCAACCGCGGCCCGCAATCGCTCGAGGTGCTGCGCTTCGTGCGTGCACTGGAGGAGCGCGCCGTGGTCGTGCTCGGCAATCACGACCTGCACTTGGTGTGCCTGGCCGAGGGTTTGGCACGCCGGCGCGACGACGATACCCTCGATGCCGTGCTCGCGGCGCCGGATGCGCGCGAGCTCGTCGCCTGGCTGCGGCACCGCCCCATGCTGCACGTTGAGGACGACTACGCGATGGTGCATGCCGGTCTGCTGCCGCAGTGGACGCTGGAACGGGCGCTTGAGCTCGCGCGCGAGGTCGAGGACGCGCTGCGCGCGGCCGATTATCGCGCCTTTCTCGCCCGGCTCTACGGAAGCGAGCCGGGTGCCTGGAGCGAGACCCTGGTCGGCGCCGACCGGCTGCGCGTGATCGTGAACGCGATGACGCGCATGCGCTTTTGCACGCCGGCGGGCGCGATGGACTTTAACGCAAAGGGTGCGGAGCCGCCGCCGGGTTTCGTGCCGTGGTTCGACGCGCGCCCGCAGCGCGCGGAGCCGCCGCTCGTGTGCGGCCATTGGTCTGCGCTCGGCCTGAGCGTGCGCAAACGGCTGGTGGCCCTGGACTCCGGATGTGTTTGGGGCGGCGCACTCAGCGCGTTCCGGCTCGAGGACCGCGCGTTGTTTCAGGTTTCCTGCCGCTGCCACCGACCGATCGGCGGCGACTGAGCGCAGTGCCGTTCGTCTACGGCAGCGCGTAGCCGAACGCGCTGCGGAAGCGCTGCCCGATCTCGTCGCGCCCCGCGCGGTGATTCTGGGCGCCGCGCTGCGCAATCTTGATGGCACCCATGAGCGAGCCGAGCCGTCCGGTCGTGGACCAGTCCCAACCCTGCGCGATGCCGTGCAGCAGCCCCGCGCGGTAGGCATCACCGCAGCCGGTGGGATCCAGCACCCGCTCTGGCGCGACGCTCGGGATCTCGTGGCGCGCGCCGTCGGCAAGGATCAGCGACCCCTTCGCCCCGAGAGTCACCACCAGCGCCTTGACCTCGCGCGCCAGATCTTCCAGCCGGCGGCCGGATTTTTCCTCCAGTAGCTTGCCCTCGTAGTCGTTGAGGGCGACGTAATCCGCAAGCCCGACCAGCTCCGCGAGCTCGTCGGCCGAAAACATCGGCAGACCCTGACCCGGATCGAAGACAAAGGGAATGTCGAGAGCCGCGCACTGGCGCGCGTGCTGCAGCATGCCTTCCTTGCCGTCCGGTCCGACGATCGCCAGACGCGCACTGAGCCCAGCGCTGATCCGGTTCTCGTGCGAATGGTTCATCGCGCCGGGATGGAACGCGGTGATCTGGTTGTCGTCGAGATCGGTGGTGATGAAGGCCTGCGCGGTGAATTGACCGGAGACGCGCTTGAGCAGGGTGCTGTCGATGCCGAGCGAGGCAAGGCGCTCCACGTAGGGCTGGATGTCGTCGCCGACCGTCGCCATGACTAGCGGCTCGCCACCCAGCAGCTTCAGGTTATAGCCGATGTTACCCGCGGTGCCGCCGTACTCGCGCCGCATCTCGGGAGTCAGAAAGCACACGTTCAGGATGTGCAGCTGGTCGGGGAGCAGGTGGTTCTTGAAGCGATCCGGGAACACCATGATGGTGTCGTAGGCGATCGATCCAGTGACGAGCGTGCGCAATTCGGTTCTCCTGTGCGATGCGATGCGATGCGATGGGATGGGATGCGATGCGGTGCGGTGCGGTGCGCGGCCGGTCGCGCGGCGTCAAGGGTAAAAGAGGTAGATCCGGTAACCCGTGGCGCGCACGCGACTGGCGTCGAAGTACACGCGCGCTACGGCTTCGCCGCCTGCGGCGAGGCCGCGCTGGAGCCGGGTGCCGGCCGTGGCCACCGCGAGATAGTCCGACGGCGCCAGTACGCGCCGCACCACCGGGCGGTCCTGCTCGTCGGTCAGCGTCAGCTCGAGCGACGGAAACTCCTGCGGAAATCGCGCATGGTTGCGAATTACCGTATTGAGAACGATCACGTTGTGGCGCTGCGTATCGGCTTGGAGGTCGGACGATTCGATGCTCATCAGATCGGGACGCTGCGGCAGGTGCAGCTCGCACTGGAGTGCCAGGCAAAGAGCGGCGAGCGCCGGCCGGGTCTGCGGATAGCGGGCCACGACGTCGCTGCGTAGGTACAGCAGCAGCTGGAGCGCCAGCGTTGCCGCGGCGATGAGCGCGAGCAAGCTCCAGGCGACCGTGAAGCGTGCCCGCGGCCGCTCGTCGGCTAGGAACGCGAGCGGCGGTTCGCGATGCGGGGCGGCGTGGGGCGGCGTGGGGCGGCGTGGGGCGGCGGGGACGGCGGGGGCGGCGGGGACGGCGGGGACGACCGGGGCCGGGCGCGCTTGATCCAGCGCAACCTCTTCGATCAGCACCTCCTCCATCGCCAGTGGCGTGCCATGCGCGGACCCGCTCCGCGGCGCCCCAGCGCGAGAGAGGTCGCGCGCTTCCCCAACAGACCGTGTCCCTTCGACGGGCGGCGCGCCGCGCGCGGCTTCGAACAGCCCGAGCTGCGGGGAGGGTTCGGGCGAGGCCGTCGCGCTCGGTTGCTCGATCAGCGCCGCGACCCCGTTGAAGACCGTGCCGCACTTGCCGCAGCGCACCTTGCCGCCCCGGACGGAAAGCTGAGTCGGCTGCACCCGGAACGTGGTGCCGCAGCTCGGGCAGCGGGTGATCAAGATCATCGCTTTGCTGCGGCGCTACCGGCTGCGCGCCGGTGGCCTGCGAGCAGCACCCAACCCTGCTCTTCGCCCTCCGCGGCAAGATCGAAGTCCGGTGCGTACGCGTCGATCACCGCGGTAGCCTGCGAGACGAGAATGCCGGAGAGCGCAATCCGTCCGCCGGCGCAGGTGCGCCGCGCGAGCGCGGGCTGGAGCAGCACGAGTGGGTTGGCGAGAATGTTGGCTACGACCACGTCGTAGTCTCCGGCCGGCAGCGTTTCGGGGGCTGCCGTGCCCACCGCTACGCAGTTGCGCAACGCGTTGTGTGCCGTGGTCTCTAGCGCTTGCGGGTCGAGGTCGACCGCGTCGACCTTGCCTGCGCCGAGCTTGGCGGCGACGATCGCCAATATACCGGAACCGCATCCGTAGTCCAGGACGCGCAGCCGAGTAGACGCGGGCCAAGAAGTCGCAGGGAAAGAGAGGCCGCTCCTTTCCCCCGCACTCCCATCTTCGTCTTGCTTGCCGGCTGCTGAGGCGGGGGCGTTGGGCTCCGCCGGCCGCATCGGCGGCAGCGAGGCGATGGTGCGCTCGAGCCATGCCAGCACGAGCCTGGTCGTGGGGTGACTGCCAGTACCGAACGCGAGGCCCGGATCGAGCCGCACCACGACTGCTTGCGGATCGGGCGGTTCGTGCCACGTCGGCACGATCCAGAGCCGATCTCCGACCGCTAGCGGCGGGAACTGCGCCTGGCTGGCGCGCACCCAGTCCTGCTCGTCCACGCGCGAGCGCGCGAAAGCAGGCGGGGTGCCGAGGCCCGCCACGCCCGCGGCCGCCGCAACGACAGCATTGCAGTCCGCGCCCGGATCGAGCAGGGCCTGCACTCGGTTGCGGTGCCAGGTCGCCGGCGTGCTCCAGCCGGGCTCGGCGAAGCGCGCCCGCTCGAACGCGCTGCCGGCCTCGGCGTCCTCGATCGAAACGGAGATGGCGCCCGCCTCGAGCAGCGCGTCGGAGAACGCCTCGGCGTGCGCCTCGTCGACTTCGAGCGTCAACGCGAGCCAGGCCACGTGCGCCTCACTTCGGCTTCTTCTTTTCCTGCGCCAGCTTCTGCTCGAGATAATGTATCGAGACGGCGCCGCGGACAAAGCGGCTGTCGTGCAGAAGCTCCCGGTGCAGCGGGATGTTGGTCTGGATGCCCTCGATCACCGTCTCGGACAGCGCAATACGCATGCGACGGATGGCCTGCTCGCGCGTGTCGCCATAGGCGATTACCTTGCCGATCAGCGAGTCGTAGTAGGGCGGGACGCTGTAGCCCTGGTACACGTGCGAATCCACCCGGATACCCGGACCGCCGGGCGGATGGTAGGAGGTGATGCGGCCCGGAGACGGCGTGAACTTGTAGGGATCCTCCGCGTTGATGCGACACTCGATGGCGTGGCCGCGCGGCTGGATGTCCTTTTGCCGGAAGCGCAGCTTCTCGCCCGCGGCGACGCGGATCTGCTCCTGCACGATATCGATGCCGGTGACCATCTCGGTCACCGGATGCTCGACCTGGATGCGCGTATTCATCTCGATGAAGTTGAACTCGCCGTCCTCGTACAGGAACTCGAAGGTGCCCACACCGCGGTAGCCGATCTTGCGGCACGCCTCCACGCAGCGCTCGCCGACTTTGTCGCGCAGTCTTTGGGCCAGCTCCGGCGCCGGCGCCTCCTCGATGATCTTCTGGTGGCGCCGTTGCAGCGAGCAATCGCGGTCACCGAGAATTACCACGTTCCGGTGGCTGTCGGCGAGTACCTGGATCTCGATGTGGCGCGGATTCTCCAGGTACTTTTCGACGTACACCATCGGGTTGGAGAACGCTGACTGGGCTTCGGCGCGCGTCATGTTCACCGCGTTGAGCAGCGCCGCCTCGGTGTGCACGACCCGCATGCCGCGCCCGCCGCCGCCGCCTGCGGCCTTGATGATGACCGGATAGCCGACCTTGCGCGCGATGCGCACCACCTCCTTCGGGTCCTCCGGCAGCGCCCCCTCGGAGCCGGGCACGCAGGGCACTCCGGCCTTGATCATCGCCAGCTTGGCGCTGACCTTGTCGCCCATGAGGCGGATGCTATCGGCGCTCGGGCCGATGAATACGAAGCCAGAACTATCTACCCTCTCGGCAAAATCGGCGTTTTCCGCGAGGAAGCCGTAACCGGGGTGGATAGCCTCGGCATCAGTGACTTCTGCCGCGCTGATGATAGCCGGGATGTTGAGGTAGCTCTGCCCCGCCGCCGCCGGGCCGATGCATACTGACTCGTCGGCGAGCTTCACGTATTTGGCCTCGGTATCGGCCTCCGAGTGCACGACCACGGTGCGAATGCCCAGCTCGCGACACGCGCGCTGGATGCGAAGCGCGATTTCGCCTCGGTTCGCGATCAGAATCTTGCCGAACATGGAGGACCGGGGGCTGTAATGCGGGGTTGCGGCGTCGGGTCGCCGGCCTGGGATTGCCGGCTAGCCGATGAGAAACAGCGGCTGGCCGTATTCGACCGGCTGGCCGTTTTCGACCAACACCGCCTTGATGATGCCCGAGGCGTCCGACTCGATCTCGTTCATCAGCTTCATCGCCTCGATGATGCACAACGTTTGCCCCTCCTTGATGGTCTGGCCGACCTCGGCGAAGGCCTTCGCGTCCGGCGAGGGGGACCGGTAGAAGGTGCCGACCATGGGCGACTTCACGATGTGGCCTTCCTGCCCATCCGCGCCTTGTGGGGCCTGCGCGGGCGCGACGGGCCCTGCCGCCTCTGCCGCGGCGACTGCGGCGGCGGCCGTCAGAGCCGCAAGCGGGGTGACGCTTACGCCGCCGCCGCGCACGATCTTGACCTTTTCCTCTCCCTCGGTGATCTCCAGCTCCGCAATGCCGGATTCCTGCACGAGGTCTATGAGCTTCTTCAGCTTGCGCAAGTCCATATAGTTGGTTGCCCCTTCCCCGACGGGCGTGCCGCGACGCCCCATGGGCGCCGCGCCGGGCTCAGTCCCGGGTGCCGCCTGCGGCCTTGACCAGCGCGTAGGCGAGCGCCAAGTCGTAGCCCTGAGTTCCCAGCCCGCAAATCGTGCCCACTGCCACGTCTGAAAAATAGGACCGCTGCCGGAACGGCTCGCGTGCATGGAGGTTCGACAGGTGCACCTCGATGAACGGAATGTCCACGGCGGCAAGCGCGTCGCGCAGCGCGATGCTGGTGTGCGTGTAAGCCGCCGGATTGAAGATGATGAAGCCAACCCCTTCGCGCCCCGCCTGGTGGATGCGATCGACCAGCGCTCCTTCGTGATTGGATTGGAAGCAGTGCACATCCACGCCGGTCGGCTTCGCAGCGGCGGTCAGCCGGCGATTGATGTCATCGAGGGTTTCCCGACCGTAGATCCCCGGCTCGCGTGAGCCGAGCAAGTCCAGATTGGGACCATGCAGTACCAGCACGCGCTTACCTACAGATTTGGAATTTTTACGCATTTTCGCAGCAGTTCGCCGCATTTTACCCCAAGGTCTTCTCCGCCCTATGCGCCGGCGGCACAGGCTACCCCTCAGGCCTCAAGGAGTGCGGTGAGCTTTGTGCGCAGCACCGCCTCGCTGAGCTCGCCAAGCTTGCGGTAGCCGATCGAACCATCGCGGTGCAGGACAACAGTATAGGGCAAGCCACCCTCGGCATTGCCGAGCTCCCGCATCAGGGCAAGGCCGTCTTTCGGCGCAATGAGAACAGGATAGCTGATCTGGATCATTCTTGAAAATTCGACGACTTTAGCGGCGGAATCGACGGCGATCCCTACAACTTCGACGCCGGAGGGGGCCAACTCCTTGCGCAGTATCATGAGCATAGGGATTTCCCGTCGGCATGGCGGGCACCACGTTGCCCAGAAGTTGCAGACTAGGATTTTCCCTTTCCATTCAGAAAGCTTTATGGTCCTGCCCGCGAGGTCGGTGAAGTCCGCGGTCTGAAGCGCCGCCGCCGCGCTGGTACGGTTTTGGAAGAGGCCGCCGGCGAACACCCCAAGGATCGCCGCAGCCAGCCCAAGAGTCCCTAGCCCGAGGACCTCACGTCGGCTGAGGGGCATGCTGCCTGTTGTCGACCAGGGCGCCGACTTCCGCAATGCTGGCCCGATCGATCGTGCGTCCGGTCTGTGAGGTCTTGATCGCGAGGCGCTCGTCGCGCGGATCGAATACCGAGAGCTTGAGGGGTGCGCCCTGCCAGGCGATCGTGAGTTGCGTCACGGCGCGCGGCCGGTCGCCGGAATAGCGGCGGACCTCGCTCGCGGTGTAGTCAATATTGCGGTCGAGCAGGAACAGCTCCACTTCCTTGCTGCTCTGCGGAAACAGTTGCAGATCGATTTCGGCGTAGGGTCCGGCGATGCCCTTCAGCACGGGACCCGTGAGGTAGGGGTTGAAGCGTGCCAAGGCGCGCATCGCATCGAGCGCGATGCAGCGCAGCTCGGCGATGCGCTGGGGGTGCTCGTCCGCCTGGTACAGATCCCGGTAGGCGCGTAGCTCGGCTTCCACCTCGTCGTTTGCGGGCAGTGCCTGGCGATCGTCTTCGGCGCCGAGTTGGCGCGCAGCTTTGCGTTTGGCGAGGGCGAAATCGTCGATTCCGTCTTCGGCCATGATTCTGGCCGCGACGGCTGCGATGCGCGCTCGCATGCCGTTTTGCCGCATAGGCCGGCGGCTCATGGCAGTACCTCATGCGGTGTGGAAATGCGATCGGCATGATAGCGCAGCGCAATGCATGGGGTTCCGCTCGCATCGCGTACAATCGGCGGCCCTTTCGCCGCACGACTATGCCTGCCCACCTTCATATCCTTGGCATCTGCGGCACCTTCATGGGCGGGGTAGCGGCCATCGCCACGCAGGCCGGGTACCGGGTCACCGGCTGCGACGCCAACGTTTATCCACCGATGAGCGACCAACTGGCCGCGCTCGGCATCGAACTGATCGAAGGTTTCGGCGCCGATCAGATGAGCCTCGCCCCCGATCTGTGGGTCGTCGGCAACGTGGTGGCACGCGGCAATCCACTTATGGAGGCGATACTGGATCGCGGCGAGCGCTATGTCTCCGGCCCGCAATGGCTTGGGGATCATGTACTTTTCGGTAAGTGGGTGCTTGCAATCGCGGGCACGCATGGTAAGACAAGCACTACGTCGATGCTGGCTTGGATACTCGAGCACGCCGGGTTCGGACCGAGCTTCCTGGTCGGCGGCGTGCCATCCAACTTTACCTCCTCGGCGCGTCTCACCGGCTCGCGTTTCATGGTGCTCGAAGCCGACGAGTACGACACGGCGTTTTTCGACAAGCGTTCCAAGTTCGTTCACTACCGCCCCAAGACCGCAATATTGAACAATCTGGAGTACGATCACGCTGACATCTTCGCCGATCTTGCAGAGATCGAGCGCCAATTTCATCATTTGGTACGTACGATTCCGGGGTCCGGCCAAATCATCTCGAACGGCGCCGATGCCGCCCTCGATCGGGTACTGGAACGCGGCTGCTGGACGCCCGTGGAGAGATTCGGGATCCGGGGAGGGTGGGAGGCCGGCGAGCCGGACGAGGCAGGCGGCTTCGAGGTCGCCTGGGGTGGTGAGCCCGTGGGACACCTCGCCTGGGACCAGCTGGGACGCCACAACCAGCTCAACGCGCTGGCCGCGATTGCGGCGGCGCGCCACGCGGGAATTCGGCCGGAGGTCGCGATCGCCGCGCTGGGCAGCTTTGCCGGGGTCAGGCGCCGAATGGAGCTGCGCGGCCGAGTGAAGGGGGTCACGGTGTACGACGACTTTGCCCACCACCCGACCGCCATCCGCAGCACACTCGCCGGGCTGCGGCGCCGTGTCGGCCGCGCGCGCATCCTGGCGGTGCTGGAGCCGCGCTCCAATACGATGAAGCTCGGCGTGATGAAGGACGCATTGCCGGACAGTCTTGCGGGCGCCGACCGCGTCTTCGTGTACAGCGCCAATCTGGGTTGGGACGCAGGAACCGTGTTCCGGCCGCTTGGCGAGCGCTGTCGCTGCATCGGCTCGATCGAGTCTCTGGTGGCCGCGATCGCCGCCGAGGCGCGCGACGGCGACCAGGTGCTGGTGATGTCCAACGGCGCCTTCGGCGGGATTCACGACAAGCTCCTGGGCGCGCTCACGCGTAGGGAAACGGCCACTGGCGGGTCGTTTGACGCAGGCCACTGACTCGACGGCGGCATGATCGTCTACCTGCACGGCTTCAACAGCGCCCCAGGTTCGCATAAGGCGGGCGCATTGCTGGCCTACATGGAGGCTCGCGGGCTCGGCGGACGGTTCGCCTGCCCGGCGCTGCCGCATCGGCCGCAGGAGGCGCTGCGCTGCATCGAGGGTGAGCTCGCGCGTCACGCAGGGCAGCGGATAACGCTGGTGGGCAGCTCGCTCGGCGGCTTTTACGCCACCTGGCTCGCCGAGCGGCGCGATTTGCGCGCGGTGCTGATCAATCCCGCGATTACGCCGCACATCGGCCTGCAGGCCTACCTTGGTCCGCAGCGCAATCTGTACACGGGGCAGGAGTACGAGCTCACGCGCGCCGATCTAGAGGGCTGGCGCACGCTGGCCGTTGAGCGCGTCGACCCCGAGCGCTATCTGCTGCTGCTGGAAACCGGCGACGAAGTGCTCGACTGGCGAGAGGCCGCAACGAAATATGAAGGCGCGCGCATGGCGATTCGCTTTGGCGGCGACCACACCCTGAGAAGCTTCCTCGAACATCTGCCGCGCGTTCTGTGCTTTGCCGGATTGTCGGCGGCCTGAGCCCGGCGCGCCGCGCGCAGGCCAGTCGAGAACCTCCCCGCCGCGCGCCGCTCCAATACGCGGTGCGGTGCGGTACGCGGCCGGCCTTGCGCGCGCGTGCCCCTATAATCCGGCGGTTCAGCCGCGGCATGACGATGCAAGTTCTCTATGAAGAAGACGGCGAGTTCAAGGTGGGCGCGGTGCTGGCGCAGGCCCCGGTGTCGTTCCAGGTTGAAAGTCCGCACGGCCGGCGCTCGAAGGTCAAGGCCACCAATGTATTGATAAGCTTCGAGCGGCCGGCGGCCGCCGAGCTCCTCGCTGACGCGCGGAAATTCGCCACCGCTCTGGATACCGACTTCCTGTGGCAATGCTGCAGCGGCGCCGAGTTCCATTTTCTCGACCTGGCGCGTGAATACGTCGGCCGCGAGCCCGCGCCGGCCGAGGCCGCCGGCGTGCTTCTCAAGCTGCACTCGGCGCCCATGTATTTCTACCGTCGCGGCCGCGGCCGCTACCAGGCGGCGCCCGAACAGACCCTCAAGGCCGCGCTAACCGGCATGGAGAAGAAGAAGCGCGTGCAGGAGCAGATCGCCGGCTGGGCAGTCCGGCTGGCACAGTTGGAGTGTCCCCCCGAGATCGCGGCGCTGCGCGACGAGCTGCTGTACCTGCCGGATCGCAACAAGCCCGAGACCAAGGCCTTCGAGCAGGCGTGCAAGGACACCGGGCTCACGGCGGCCAAGTTGCTCGAACGTTGCGGCCAGTTGCCAGACAGCCACGCCTACCATCTCAACCGCTTCCTGTTCGAGTTCTACCCGAAGGGAACATCGTCTCCGGCCTACGAGCCGCCGTTGGTGGTGGCCGAGCTGCCGCTGGCGCAGGCGCAGGTGTTCAGCCTCGATGACATCGGAACTACGGAGATCGACGATGCGTTCTCGCTCACCAGGATCTCCGAGGACGAGCTGCGCATCGGCATTCACATCGCCGCGCCGGCGCTCGGCTTCGCGCCCGGCTCGGCGCTCGACTCCATCGCCCGGGAGCGGCTGTCGACCGCGTACATGCCGGGGCTCAAGTTCACGATGCTCCCCGAGGAGGTCGTCTCGCGCTTTTCGCTCGATGCAGGTAGCGAGCGGCCCGCGGTCTCGCTGTACCTCGACGTGTCGGCGCGCGACCTCGCGATCCGTGGCCGCCACAGCCGGCTCGAGCGGGTGCGCATCGCCGCCAATTTGCGCCACACCGAGCTCGAAGCGCTGAACGCCGAGTTCGAGGCGGGCCGCGCGACCGGGCTGCCGTTCGAGGAGGAGCTGCGCACGCTGTGGCGCCTGGCGCTCGCGCTCGAGGCGCGGCGCGGCAAGCCGAGCGTCAACGTCGGCATGGTGGACTACGCCTTCCGCGTCGAGGCGGGCCTCGTGACGATCGAGCCGCGCGGGCGCGGCGCGCCGCTGGACAAGCTGGTCTCGGAGCTGATGATCCTCGCCAACAGCACCTGGGGTGAGCTGCTCGCCGAGCGCGGCGCGGCCGCTATCTACCGCGTGCAGTCCTCGGGCAAGGTACGCATGAGCGTGCACCCCGAAGCGCACGACGCGCTGGGCGTGTCGTGCTACGCGTGGATGAGCTCGCCGCTGCGGCGTTACGTGGACTTGGTGAACCAGTGGCAGCTCGTCGCCGCGCTGGGCGGCACGCGGCCGCCGTTCGCGCGCAGCTCCGAGCAGCTGCTCGCGGCGATGCGCGCCTTCGAGCTCACCTACGCGCGATACGACGAGCACCAGCGCGCGATGGAAACGTACTGGAGCCTGCGCTGGCTACTGCAGGAGCGCGTCACGGAAGTGCAGGCCAAGGTGCTGCGTGAGAATCTGGTGCGCTTCGAGCGGCTACCGCTTGCGCTGCGGGTGCCGTCTCTTCCCGAGCTCCAGCCGGGCACACGCGTGCGCCTGGCTCTGCAGGAGGTGGACCTGCTCGAGCGTAGCGTGTCCTGTGCCTACCGGGCGACCCTCGGCGGAGAGGATACGGCGCTCGCTGCCGATGGGGCGGTGCAGGACCCATGAGTCCCGCTTCCGGCCGCTGCGCCCGGCGCGGCCTCGCGAAGAGCGTCTAGAATATCGGCCTGGATGCGGCATGAGGTGACATTGCAGGGAGCCGTCGCGACCAATCTACTGCACCCGTTCGAGGCCTGGGCGGGGCTCGACCGTCAGTCCCGCGTGCTGTACGGCTCGATCGTGGCGTCCCTGGTGGTGCACGCGGTAATCCTGACCCTGCACTTCAAGTTTCCCGAGGCGCTGCGCTGGAAGTCGGCCGACCAGCCCTTGGAAGTTGTTCTGGTCAACGCCAAGACGCGGGAGCGGCCGGCGCATGCCGAGGTGTTGGCGCAGTCGAACCTCGACGGTGGCGGCAACACGGATCTCACGCGACACGCCAGGACGCCGTTGCCGGTCACCCGTCCGCGCCGCCCCGGACACGATCTGGTCGAAGCGCGGCGGCGCGTGGCGCAGCTCGAGGCCCAGCAGCGCCGCCTGCTCACGCAGTCCCGGCGCGAGCGCGCCGCGGTGGTACCGAAGGCGCGCCAACTGGCGCCGGAGCAGGATCCTGCGCAGCAGCTTTCCGGGCGCGACCTCGCGGACCTGTCGCTCGCCGCCATGCGCCTGCAGGCGCAGATCGACCGCAACATCGAGGCCTACGAAAAGCGCCCGCGCAAGAGATTTCTCGGCGCGCGTGCCTCCGAGTACCGCTTCGCGCAGTACGAAGAGGAGTGGCGGCAGAAGGTCGAGCGCGTGGGCACCCTGAACTACCCTTCCGAGGCACGCGGCAGGCTGTACGGCAACTTGCGGCTCACGGTCACCATCCGGCCGGACGGCTCGGTGCAGTCGGTCGTGCTGGATCGCTCCTCCGGCCTCAGGGCGCTCGACGAGGCTGCCTTCAGGATCGTGCATCTTGCGGCGCCGTTCGAGAGGTTTCCGCCGGACATCCGTAAGGACACCGACTTGCTGGTGATTACGCGCACCTGGTTCTTCGGTCAGGGCGACAAGATCTGGACACAACAGTAGCGCCTGCGGCGGTCAACCCGCCGCTGGGCCCGGCACCGCCACTACGAACATTCACACATGCCTGATCGGTACGCAGTCATTGGCAATCCGGTGGCGCATTCCAGGTCGCCGTGGATCCACGCGCAGTTCGCCCGCGCCACCGGCCAGGACATCGACTACCTGCGCATCGAGGCGCCGCTCGACGCCTTCGCGCACGCGCTGGACGAGTTTCGCGCCGCTGGCGGGCGCGGGGCGAACATCACCTTGCCCTTCAAGGAACAGGCGTTTCGCTATTGCGGCGAGCTGAGCGCCCGCGCCTGCGAGGCGCGGGCGGTCAACACCCTGGTGCTCGACCGTGGCGCGCCCTATGGCGACAACACCGACGGGGTCGGGTTGCTGCGCGATCTGAGCGTCAACCTCGGGCGCACGCTGGTCGGCAAGCGGGTGCTGCTGATGGGCGCGGGCGGTGCCGCGCAGGGCGTGGTCGGGCCGCTCGCGGCGGCCGGCGTCGCGCAACTGGTGATCGCCAACCGCACGCCGCAAAGGGCGCGCGCGCTGGCGGCGCGCTTTCCGGCGGCGCCGCTCGAGGCCTGCGGCTACGACGCGCTCGCGGGCGAGGCGTTCGACCTGGTGATCAACGCCACCTCTGCGGGGATCACCGGCAGCCTGCCGCCGCTGCCGCCCGGCCTGTTTCGTCCCGGCGCGCTCGTCTACGACTTGCTCTACGGGCGCGACACGGCGTTTCTCGCCTTTGCGCGCGCGGCCGGCGCCGCGACCTGCGACGGCAGCGGCATGCTGGTCGAGCAGGCTGCCGAGTCGTTTTTCATCTGGCGCGGCGTGCGCCCCGCCACGGCTGCCGTGCTCGCGGCGCTGCGTGCCGGCTGAGACGGCGCTGCCATGCCGCGCAAGCGTGCCGCCGGCTGGAGGAGGGCTTCGCGTTATGCGCTGGGCGCGCTGGTGTTCGGCGTGTTCTGCGTGCAGGCGTGGTTCTACGTGCACGTCGCGTGGTGGGTCTCGCACAACCCCACCAGCACCGCATTCATGGAGCACCGCCTCGAGGAGCTGCGCGCGCGCGATCCCAAGGCGCGGCTGCACCAGCAGTGGGTGCCCTACGGGCGAATCTCGGTGTACCTGAAGCGCGCAGTGGTGGCCTCCGAAGACGCGAAGTTCCTCGACCACGCCGGATTCGACTGGGAGGCGATCGAGAAAGCCGCGGAGGAGAACGAGCGCAAGGGGCGCATCGTGGTGGGCGCCTCGACCATTAGCCAGCAGCTGGCGAAGAACCTGTTCCTCTCGGGCGAGCGCTCGTGGCTGAGGAAGGGCGAGGAGGCCGCGATTACTTGGATGCTCGAGTCCACCATGAGCAAGCGGCGCATCCTCGAGCTGTACCTGAACGTGGCGGAATGGGGCCGCGGCGGGGTGTTCGGCGCCGAGGCGGCCGCGCGCCACCATTTCGGAGTTTCCGCTTCGGCGCTCAGCCGCGAGCAGGCAGCCTGGCTCGCGGCGATCCTGCCCAGCCCGCGGCGCTACGAGCGCGGCCGCATGACGCGCTACCTTGCGCACCGCGTCAACGTGATCCTCGCGCGCATGCCTGCGGCGCAGATTCCCTAGGTCTCGTCGCCGCCTCCGTACGCGGCGGGCGCTTCATTTGTCCGGGTCCAGGGAGCCTTTTTCTGCTGCGGTCGCCGGCCGGGCAAAGGCCTCGGCCAGCCGGCGCGCGGCGAGAATCTGCGACTTGAGCGCGAAGTCGAAAAGGCCCACGCGCTGGGCGAACAGCTCGGTCGCGATGCTCGCGGGGTCCGCCGGCGCCAGCTCGAGGTAGGCGTCGGCTTCGCCGCTCGCGGTGACGATGCGCATGCCCTGGCTGCGCGCGAGATGCATCATGGCGCCGTTCTCGGCCAGGCAATGCATGAACAGCGTGCGGATGCTCCAGTTGCGCGCGTGCATGTGGCTGCGCGCCAGCAACGCGCCGCCGATGCCGCGCCCGCGATGAGCGGGCAGCACCGAGACGCCGAGCTCCACGAAGCCGTCGCCGCGCGCCAGGTGCGCCGCGCCGACCAAGCGCAGCTCGTCGTCGAATACGCCGAAGACGGCATCGCGCGAGTAATCGATGCGCGCCGCGTAGTCGCGAATCGCCTGGTCGGGCAGCGCGATGCCGAAGCGCAGGCGCCGGTCATCGGCGTCGAGGGCGAGCAAGTGCCGCTCAAGCTCCGGGCGCTCGGCCCTGGAGAGCTCCCGGGTAACGACGCTCAAGACTTCGCCTCTCGTAATTCGATGCGCGCCGGCATGCGAGGTCCGCGTTGCTGGCGGCTGATCTAGCCGGCCTCGCGAAATGCCGCACGCGCCGCCTCGAGCGTCGCCTCGACCTCGGCCGCGCCGTGTGCCGCGGACACGAACCCGGCTTCATAGGCCGAAGGCGCGAGGTACACCCCACGCGCGAGCATCACATGAAAAAAGCGCTTGAAGCGTTCCCGGTCGCACTGCATTACCTCGGCAAAACGCGTCGGCGGCGCAGGGCGGAAGTAAATCCCGAACATGCTGCCGATCGCCTGCGCCGAGAACGCAACTGCGGCCGTGCGCGCCTCGGTCGCGAGGCCCTCGACCAGGGCCCGCGTCGTGGCGGTCACCCGGTCCTGAAAGCCGGGCTGCGCCACGAGCTTGAGGGTGGCGAGGCCGGCGGCCACCGCGACCGGGTTGCCCGAAAGCGTACCCGCCTGGTAGACGGCGCCGAGCGGGGCAATGCGCTGCATGATGTCGCGCCGCCCGCCGACCGCGCCCACCGGCAGCCCGCCACCGATCACCTTGCCCAGGGTGGTGAGATCAGGGTGCAGGCCAAAGTACGCCTGCGCGCCGCCGGTTGCGACGCGAAAGCCGGTCATTACCTCGTCGAAGATCAGCACCGCGCCGTGGCGCGTGCACAGTTCGCGCAGCGTCTGCAGGAAGCCGGGCCTGGGCAGTAACAGATTCATGTTGCCTGCCACCGGCTCGACGATCACGCCGGCGATCTCGCGGCCGCGCGCCGCGAACAGGGACTGCACCTGTGCGGTGTCGTTGTAGTCGAGCACGATGGTGTGCTGCGCAGTCTCCGGCGGCACGCCGGCGGAGCTCGGGTTGCCGAAGGTGAGCGCACCCGAGCCCGCCTTGACCAGCAGGCTGTCGGCGTGGCCATGGTAGCAGCCCTCGAACTTCACGATGGCGTTGCGGCCGGTATGGCCGCGCGCCAGCCGGATCGCGGTCATGGTCGCCTCGGTGCCCGAGGACACGAGGCGCAGCAGCTCGATCGAGGGCACGAGGTGGCGTATCGCTTCGGCCAGCTCGATCTCGGCCTCGGTCGGCGCGCCAAACGAAAGCGCACGCGCGGCGGCTGCCTGCACCGCCTCGATCACCGCGGGATGGGTGTGCCCGACGACCATCGGTCCCCACGAACCGACGTAGTCGATGTAGCGCTTGCCATTGGCGTCCCAGAGATAGGCGCCGCTGGCGCGCTCGAGGAACGGCGGCGTGCCGCCGACGGCGCCGAAGGCACGCACGGGGGAGTTCACCCCTGCCGGGATGCTGAGCTGCGCGCGTGCGAACAAGGCTGCGTTGCGATCGGTCATGCGATGGCGAGGCCATGAGGCTGGAACAGCCGCGCGTAGGCCTTCGCTCGCGCGTCGACATCCGGCGCGTCGAACAGGTCCGAGATCACGGCCACGCAATCGGCGCCGGCGGCGATGACCTGCGGCGCTTGGTCCAGGGTGATGCCGCCGATGGCCACCAGGGGCACGCCGAGCTCGCGCGCCGCGCCGAACAGCGCGAGCGGCGCGCGCGCAGCGTGCGGCTTGGTCGCCGAGGGAAAAACACTGCCGAATGCGACGTAGTTAGCACCCGACGCGACCGCGACGCGCGCCAGGTCGAGTCGGTCGTAGCAGGAGGCGCCCAATAACCTGTCGCCGACCATTCGTCGCGCAGCACCGAGCGCGCCGTCGTCGCGTCCGATGTGGGCCCCGTCGGCGCCGACTTCGAGCGCGAGGGGTACGTCGTCGTTGACGATGAACGCGACACCCTTGTCCCGGGCGAGCGCGGCGAGCGCGCGCGCCTCGCACGCGCGCTGCGCACGGCCCGCCTGCTTGTTGCGGTACTGCAGCGCCGCCCAGCCGCCGCGCTCGGCGTGCTCGAGCGCGCGGCCCACCCGCTCGATCAGCCACGCGCTATCCGTGCTGTCCGGGGTGATGGCGTAAAGGCCGCGCAACTTCACTCCTCGCCCGCCCGTTCCGGGCCGCGCTCGACATCGCGCGCCCAAAAAAAGCGGTCCGGAAGGTGCTGCCCCATGCCCGGGCGGAATCCTCCCGCAAGCGCCTGCCACGTGTATTCCTGCGCTTCGTGCACCGCCTCGGGGACCTGCAGACCGTTGGCGAGCGTCGCCGCGATCGCCGAGGCGAGCGTGCACCCCGAGCCGTGGTAGCTGCCCGGCAGGCGCCGCCAGCGGTCGGCGCGCACGATGCCGTCCTCGTCGTACAGCGTATTGATCACCTCGGCGGTCGGTTCATGCGTCCCGGTGACCAGCACGTATTCACAACCGAGCCCGATCAGGCGCCCAGCGCAGGCCTCGAGCGTGGGCTCGTCCTCGTCGTCGCCGCTTTCGGCCAGTCGCCGCGTCTCGAGGCTGTTCGGTGTGAGTACGGTGGTCTGGGGCACCAGCAGCTCGCGCATGACCTCGATCAGCTCCTCGCCCGCCAGCGCGTCGCCGCGCCCCGAGGCGAGCACCGGATCGAGCACCACGGGAATTTCCGGATAGTCGGCGATGATCTCGGCGATCGCTGCGGCGTTCTCCACGCTGCCCAGCACCCCAATCTTGAACGCCGCGACCGGCATGTCCTCCAGGAGCTTGCGCGCCTGGTCGGCGACCCAGTCCGCCTCTATCGGCAGCAGACCGTCCACGCCGCGCGTGTCCTGGACGGTGAGAGCAGTGAGCACCGAAAGCGGGTGGCAGCCCATGCTCGCCAACGTCAACAGGTCCGCCTGCAGCCCGGCGCCCCCGGTCGGATCGGACGCGGCAAAAGTGAGTACGATAGGCGGAAGCGAGGCCATGTGAGCCGCGGCGGCGGGTGCGCGGCGGTGCATCGAGCCGACACGCAGAATCAGTTAAGATGCCGAGCCATTTTAACCCGCCTGCGTTTCATGAGCGACGACAAGCAGTATCGGACCTGGATGTGCCTGATTTGCGGCTTCGTTTACGACGAGGCGGCCGGGCTGCCCGATGAAGGAATAGCGCCCGGCACGCGCTGGGAGGACGTGCCGATGAACTGGACGTGTCCCGAGTGTGGTGCGCGCAAAGAGGATTTCGAGCTGCTTCAAATTTGACCGGGGCGTGATTTATTGCGCGCTGAGCGTAGCCACACCACGGCAACGTCGTATATTCTTTTGGCACGCTGTGGCGCGCTGTCGCCCGCGGCATGGGCGTGCGAGCGCGGCGTGTGAACAGGGGGGCTTGTCGCAATGACCGAACCGGCGGCTTTGGCTGGCGTCAAGGTGATGGTGATCGACGACTCGAACACCATTCGCCGCAGCGCCGAGATTTTCCTGCTGCAGGCCGGCTGCAGCGTGATCCTCGCCGAGGACGGCTTCGATGCCCTGGCGAAGATCGCCGACCACCAGCCGGATGTCATCTTCGTCGACATCATGATGCCGCGCCTGGACGGCTATCAGACCTGCGCGCTGATCAAGAAGAGTTCGAAGTTCTCCGCCACACCGGTGGTCATGCTGTCCTCGAAGGACGGGCTGTTCGACCGCGCGCGCGGTCGCATGGCGGGCTCGAACGAATACCTCACCAAACCCTTTACCAAGGAAAATCTGCTGCGCACGGTCGCCACACACGCCGTGCCGGGCCCCGACACCGGAAACTGAGCGACGGAGAATTCCATGCCTGTGAAGAAAATCCTCGTGGTCGACGATTCTGCGACCGACCGCCAATACCTGCTCGAGAGCCTGTCCAAGCTCGGCTATCAGGTGGTGCTCGCCGATGGCGGCGAGGCCGCGGTGGCCAAGGCGCGATCGGAGAAGCCGGACCTGGTACTGATGGACGTGGTGATGCCTGGCGTGAGCGGATTTCAGGCGACGCGCGAGATCACCCGCGACGAGGCGACCAAGCACATTCCGGTGATCATCTGCACCACCAAGTCGCAGGAGACCGACCGGATCTGGGGCATGCGCCAGGGCGCGCGGGATTTCCTGACCAAGCCCATCAACATGTCCGAGCTGGCGGCGAAGATCGCCGCTCTCGCCTGAGCGCTTGCCATGGCGACGCGCGGCAGCCTGAAGGCATTCCAGGAAAGCCTGGCGGCCCGGCTGCAGGCGGCGGCGGGCAGCGAAGCGCCAAGCGCGCGGCTGTCGTTCGAGGCCGGCGACGACCTCTGGCTGCTACGGCTCGAAGCCTCCGGTGAGGTGCTTCCAGTCCCCGAGATCGAGCACGTGCCGCTGACCAAGGACTGGCTTCTAGGCGTAGCGAACCTGCGCGGCGTGATCTATGGGGTGACCGATTTTTCCCGGTTCCTGGGCGCCGCGCCGACCGTGCGTGAACCCGGCAACCGGCTGGTGCTGATCGGCCAGCCGCTGGCGATCAACGCCGCGCTGCTGGTGACGCGTTTGGCGGGGCTGCGCAATGTCGCGGAGCTGGAGCCGATCGAGGAAGACGCGAGCAGCGCGCCTTGGGCGCGCGAGGCCTGGCGAGACCGCGCCGGGCGCGTCTGGCGTGAGCTCGACGCGGCACGCTTGCTGGCGCAGCGGGAGTTTTTGGACGTGGCGCTTCAATAGACACTTGGCGTGCGGCGAAATACCGCGCACCGAAGGAGCTCGGAGGAAACATGGCATCTAACCCGCCCCTTACGACGTCCCTGCCCGGAGTCGGGCGCGCCCAGACCAAGCCCACTGCGCCGCCGGACGCCGGCGGCGAACCCGTGCTCACCAAGCAGGCTGCCGGCCTGCCGCTCATGCGCGGTCTGTCCCTGCGGCGGCAGCTCGCGATCCTGGTTCCGCTGTTCGTGCTGCTGCTCGCGGCCGCGGTGCTGCTGGTGTGGACCAACTACCGCGATTCCAAGTTCGGTGCGCAGTACATCGCCGACGCCGGTCAGCTGAGGATGCTTTCGCAGCGCCTCGCCAAGGCGTCGCTGCAAGGTCTGCTCGGCACCCCGGAGGCGTTCAAGGAGGTGCAAGCGAGCCGCGACACGTTCGCCGCGCTCCTCGCGCGATTGCGCGACGGCGGCACCGTTGACGGCACCGTATTGCCCCCCAGCCCTGCGCGCGTGCGCCCGGCGCTCGATACTTTGAGCACGGTGTGGCGGGGAACCGAGCGCAACGCGCAGACCCTGCTGCGCGAGCAACAGGTGCTGATCGGCCTCGGCACCGCGGTGCGGCGCGTCAACGACGCGAACCCGCACCTGCTCGATCTCGCCGAACAGGTCGAGGCCCTGAAGCTGGAAAGCGGTGCCTCGACGCGCGAGATCTCGGCCGCCGGCGAGCTGGTGATGCTGACGCAGCGCTTGGCTAAAAACGCGAACGCACTGCTCGCCGGGCAGACCATCGAGCCCGAGGTCGCGTTCCTGCTCGGCAAGGACACCAATGAGTTCCGCAGCTTGGTCGACGCACTGCGAAACGGCAACACGGTCCTGCGCTTGTCCCCGCCGAAGCAAGCCGCTACCCAGACCAAGCTGAACGAGCTCGGCAAGGCGTTCGACGGCTATCAGCAGGCGGTGGCCTCGATATTGGGAAACATGCAGCGGCTGATCGCCGCGAAGGATGCCGCGTCCGCGGTGTTCAACCAGTCGGACAAACTGCTCGCTGCGACCGACAACCTCACGCGCGCATACGAAATCAACCTTGCCGAGAGTAAGGCGATCTACGCCATCGCGGCAGTCGTGGTGCTGATGGTCGTGGTACTCGTCCTGATGGCGCTCGCCTACGTGCGCGATGAACGCCTGCGCCGCGAGGAAGCCGAGAGGCAGGAGACTACGGCCAGGCAGCAAAACGAGCGCAACCAGAAGGCCATCCTGCGCTTGATGAACGAGATGCAGTACTTCGCCGAGGGCGATCTCACGGTGCGCGCCACGGTGACCGATGAGATCACGGGCGCCGTCGCGGATTCGGTGAACTACGCGATCGAGGAGTTGCGAACTTTGGTCAGTCGCGTGACGGCGGCCGCTGACCAGGTGACCTCGGCCAGCGAGTCGGCGCAGCACACCTCGACCGCGCTGCTCGCGGCCACCGAACAGCAATCGCAGGAGATTCGCCAGGCGAGCGCGCAGGTACTCGGCATGGCGCGCGCGATCAATGACGTATCGGCGCGCGCTACCGAGTCGGCGGAGGTCGCGCGTGCGTCGCTAACTGCGGCCGGCAAGGGGCAGAACGCGGTGCATGACGCGATCTCCGGTATGAACGAGATCCGCGAGCACATCCAGGACACCGCCAAGCGCATCAAGCGCCTGGGCGAGTCCTCGCAGGAGATCGGCGAGATCGTGGAGCTGATCTCCGACATCACCGAGCAAACCAACGTGCTCGCGCTCAACGCCGCCATTCAGGCGGCCTCGGCGGGGGAGGCGGGGCGCGGTTTCAGCGTCGTGGCCGAGGAGGTGCAGCGTCTTGCGGAGCGTTCGGCCGAGGCCGCCAAGGAGATCGGCGCGCTGGTCAAGACGATTCAGACCGATACCCAGGACGCGGTCGGCGCCATGGAAAAGAGCACGCAGGGCGTCGTGGAGGGCGCGAAGCTGTCGGACGCGGCCGGTCAGGCGCTGACCGAGATCGGCGCGGTCTCGCGCCGGCTCGCCGAGCTGATCGAGAACATTTCGCGCGCCACTCAGACGCAGGCCAAGTCCGCCGGCGCGGTCGCGGCCGGCATGCGCAATATTCTCGGCGTCACTGAGCGGGCCACCGCGGGCACCCAGCGCACCGCCGCCTCGGTCAGCCAGCTCGCCGGCTTGGCGCGCGACCTCAAGAGCTCGGTGGCGGACTTCAAGCTCTGAGCAACCCAACCCCAAGCGCGGCATCGGAGCTGCCATGAGCGCCCTGCTCGACATCGGCCCGCTCACCTGGGTCAAGAGCGAGATCGATTCCTCGCTCGAACGGGCGCACGCGGCGCTGTGCGAGTTCGGCGGCGACGCGCAGCACCGCGCCGACGAGCTGAAGCTCTGCCGCACGCACCTGCACCAAGCCGCCGGCGCGGTGCACATCGTCGGGCTCGAGGGGGTGTCGCGACTGTTCGAGGAGACCGAGCGTCTGGTCAGCGACATCGAGGCGGGCAAGCTCGATCCGGCACCGATCGTGCTCGATGCGCTCAAGCGCGCGATCGTCGCGATCGGCAAGTACCTCACGGAGCTGCTCGATGGCGCCGTCGACCAGCCGCTGAGGCTGCTGCCGGAATACCGTACCCTGGCCCGGGCGCGCGGCGCGCCCGAGCCCGCTGCCTCCGAGCTGTTCTTTCCCGACCTGTCGCTGCTGCCGCCGCCGCGTGTCAAGCCCGCCGAGCGGCTGCCACGCGATCAGATGGAACCCTTTCTGCGCGCGCAGCGCGCCCGCTTCCAGCGCGGTTTCATCCAGTGGTTGCGCGAGCCGCTCGACGTCCCGGCGCTGGAGGAACTGCGCGCCGCAGTCGATGCGGTCGAACAAACGCAAACCGTTCCCGCGCAGCGCGCATTTTGGTGGGCGACGGGTGCCCTGTTTGATGCGCTCGCGCATGGCGATCTGGCTGCCGAGCTCGAGGTCAGGCAGCTGTGTACGCGAATCGAGCAGCAGCTGCGCCGCATGACCGAGGGCTCGCCCTCGGTGGCGCAAGGGCTACATCGCGAGGTGCTGTACTGGGTGGCGCACGCTGGCGCGGCGAGCGAGCGCGCCCGCGCGGTCAGGCAGGCATTTGCCCTGGACGGCAGCTTGCCCCCGCTCGAGTCCGCTGCGGTCGACATCTCGCAGCGTCTGATCGTCGTGCGCGGCCTGCGCGAGGCGATCGGCGCGGCCAAGGAGGCATGGGGCAAGTTCGCGATCGGCGCGGAGACCGCCCTCGCAACATTTGTGCAGCTGGCCCACAACGCTGTCGAGCACGCCTCCAAGCTCGACAATCCCGAGTTCGGCGCGCTGACCGGGGAGATCGAGCGGGTGGCGCTCGAACTGCAGGCCGCCCCGGCAAAAATGTCGGAGGCGGTTGCGATGGAAGTGGCCACGGCGCTGTTGGTAGCCGAGAGCGCAGCGGAGAACTACCGGCGGCAGCCGCCGAACTTCGCGCAGCAGGCGCAGACCATGCTGACGCGGCTGAAAGACGCTGTCTCAGGGGCGCGCGGCACCGGGCCGTTGCCGGTGGAACCGTTGCTCGACGAGGTGACGCGAAGGGCGCAGGACAAGCTGGCGCTGGACCGCGCACTGGCCGAGATGCAGGCCAACCTGCAGCGCATCGAGCAGATTCTGGATGCCTACTTCCGCGATCCAGCCAAAGGCGCGGAGTTCGGCACCCTGGATGCGCTGGTGTACCAGGTTTCGGGAGCGCTCGGCATGCTCGGGGAGGCGGAGGCGCGCGATGCGCTCGAGCGCTGCGCCGAGAAGCTGCGCGCGTTCGCCACCACGGCGGGGCGCCCACCGCAGGGCGAGTTCGAGGAGGTCGCGCAGATTCTGTCGGGCCTGGGCTTCTACCTCGATGCCCTGCGTCACGGCAAGGCGGACTTCGCCGCCATCATGCGTCCGGTGCGCGTCGCCGCGGCGGATGGCGCGCCTGCGTCCGCCGCGCCCAGCGTGGAGTCCGAGCTGGTGCAGGCGAAGCGCGACACGCAGGCAGTGTTCCAGACATGGCAACACAACCCGCAGGACGAGCAGCTCGAAGCGCAGCTCAGGAGCAAGCTCGAAGAGATCCGCGAGGGCGCGGAGCTGGTGGCGGACCAATCCCTCGGCGAGCAAGCGCAGCACGCGCTGACGGAGCTCGATGCCACTCCCGGCCCGCGGCGCGTCCTGGAACTCGACCGGACGCTGTCGGGCTTCGCCCCGCTCGCGCAAGCCTCGCCGCAGGCGCAGCGGCTCAGCCAGGCGAACGGGCAGACCATCGATCGGGAGCTGCTCGAGATCTTCCTGGAAGAAGCGGTCGATGTGCTTGCCTCGATCGGCGAGACCCTCGCGCACAGCCGCACCGAACCGGCGTCCACTTCGCATCTCGCGACCATCCGGCGCGGCTTCCACACGCTGAAAGGCAGCGGGCGCATGGTCGGCCTCACGCAGCTCGGCGAAGCGGCGTGGGCGCTCGAGCAGGTCATGAACCTTTGGTTGCAGGAGGAGCGCGGCGCAACGCCCGGCCTGCTTGAGCTGATCGGCATGGCGCACGCCAGCTTTGCGGATTGGGTGCAGCGGCTGCGCACCGGCGCGCCGCAGCCGGACCCCGCGCCGCTGATCGCGGCGGCCGAGCGCGTGAGTCGCGGCGAGCCGCTTGCGGCCGCGGCCGAGGGCGTCGCGCCGCAGGGGCTCGAGACCGCCGGTGTGGCTGCGGCTGCGGAGGATACGGTCGCGATCGGCGGGACGCGCGTCTCGTCCTCGCTGTACGCTGTGTTCGTCAACGAGGCGCGCCAGCATCTGGATGTGCTCGAGCGCGAGCTCGCGGCGTACGCCGCGGCGGGCGAGGCGCGCGAGGACCTGCTGCGCGCGGCGCATACGCTCGCCAGCATCTGCGCCACGCTGCAGGTGGACGCCATGCAGGCCCTCGGTTATGCCGTGGAAGCCGCGTTGCGGCGCTTGCAGCGGCGCGGCAGCGCACCGGACGGCGAATCGCTTGCCCGGTTGGGCGAGAGCATCGCGGCGCTGCGCGCCATGTACGGCGAAGTGCTCGAACGGCGCGTGCCGCAGGCGCGCGCAGACCTGCTCGGCGCGCTCGAGGCGCTCGCGGCCGGCCAAGCGCCGCTCAGCGAGCCGCTGCCGGGAGCGTTGTCGGACGCCGAACTGGTGGTGGAGGATATCCCGCTCGAGCGCCGCCAGGGCCGGCTTGAGGACGAAATCGATGCGCAGTTGCTGCCGCTGTTCCTGGAGGAAGCGCAGGAGCTCGCACCGCGCATGGGCGAACTGCTGCGCGCGTGGCGTGCGGAGGCGGCGAATTTCGAGTATGCCGAGGCCCTGCAGCGCGTGTTGCATACGCTCAAGGGCAGCGCGCGCATGGCCGGGGTGATGAGCCTGGGCGAGCTGGTGCACCAGATGGAGGGGCGCGTCGAGCGCGCGCTGGCGCTGAACCTGGCGCCGGCGCAGCTGTTCGACGAACTGGAGCAGGCCGGGGACCGTGCCGCCCTGCTGCTTGAGCGTCTGCAAAAGCCGGCTGTGGCGGAGCCGGCAGCCACCCCGCGGAGCCGCCCAACGGTGACGGCGCCGGCGCACGCACGCGCGTTGCTGCGCGTGCGTGCCGACATGCTCGACAAGCTGGTCAACGGGGCGGGCGAGGTCGCGATCGTGCGCACGCGCCTCGAGGGCGAGATGCGCACGCTCAAGCAGGCGCTCGGCGAGCTGACCGAAAACGTGGCGCGGCTGCGCCACCAGCTGCGCGAGGTCGAGATCCAGGCGGAATCGCAGATGCAGACCCGGGTGCGCGAGGCCGAGGAGCGCGCGCTCGAGTTCGATCCGCTCGAGTTCGACCGCTTCACGCGCTTCCAGGAGCTGACCCGGATGATGGCCGAGAGCGTCAACGACG
>Ga0307373_10000871_pt1 | contig 58040 bp, 51 predicted proteins | sample OX2MG_FD_202534 | JGI IMG/M metagenome (GOLD analysis project Ga0307373, IMG submission 202534) | Soil microbial communities from Risofladan, Vaasa, Finland - OX-2 | ecosystem: Environmental > Terrestrial > Soil > Coastal area > Acid sulfate soil | place: Finland: Risofladan, Vaasa | collected... | reverse complement strand
GCACCGGGTCGTGGAAGATGAACTCGGGCCAGACCGAATGGAAGGCCACGCGAGCTTCCGCCTCGAGGTCCGGCCGCAGGCTTGCAGTCACCGCCTCGATCTCCGGCACGATGAGAGCGTAGTGCGACCGCGCACCTCTGCCAGAAGAACAGGCGCCGGCAGCTACTTCGGAAGGATGTCATCAACCCCAGCGACGGGGGGCCTATCGGCCAGCACCAGTGCCCGTCGGCGGAACTCTGCGACGTATACCTTGGGCATGACCGTCTCCCTTCTGAACTGCTCGATTCTCACCAACCGAGTCCAGAAAGTGGGGTCCACATCAAAAGTTCGCTTTGGAGCGGGAGACCGGGTTCGAACCGGCGACCTTCTGCTTGGGAAGCAGACGCTCTGCCAACTGAGCTACTCCCGCCGCAGGCCGGAGTATATCGCGGTACGCTGTCGTTCTTGTTGCCGCCGAAGCGCCTCGAAGGAGCACCCGCCATGATCACCGCATTCCTGCTCGTCACCGCCGAGAGAGAGGCGCTGGGCAGTCTGGGGCCACGGCTGGCTGCCTGCCCCGGAGTGACCGAGGTCTACACCACAACCGGGGAGGTTGACTTCATCGCGAAGGCCGCTGTGGTGGACCTGGAAGCGTTGGCGGATCTGGTTCAAGACCATCTGGCCGCGATCGAAGGGATTGTCGCCACCAGTACCCATCTCGCCATGCGTCGGTACAACTCCGAGGAGCTCTCGGCCGCTTATGACCTCGGGGTTGACTGAGCTCTAGTCCTGGCACCAAACTGGTCGCCTCACAGGCCGACCGCCCCGACAATATGCCCAATCCCGGCTGTGACCACCATCGCCGCGGCACCTCCCACTAGGACTCGCACCATGCCGCGCTTCCACCTGGCTCCCCCTGCCATAGCGCCCAGCGCACCCAGCGCGGCCAGAGCGACCAGGGCCACCGCCCCCAGGGCGTAGGGGCGTGCTGCGCCAGGAGTCAGAATCGCGGCGATGATCGGGAGGGCTGCCCCGCCGGAAAAGGCTCCCGCCGACGATAGGGCGGCCTGGGTTGGCCGTGCCCTCCCCTGCTCCGTGATGCCGAGTTCCTCCCGGGCGTGGGTGGCCAAGGCGTCATTCCTCATCAGTTGAGCGGCGACTTCGCGGGCGAGAGCGGGCTCGACTCCTCGGGAGTGGTAGAGCTCCGCCAGCTCCGTGAGCTCGCCCTCCGGGTCATCTCTGAGCTCCTGCCTCTCACGCTTCAGGTCCGCCTGCTCGGAGTCTAGCTGAGTGGATACGGAAACGTATTCGCCAGCCGCCATGGACATCGACCCCGCGACGAGTCCTGCAATACCGGCCGCCAAGACCTGGTGAGAGCCGGCATTGGCGGTCGCTACTCCCAACATCAGGCTGGCGGTCGAGACGATCCCGTCGTCCGCTCCGAGAACCGCAGCTCGAAGCCAGCCCGTGCCACCGCGCAGATGGCGCTCGAGGGCGGGAGTCGCGTTCAAAGCAGGGGAGGCGGCTGGAGGGTTCTACGGCACCGTTCGGCCTCCATCGACGACTACGCCGTCGCGGCCACGTTCACGGTCGCCTTGACTTCATCTTCATAGCGCTGCAGGGTGCTGACCACCAAATCATGGTCGGCGCCAGAGGCGATGACGCGATAGCGAGGAGTATCGGCGTCCGGCAACACCAGCGCATAGCCGGAGTCGGAAAGCACCTTTAGCCCATCTGTCAGGTCAACCCGGTCGGTGCGATGCGCCTCGACCAAGCGGCGCATCACCTCCCCCTTCACATCCCACGGACAGGGCACCGTGCGTTCCTCGTGGGAGCCGACAGGAAGGCGACGACGTATCTGCGAAAGGCTCGTCCCCATCTCCACCACCAGCTGAATCGCCGCCAGCAGGGTGAACATGGCGTCGTAGGCGGCCAGGTGGTCCGGCCACACGAAACCGCCGGTGCCGTCGGCCCCGAGCACGGCGTTATGCCTGGCTGCAGCGCGGACTACAGATGCGATGTCGGCTCGAGAGTGGACGAGCTTGCCCCCTGAGACGGCAACGACCTGCTCGAGTTGCCAGCACGCCGATACCGGCGCCACCACTGTGGCCTCAGAGTGAAGGCTGAGCGTCATCAGCGCCAGCAGACAGATTGCCGCCTGATGATCGAAGATCTCGCCCTCATCGTCTATTAGATATAGGCGCTGCCCCGGAGCATCGATTCGGGCCCCCACCGCTGCCGCCACAGTCTTGGTGATGCTAGCCGCCTGCTGCAGCTCCTCGTCAGGGTTGCGAGGAACCGGTGAGCCGAAGGACTCCTCTTCAAACCCCGAGCGGAGGGAGATCGTTTGAATCTGCGCCTCGTGGAGGAGTTGCGGCAGGGCCACCGAGGAGCTGCCGAAACCGAAATCGACTAGGACGCGAGGATGGGCAGCCCGAACCTTGTCAAGGTCCAACTTCGAAAGCACCTGTCGCACGTATGCGCTCAGGACCCCCTCGGGGTACCCGATCTCCCGAATCTCCCTCGGGACGACCCGACGGAAGTCCTCGCGGAAGAAGGTGTTCTCCAACTTGCGCTCCTGACGCCTGTCCAACGCCATGCCCCGTTCATCCAGCACCTCGATATCCGCAGAGCGACTGTCGAGTGGGGAGGCGACGATGTGGACCGACCCGGCGGCTCCTGACTCCCTGGTGAAGTGGCTGGTGACGGGGACCGGTAGTTCGCTCAGGTCCATGACCCGGGCACCCGCCGAAAGCATGCCCGAGATCATGGCGCGCTTGATCATGCGCGACCCGGGGCTCCTATCCCTGCAGACCGCTAACTCCGCCCCGCGAGGATGGGTCGCTGCCCAAGCAGCACCGAGGCGAGCGCACCACTCCGGTGTCAGTTGGACGTTGATCAGCCCGGTCAGTCCCGCTGATCCGAACAAGGCGGACCGCCAGCTTCCTGCCCAGATCACCGACTCGTGTACCTGAGACCCTGGCTCGATCTCCTTGCCGGGCCAGATTCGCACCCCCTGCTCAACCACAGAGCCGGCGCCAATGGTGCAGTCGTCGCCGATGACGCTGCCATCGTCAAGGAGCACCTCGGGTTTGATGGTGGCGCCACCACACACCACCGTCTGCCGCAACCTGCAGCGCTCGCCAAGGTAGACCTGGGGCCAGATCACCGAGTTGCTGAGCTTCGCCCCCTGGTCGATCACGGAGAAACGATCCAGCACAACCGGGCCGTTGATGAAGACATCGTCGCCTACGACCGCATCACGGCCGATGAAAGCAGGACCCACAATCTGTGCTGACGCCGCGATCTCGGCGCCCTCGCTTATCCACTGAGAGTCGCCAACTCGGCGGCCCGCTATCTCGCAGTGAACCCGGCCCTCGAGCGCGTCCCAATTTGCCTGGAGGTAGCTCTGGATGCTGCCGATGTCGCACCAATACCCGCGCCCGACCGCGGCCCACAGAGAGTCGCCGCGCCGCAGCATCTCGGGAAAGACGTCCTGGGACCAGTCGCAGGGCTGATCGCTCGGAATGTAATCGAGAACCTCGGGGTCGATCACATAGATCCCGGTATTGACCTGGTCGCTGAAGACCTCGCCCCACGACGGCTTCTCCAGAAACCTCTCGATGCGCCCCTCGGAAGTGGTCACGACCACCCCGTATTCCAGCGGGTTGGCGACCCGAGACAGGACGATGGTCGCGTGGGACCGGCGGTCCTGATGAAAGGCGATCGCCTGGCTGAGATCGATGTCGGTCAGGGCGTCTCCGCTGATCACGAGGAATGTCCCGTCGAGTAATCCAGCGGCGTTCTTGACGCTGCCAGCAGTCCCCAGCGGCCGGTCCTCGACGGCGTACTCTAGGTGCATCCCCAGCTCTTGGCCGTCGCCGAAATAGTTTCGAATCGAGGCGCCGAGGTATTGCAGGGTGATCACCACCTCGGTTATGCCGTGACGCCGCAGCAGGCGCAGCACGTGTTCGAGGCACGGCCGCCCGACCACCGGGACCAGCGGCTTGGGACGCCGACTGGTGAGCGGCCTGAGCCTGCTTCCCTCTCCCCCGGCCATGACCACCGCCTTCACAGTCGCCCTCCAGGAATGGCTCCATCGCCGACGGCACCCGCGCAGCCCCTGCCGGTGATCATACGAACAGTCGGCGCCGGTGGCGACGGCGGATTAGCCACATGAGGCAGATCACAAGGGCGGCGGCCAGCGCGGTCACCAGGGCGGTCCCCCAAAGCTGGGCCGTCTCAGTAGCTCCTGAGTAGATTGGCGGCGTCGGCAGCGCCTCCAACCGATGCAGGAAGACCCGCGAAGGGGAGACCGCGAGCACCAGACCTACCGGCCTGGTGCCATAGATGGGACCCAGAGTCGCCAGCGCCAAGATCGTCCCTGAGATTGAGGGCGGAGACGCCCTGTACCAGCTGTAGCCTCCGTCGGGAGTCAGCAAGGTACCGAAGCCGGAGGTCGCCACATAGGCCGCGTCAAGTCCCACTCCGACGATTCCGTCCAGTTGCGGCACCCCTCCCAATCCGCCGTATGGAAGTAGCTGGAAGATCGGTGTCCACCGGCCCCGGTAGTAGGCTGAGATCAGACCGCGATCGTCGCCCACCAGGATCGTGCCGTTACCTAGCTCGGCGATGTGCGCGTGGGCCCCCAGCCTTGGGGAGTTTTGAACGCGCCGCAGCGGCCCCCTGCTGCCGAGAAGGAAGACCCCATGGGCGGTTGCGAGTGCGAAAGGCTCGGAGGAAGTCACGGGCCCAGCGAGCGTCAACGGTGTTTGGAGGGGGAAAGCTGAGGCGACCAGGCGAAGTCTGCTCCCGAGCTCGCCGCGATAGACGCCACGATTGGTCAAGGCCGCAGCGACCGGGTTAGCGCCAGCGGAGATGGCCAGCCCCAGAGGTCTCCCCGGAAGACGTTGCAGCCGCTGGGTCGCGCCCGTCGAAGAGATGGTGTAGAGCTCCCCGGTCGACTCCAGAATCAATCCGGAATCACCTTTGGCGGCGACGAAGGCTACTTTCGAGGTGGAGCTCGCGAGTGCAAAGTTGCCGGACCTGGAGTCTAGCCAGCCCGCTACGCCACCGGAAATGGCCAAGGTTGTGTAGGTAGAGTTGGAGGCGACGGCGCTGAGGATCCGGGGCGGTCCAGGAGCAGACTGCCACCACCCGGTTGCGGCGTTCACGCTGGCCGAACCGAGGCACCACATGAGCAGCGCCGCGCCGAGTGGAGCCAGCCTGCGCAGTCGGCGACGGCTGCTCCCCTCACCCACCATAGAGTCCGCTCACCACGACCGCCAGCACGAAGAAGTCAGCCACGATGTGGACCAGCATCGCGGGCAAGAGGCTCCGAGTGCGCACGGTCATCCACCCCCACAGCCAACCGAGAGCGATGACGATGGGGATGAAGCTGGTCGCGGGCCCCTCGTACTGAATTGCGATGTGGGCCAGACCAAAGACGACGCCCTGGGTTATCACCGCTGCCAGCGGACTCTGCTGACGCTCCAACGCGGACATCAGAACTCCGCGGAACTGTATCTCCTGAGCGATCGCACTGGTGGCGTTGGCGACCCCCAGCGCCACCGCCGCCGATCCCCCCAAAGCGTAAAGGGGCACGCCCTCCCGGCCCAGAAGTGGTGCCGGCAGGGCGAACCCGATCGCCAAAAAGAGCAGCGTGCCGCCCACTCCAACCACAACCATAAGCAGAGTCGGTCTCACCCAGAGCCTGAGGTTGGGGCGCGGTTTGGGCGTCAGATAGTGGAAGCACCCGGCCATCACCAGCGCCAGCACCATCTCGACGATTCCGGCGAAAGCGTTCCTGGCCAATCCGTTAGGCGCCCCGATGAGGCTCGGCGCCGGCCCCACGTACCCGAGCAGCCACAACCACACAGAGAATGGGAAGGCAAGTGTGAGAAAGGCGAAGGCTAGCGGAGCCACCGCTCGCAGCGAACGCACCGCCAGGGCCGCCCCCGTCACCACGGCGAAGTAGGCGGTCAGCCGCCAGCTATCCGGGTCGAAGCCTTGGGGATCGCCGAACACTCGCGGCAACAAGAGGACCACCGCAGCCCCCGCCAGGATCAGCAGGAACTCGAGCCGCCCCGAGCCCCGCCCTACCGTGGGCGAGGAGGGTCGGCGGAGCCATCGCCGGCTGACCGGCTCGACGGCCATCGCTCAGCCCCGAAATCGAATCAGGGCGGTGAGGACTCCCCGCTCTCGTCCGCAGACGGCTTGGTTCCGTTTGGAGCAGGCACAACCGGAGGCTGGTAACCCCCCAAAGGCACGTCGAGATCCTCCCCGCGCAGCCGGTCAACCAAATCGTAGACCTTGTCCTGTACCGTGCCGGAGAAGAGGAAGGCCACCCCAGCGCTGGCGAAAAGTCCCGCGGCGAGCCATTTCTTAGAGATCCTCCGACGCGCTGGGACGGGGGGCTTGATGCCCGTCTTGGCCAGGGAATTCTGGACCTTGCGGCGGGTGTCTGGCGGAAGTGACTTGGTCGCTTCGTAGGCAGCCTGAACGACCTTCTCGGCTAGATCGGAAGAGCGCACACGCGCCAGCCCGACCGCCTCGGCGGCCCGGCGTTGGGCGGTGTCGGCAGCGGGCTGGACCTGGCTGGCGATCCGACCAGCCAGCTCGGGCACCTGATGGCTCGCAGCGGCGAGCATCGGTGCCATCGTCTCACCCGCCGTTTTGACGCCAGCCCCGATAACTTCAACAACGGCGCCGGCGGCATCGGAGGCCGTCGATCCCAGTCTCTCCATCGGCTTCTGCTTGTGCAGGAATCCCATCTCGGCTCCTCCATCTGTGTGAACCTGGAGATGAGTGTATGCCGAGCGCCTGGTTCGCCGGCCCCTGGAACGAGTTTTGACCACGGAGCGACCTAGCTGGCAGCGGTCGGGCGCCCAAGGTCGGGGGGGAAGTGCTCCAGAGGGCCGTGGCCGGCGCCCAGGCCCGGGGCGTGCCGGATGGCGGAGGTCACGTATTCCTTGGCCAAGGTGATGGCATCCTCGGGGCTCGTGCCGCACGCCAGATGAGCTGTGATGGCGGCGGAAAAGGTGCAGCCGGTTCCATGGGTGTGGCGAGTCTCAATTCGTAGCCCCGGCAGCCGCGACAAGCCGTGACGGCCCAGCACCAGGTCTACCGGATCTCCGGGAGAGTGTCCCCCCTTCACGACGACCACTTCCGGGCCCATCCTCAGGATCGACTCTGCGGCAGCTATGGCCGATGCCTCAGAGTCGACCGGCATTCCTGAGAGCGCCGCGGCCTCCGGCCAGTTGGGGGTGACGACGGTGGCCAGCGGGAGTAGGAGCTCGCGCATCAGCCCGATCGCCGCCCGCTCAAGCAGGCGGTCGCCACTCTTGGCGATCATCACGGGGTCGACCACGAGCGGCCCCCAAGAGAGAGCCGTCAGCTGCTCCGCCACCGCGGTGATGTGGGCGGCGGTGAAGAGCATTCCGGTCTTGACCGCAGTCGGACGCAGGTCCAGATCGAGGGCCGCGAACTGGGCCTCCACGAAGTCAATCGGGAGCCCGTGCACCGCCGAGACACGGAGGGTGTTCTGGGCCGTGAGCGCCACCGCCACGCTGACCCCATACACCCCGCAGGCTGCAAAGCTCTTCAGGTCCGCCTGGATGCCAGCCCCTCCCCCGCTGTCGGAGGTCGCGACCGTGCAGGCAATGATCGAGCGCCTCGGCACGAGTGGGCCGGTCACCGGGCCACCTGGTCCCCACCCACAAAGCGATGTCGCCCTTGCTCAACACGGCGGAAGGCAAGGTAGGCGACCACGGTTGCGGCGACTCCCACAAAACCGCTTATGTCGGCGGGCTGACCAAGGAAGAGCCGCTGTGCCAGCGGGGAGACAAAGCCCCACTCGCCGGGCGGCGGCGGCTCATTAAAGAAGGCGATCGTGGCGGCTGTCCCAACTAAAAACGCCGCCATAGTAGGCCAGCGCACTCCCGACGAAAACCAGTAACCTCGGCGGGCCACCAGCTGAGCCGGGTCGACGTCAGGAACTCCCAGACGCCCATCCATAATCACAACCACCGCCCAGGCCGGAAACCAGACGTAGGTGATGGTCAGGAAGTTGACGTAGTTTCCCTGAAATCCGCTGCCCGCAAAGAGCACCAGGGCGGCGATGAGGCCGCCGACGACACCTACCACGGTGGCGGCCAGCCAGCGTCGAAGCCGAATGCCGATTGCCAGAGCGCACAGCGCCGCCGAGTAGACATTGAGATAGTTGGAGCTGAGCTCCGCCAGGATGATGAAGGCGGCGAAACAGTAGGCGAAGGCGACTGGCACCGAGGCCACGATCAGATTGGGCAGGAGTCGGCCCGGGTCCGCGGTCTGGATCGCCGCTCCAAGCAAGCCGCAGCCGACCAGGCTAGCTACACTGCCGCCCCCACTTGCCAGGGCAACTCGAAAAGGTCGGGAGTTCACGGGCAGGTACCGGGAATAATCCGCGGCATAGGTGACCCATGAGACCACCAAGGCAAAGGTGAGGGTGAATCCCAGGGCCATGGCGGCGAGATGTGGTCCCAGCGCCAACCGACTCTGCATGAGGAGATTCCACCTGGGGAATGTGAAGAGCGCCAGCGCCCCGCAGACAAGCAGGAACGCCGGCACCTGAATGTGCTGAAAGACCGAGATCGTGCGGTGGCCATATACCGCCACCAGGAAGGACACACCAGCGATCGCCACCAGCAGCGCCCCGGCGACCCACAGGGGAGTGCGCTGAAAGACAGGTAGCGCGCGAGTGGTGGTGACGGCGATGGCGCAGTCGTAGGCAAACCACCCAATCGCGATAGCCATCGTCAAGAAGCCACCGAGCGCGGCACCCCGCCGCCCAAAGACCATTCGGGACTGCACTATCTGCGGAGCTCCGGTCCTGACTCCGGTCAGCGACAAGAGCCCCAGCATCGCACCGCCGGCCAGGGCTCCAAGGATGAGCACCAATGCGGCATCCCAGAATCCGAGCCCAGCGGCGGATATCAGCAAGGCACCTGCGAAGAGGGAGAAAAAGTCTGAGAGCGCACCAGCCCAAATGAAGAAGAGCTCCCGCGGGCGACCACGGCGAGCTGTGGTCGGGACCGGCTCCAGGCCCCTTAGCTCAATCCGCAGGAACTCGTCGTCATGGGCGGACATCCTCGTAGCGCCAACGACGTCAAGGTCCTGACCGCTCACCTCTGCCACACCTACCTCCCTGCACCGCACGGAACCAGGGCCGACAGGGCGAGGATTCCCGACGCTGGTACTAACCAGATCCGGTGTTCAGGGTTGGCGTTATGCCTCTCAGCGCCCTGTCGGCGCACCCCTACCTGAGGGATCACTCCCACCGACAGTATAGGCAGCACTCGGCGCCCACGCGCGCTCGCGGGCTTGGGCGGCCACCAAACTTGCATAACTACGGATACCTAAGTATTGTCAATCCTTATGGTTGGAGATCCGAACTACATGCGTGACGACAAAGCCGAGGTGGGGCCAAGCCGAGCTGATCTGACCAAAGAGTTCGCAGCCCTGCAGTGGGAGCTGAGTCGGCGCGTCAAGGAGACGGTCGCTAACGAACTTGGTCGCCACGCCATGCATCTGTCAGCGGCCGTGACCTCCATGACCCCTCACCAACGGGAGGCGGTGCTGATGCTTGCCCAGGAAGGGCCCCTGCCGATGGGGGACCTCGCGCGTCGGCTACTGATCACACCCAGCAGCGCCACCGAGCTGGTCGACCGCTTGGTTGACCGCGCGCTCGTCGAGCGAATCCCCGATCCATCGGATCGCCGCACCGTGGTCATCCAACTCACCCCGTTCGCTCAGGAGCGAACTGAGGAGGTGCGGGGAGCGGTGCAAATCGGCCTTGGCCAGTTGCTAGCGGTGCTGGACGATCAACAACTAGCCACGATGGTGTCGCTACTTCGAGTCCTAGCCCACTCAGCGCAGCAGGTCAGGGGTGAGATCGGTCACCGTCGCCACGGCTCGGACAGCGCACAGGAGACTCCATGAGGCGCACCTTCACTGGCATTGGTCGGTTCGCGGTGCGGTTTCGAGTGCCTGTGGTGATTGCTTGGATCGTGCTCACTGTCGTCTGTGTCCACCTTTTGCCCAATCTGGCATCGGTGAGCAAGGACAGCAACTCCGCCTTCCTACCCAGCAACGCTCCCAGCATGAAGGCGGCGCAGCTGGCTAGTCCTTTCCAAAACTCGACTCTCGCAGCCGCAACCTTGGTCGCGGTCAGCAGCACCGGCCCCCTGACCGCAGCGGATCAAGCCGCAATCACCAAGTTCGAGGGTGAGGTCGCGACCATTCCCAAGGTCCGCTTGGTTCGAGATCTCGGGACCTCCCCGAACGGACTCGCCCGCCAGGCGCTGATCGAGGCGGCGGTGCCTGCCTTCGGAGGAGGCAACGGACCCCAGCTGGTGGCGACCATCCGCGCCAGGTTTGCGGCAGCCAGCTTGCCCGGGCTGACTTACCACCTGACCGGCGATCTTCCCACCGTCATCGACAGCCAGCAGTCGTCAAAGAAGTCTCAGAATCTGACCCAGGTTTTCTCCCTGATCTTCATCCTGGCCCTTTTGCTGGTCGCCTTCCGGGCGGTCCTGGCTCCCTTTGTCACCCTGCTACCGGCAGCGCTGGTGCTGGTGCTCTCGGGGCCGGTGGTGGCCGAGGCCACGCACATAGGTGTGCAGGTCTCGGTGATCACCCAGGTGATTCTCATCGTCCTGGTGCTGGGAGCAGGCACCGACTACGGACTGTTTCTCGTCTTCCGAGTCCACGAGGAACTGCGACGGGGGCTCGCTCCCGATGACGCGGTTGTGGCGGCGGTGAGCACAGTCGGCGAGTCGATCACCTTTTCCGCCCTCACCGTGATCGCCGCGCTCCTCAGCCTCGTCCTGGCCCAGTTCGGGCTCTATCAGAGCCTTGGGCCGGCGCTGGCCATCGGGATCGCCCTCATGCTCGTTGCCAGTCTCACTTTGCTGCCAGCTCTCTTGGCCATCTTCGGCCGAGCGGTCTTCTGGCCTACGAAGACCCAGCGGGAGGAACGGCCCAGGACCGGCCTCTACAGCTGGCTGGCGGGAGGAGTCGTCCGCCGCCCCGCCTGGATCCTGATCGCCGGAGTGGTGGTCTTCGGAGGGCTGGCCATCGGAAACCTGACCAGCACCACCGCCGGGTTCGGCAACACCAGTGCACCGAGCGGAACCGACTCCGCAGCCGGGGCAACAGTTCTCGCCAACGACTTCCCCGCCTCCAACGTGAAGGCCTCTGCCGTCCTCTTCCACCTGCCCTACTCAGCGTGGACGGACCCTGGGGTCCTCGCGACCGCCCAAGCCAAGCTGGTGCAGACCGGCGAGTTCAGCTCCGTGATCGGACCCCTCTCGGTTTCGCGGCTCACCGCTGCGGAGATCACGACGCTGCACAGGGAGCTCGGGGCCCCCAGCCTCCTGACGGAGGTGGAGCCGCTGACGCTGCCGGTTCCGGCTACGACCTACAACGCCTATCGGGCGCTGGCCCAATTCATCAGCCCCGACGGACGCACGGTGCAGCTCTCCGCCCTGCTGCTGCACAACAACGACAACTCCTCGAAGGCCTTGGCGGCGGTGCCGGCGGTGCGGACTTCGGTGACCTCCGTCGCGAAGGCGATCGGCGCCACCCAGAGCGGGATCTTCGGGGTGATCCCGTTCGCCTATGACGTCCAGAATCTCTCCAACTCCGATCTGCTCCACATCATTCCGGTTGTTGCCGTCCTGATCGCCCTTCTGCTCGCGATCGTCATGCGCAGCCTAGTGGCGCCGTTGTATCTGGTGGTGAGCGTTGTGGTGTCGTACTTGGCGGCGCTGGGCTTGGTGGCAGCGGTCTTCGTCCATCTCCTTGGACAGGACGGGATCAACTTCATCCTGCCCTTCCTCATGTTCGTTTTCCTGATGGCACTCGGCTCCGACTACAACATCCTGGTGATGACGCGTATCCGCGAGGAGGTGCACTCGATGCCACTGCGACAGGCGGTGCGCCGCGCGGTGGGGATGACCGGCACCACGGTCAGTACCGCCGGGCTGGTGCTGGGCGGTACGTTCGCGGTCCTGGCAATCGCCGGCGGCGGTTCCGGGGGGAGCCAGATTCAACAGATCGGTTTCGGGATCGCCTTCGGGGTGTTCATGGACACTTTCATAATTCGGACCCTGGTCGTCCCCGCCACCGTCGTCCTCCTGGGCCGGTGGAACTGGTGGCCGTCGCCGCTCTCCCGACCGGGTTCCAGCCCCACCCAGGAGCTGCCCGCTGGACGTTAGCTGGTCTGGGGCGCCGCGCCCACACCGCCGGGCAGGGCACAGCTGATCTTCCCCACCGGCGGAGTCAGTCGATTCCGGCCGCGATCGCTGACAGTCCCGCATCCCCGCTCCCGCGCTTGCAGACAGGGGCCTTGGAGGCGACGCCCCGCAGCTCAGTAGGCGGGACCAGCTCCGCCCTCCACCCTCACACTGCGCTTGCTTTCGAAGAGGACGAGCAGTGAGACCAGAGCCAGCAGCGGTATCTGGGCCAGATACTCGTCGAGGCTGCGCCAGCTGAGCCAGAAGGCGGCCAACAGAAGGACTGCGGCAGATATCCGCCAGCGCGGAAAACCTGCCCCCCAGAGCCAGATCAGCGCGATGGCAACTCCGGTCGCAAGCAGCCACACAATCCTGGCCGGTCCCGACCAAAGACCGGCGAGAACCAGCACCGAAGGTCCCGACCCGAGAGCGAAGGTATGCGCGGTGAGGGAGTCGTAGACGGCGCGAACCGAGTCGGGGTACCGCACGACCCAGGGGACAACCGCCACAGCTAGCGTGAGCAGAACGCCCGCTCCCCGCCTCCACCAGCCCCCGAAGTCGGCAGCGAGGAGCACGTAGCCAGGCAGGAAGAACCAGGCGAGTTCGTTGCCGCCTATGGCGAGCCCCAGGCACACCGCGGAGAGCCAAGGACGCCGGATGAAGAGCACACCGAGGGCGAGGAAAACGTAGGAGAAGGCTTCCGCGTTGCCGTTGGCTGCGAAGTTGACCGCGGAGCCGTTCAGGAAGTAGGTGAGTAGGAACAATCCGCCCGCGGCCGGCCACAGAGGGCCGGCCACTGCGATAACGACCAAGAGCAGAAGCAAGATGGGCAGCAAGGTCCACACAGCGCGGGCAGCGCTCGATGCCCGCGCCACCGGGACCATGAATGCAGGGTCAAGGGGCGGCTTGCCGAGAGGCGAGAAGAGCCGCTGTCCTCCGTGGTCCGGGCTGTTGGCCGCAGCTAGGATCTGGTCCGGGGTGGGGTAGGTTCGCACCGAGGCCAGCGGTCCCACCCGGTAGGGAGTCGCGAGAAGGGGAGATAGGCCGAGGCTGCTCAGACAGGGAATCTCTGCTACCCGGTAGGGATCCTGGCCATTCGCGATCGCCCGTGCTCCACACACCGCCATGGCGTTGGCGTCGTCAACCAGGAGCCGGTTATGGGTAATCGGGCGGGCGATTCCCGCCCCCACCACCAGGACCACGAGCACTGCGAATAGGGGGCTCAACCAGAGCAGCCGGTGGAGGCGAAGGCGCCGGATGAGCACGGGAAGCGGGCGCCGACATGCCAGCGCCAGCAGCACGCAGAAGGCGGCGAAGGCGAGGTATTGGATCGCCAGGTTGGCCACCAGGGCAGGCCTCCCAGGGACCCGATCCGAGAGCCAAGGCCAGTTGGAGAATTTGAAGGCCCCATAGCTGATCACGAGCAGACCTAGGCGGTCTGCCAACTCGCTGTTTGGGCGCCACTCGGGGGTTAGCCGGGTGCGGATGGTGGTCCACTTCATAAGGACGCTTATTGTCTCTGCTCGGCCCGGGCGGACCCCCACGCCAATCGAGATGGGTGCACCTGCCTCTCCCGCCCGGGCCGGCCGCCCATGTTGGGCCTCCCCCGATGCGGGCGACTCACCCTCGACCCAGAGCTCCCTTCGATAATGAGAGGGTGAGTGATGACCCCTTGGAGTACACGGACTCCTGGCGGGTGCGCCAGTATGAGGTCGACGCCAACGGCCACGTGAACAACGCCGTCTACCTCAACTACGCCGAGGAGATGGCGGCCCGCCACGCCGAGTCGAGCGGCTTCGGGGCGGCATGGGCCGCAGCCCACGGTGGTGGCTGGGTGATCCGGCGCAACGAGGTCGACTATCACCTGCCCGCTCGTTACGGGGACGAGCTGACCCTAACGGTGAGGGTCGAGGTGGTCAAGGGGACCAGGGGCCAGCGACGGACCACCATCAGGAGAGCTAGCGATCGCCAGCTGCTGGCCGAGGTCTTTACGGAGTGGGTCTGGGTGCGCAGCGGCGATGGGCGACCGGCTGCAGTCCCAGCGGAGCTGGTGCAGGTGGCGGCAGCCGCGACCCAAGCCACCCTGCGACGGAGAAGCATCCACCGCTCCCGCTAGGGGCTGACCGGTCGTCGTCGCGGGATCCTTATACTGGGGCCCCTTGTAGAGACAGCTCCCGATCTGTGCCGGTCCGCAGCGCGCCTTTTGCGTTCGCGCCCTGTCGCGTAGCTGGACCAGGCACGGCGGTCCTGACGAGCGGTGTTGGCCGCTTAGATCACTGCTCTGGAGCTCTTCATGAACCTCTCAGTCTCAGACGTGGAGGTGCGGGCGGACCTGCGCCGCCTGGTCCTCGGCGCACTGCTCACCTCCACCACCGGCGCAGCCGCACAGCTGGCGCTGGTCCTTCGGCTCACCTACGCCACCGACTCGGGCTTGACGGTGGCTGGTCTTTGGCTGGCGTCGACTCTGCCGGCGGTCCTCCTCGCCCCTGTCATCGGCCAGCTGGTGGACCACAAGGAAACGGTGGCGGTCCTCCGCGGGCTCGCTCTGGCGCAAGCTGGATTCGATATCGGGCTTGCTGTGGTACCTGGGGTGGCCCCGGTGCTGTTGATCAGCCTGGGCCTGGGCTGCGCCGCCGCCGCCACGGCTTCAGGGCTTTACGCCCTGGTGGGCGCGCTTCCGTCGCGGCCGCCGAGCGGCGCGATCTCCAATCCGCTCACCCTGGTGCAGGCGTCAGAGTGGGCCGGAGCAACCTTGGGGCCGCTCGTCGGTGCGGGTTTAGTGACCATGGTCGGCACCAGAGTCCCCCTGGCGGTCGACTCCGTCGGGTTGGTGGGTGCCTACTTTCTGCTCGCGAGAGTGACAACCCGGCGATCGCCCAGCCCTGCCCCGACAGTTGGCGCTCATCCCACCTGGGCGGGGGTGCGGTTGCTGGTCCACGACTCAGATCTCCGGCAGTTGGTGGGGCCTGTGGTCCTGGTCATAACAGCGGTCAATCTGGGTGTCGTGGCCGAGGTCTTCCTGGCCACTCGTGCGCTCCACGCCGGCTCTCTTGGCTATGGGGCCATGGTTGGTACCTGGGGTGCTGGGATGGTACTCGGAACTCTTCTAGCGCCTCGCCTGGTGCGGTGGAACCGCCTCACCCTGACGGGGGCGGGCGGTATCGCGGCCGCGGTGGGGCTGGCCGGAGCGGGTGCCAGCCCCAGCTTGGGAGTGGCCGTAGCCGCGTACTTGGTTGGGGGATTGGGCAACGGCCTGGAGGCCAACTCAGCGAGGCTCCTCGTTCAGGAACGGGCGCGGCCAGAGATCCAGGGTCGTGCTTTCGCGGCCTACCTCGCCCTGGGCCGATCAGCGGCCGCCATGGGAACGGTGGCCGGAGGGGTGACCCTGGCGCCTTTAGGAAGTCGCGGGTCGATGGGCCTAGCCGCGATACTGGCAGCCGGAGGTGGACTGACGCTACTGGCCATCGGGCGCGGTGGCCCGGGAACTCTAAGAAGGAGCGCCTAGGGCATCTTGGTCGACCAGATCGAACATCCCTACCAGGCGTATGCCTCGGGAGCGGCGCCGCCTGGGCCGGGGAATATCTCGTCGAGTTTGGCGAGCGCATCCAGATCCAGATGGATCTCGAGAGCGCGCAGCGCCCCGCTGAACTGATCCATTGTCCGTGGACCGATGATCGGCGCGGTCACCCCGTCCTGGTGCAAGAGCCAGGCCAGCGCAACATCAGCGGGCTGCTCGCCAAGCGCTCGGCAGAAGTTCTCATACGCTTCCAACTGGGAGCGATGCTTCTCGATCTGCTCTTGATTGTGCCTGTCCGCGCGGCGTCCCTCCTCCTGCTTGCGGAGGGCCCCGCCGAGGATCCCGGACGCCAGTGGACTCCAGGGGATTACCCCGAGTCCGTAGTCCCGGCAGGCGGGAAGTACCTCAAGCTCGATCTCACGGGCGAGCAGGTTGTACAAGGATTGCTCGCTCACCAGACCCATGAAATGGCGGTTCTTAGCGTTCTCTTGTGCTTTGGCGATGTGCCAGCCCGCAAAGTTCGAGGACCCGGCGTAGATCACCTTGCCCTGGACTCGGAGAGTCTCGAATGCCTCCCAAATCTCCTCCCACGGAGTGCCCCGGTCAATGTGGTGCATCTGGTAGAGGTCGATATGGTCGGTCTGCAACCGCCTCAGGGAGGCCTCGCAGGCGAGCCTGATGTTGCGGGCGGACAGGAATGTGTCATTCGGCCACTCGGTCGTCGACCCATACAGCTTGGTCGCAATCACGACCTTCTCGCGACGTCCACCGCCCTTGGCGAACCAATTGCCGACGATCTCCTCGGTCAGCCCGAGGCGCACAGATCGACCGTAGACATTCGCAGTGTCGAAGAAGTTGATCCCGAGTTCGAGAGCCCGGTCCATGATCCGGTGGGCGTCCTCCTCGCTGGTGAGGGGGCCGAAGTTCATGGTGCCCAAGCAGAGTGGGCTGACTCTTAGTCCGGATCGACCGAGATGAACGTAATCCACAGGCGAAGGCGCCTCCATTAGAGCTGGTGCGGATGGGTGGTCGGCGGTCGGGTCCGCTGACCGGGCAGTCCGCCAAGCTGCCTGGTCCCATTATCAGCCGCTGGTCACGGCTGAGATCAGGAGGAGATCAGGCGACAGCCGGTCCGCATCCCTGGGCGGTGGCCGCGGCTGAGGGCAGTGCGCTCACGTGCGACGCGCCAGACCGCCTCCTTCACCACTTCCACTGGGGGCTAAGGAGCGGACCCCAACCCGGCCCAGGCTCAGGAAACCGGCGAACATGACCGCAATCCCGATGGACTCGGCGACCCCGAGCTGGGTGAGCGATCCGCCCACCGTCTTTGCCAAGGAGAATCCCAAGGCAACGACTAGAGCTCCAGCGGTCAGGAGCACGTTGCAGAGCACCCGGTCCACGCCGGCGCGCTTGCGAATGAAGCTGATAGCCGACCAGCCGGAACCACCAACCAGTATCAGGGTGCCCAGGATGTTGAAGGTGACGGCGGCCACGAAAAGTGGGGTGCCGTGTCCCACCAGCGCCTGCCCCAAGACCCCCGCCGCAGTGTTCAACTTCGAGGGGTCGACGGGCACCACGGCGGCATCCGCCGAGATGATCAGGGTGAGCAGGACGAGTGCCACAGCTGAGCTGCGAGCCACCCGGCGGGGAGCCATGAGAAACACGGTGCCAAGTGCGAGGTAGATGACTCCGAGGACCCCTCCCAACAGGTAGAAAGCGCGAAAGAGTGGCACCGAGAAGCCGTTGGCCTCACCGAGCGCCTGGGTGAGGGCCGCCGCGGAGAAAATCAACAGACCTGTCCCCCAGGCTGCGAAGAACGGTCGATGGCCGCGCCACCAGCGGCTCCAGACCACCACCGCAAAGGCCGCCGCCAGAACACACGCCACAGCCGACATGACCATGCGGAACCCTCGTGACCACCGGGGGCCCGCCCCCGGACCTCAACAGACGGTGGCCGCGAGTCAGGTTAGCACGCCGTTCCAGGGACGGGCCGAGGCACCCCATGGACCCACTGCGAAGGTGACGGTATCTATGGCTTGATGGACGCCAGCTGTCCATGATCGGACTTGGTTGCTGGCAGTGGAGAGAACCGGACCGGGGTTGCGGCCAGGACTTTGGGCCGAAGGATGCCATCGCCCTCATCCGGCGCGGCCTTGGGCTCGGGGGACGGGGGTGGACAGGGTTGTGATGTACGGCTCAGGGGTCAGCGAGAGCCTGGTAGGAACGGCCTGAGACTGAGACCAGCCGGTCTTTCTGGCCTCGAGGATCACCCTTTTTCTGCCGCTGCCAGCAGTGATCGTCTCCCACTGCCGGCGCAGCTCGGATCGGCTCCTTGGGACCGCGATCATCTCCAACCCGGTCCGGTACAACCTCCTGCAGCGCAAGCCCGAGCGTGAGTTGCTTCCATTTGCGCAGACTACCGGTCACATCGTGATTGCGTTCAGCCCCCTCGCCCCGGGCGCCCTTCGTGGCGCTACCGACAAGGAACTGTCCCATCCGGTGCGGGGCGCACTAGCTGGCTCTTCGCAGATGCCGGCCTGGCTGCGGCCGGGCCGTTGGTCGAGCTGCTGACGGAGATCTCCTCGGGGAGGAGCTGCACGCCGTTTCAGATAGCCCTCGCATATCTGATCTCCCAGGGGCAGGTGGTAGCGATTCCAGGGGCCAAGTCGATCACGCCCAGGGAGTCGAACGCGGCCGCCAGCGAGATTGTCCTGCCGGCTGGCGAGCTGCTCGCTCTTCGGCGAGCAGCAGACCTGGTGCAGATCTCCAGGAGCCGCGCGTCCGCTCAGCTGGTCACCGGGCTGCTTCGCAGGCGACAGCCAGAGCCCTCCCAGTCCCTCGGAGAGGAACCCACGGTGACGGATCCTTCAGTCGCCGTCGCACCCGCGCGACCCTGACCTCCGCTCAGCTGCGGCAAAGTTACGTGCGGAGGAGCGTATGCGCCCTCTGATCAGCTGAGGGATCTGGAGGCGCGTCAATCAAAACAGGCACCCGCAGCGGCGGGCAAAAAAGTGCGGGGCCGACCGAACTCTCCCGGCCGGTGGCACTTCTCCCTCTGGTCCGCTGGACCTTCCTGGGGATGGCCCTTCTGGCAGTGGTCGTGGCTCTCGGCGTCACGGCTCTCATTCCCGCCCAACACCGGACCTCGTTGCTGCTGAGCGGGGCCGGCGCCGCCTGGCTGGGGTTCACGTGGGTCACCAGTTATCGCCGGGGCAAATTCAACCTGGTGCTGGAGTTGGGGTGCCTGCCCGCGCTGTTTCTGGTCACAACCGGAATTGGCAGTCCAGTGTACGCACTGGGCATGCTCGGCACCGGAGCGACGATGCGCTCCCTCTACGCGGGGCCTAGGTCCGCACCATGGGTGACCATCGAGTTTGTCGCGCCCTATCTCGTCGCCGTCGGGATCGCCTATGGACACGGCCATCAGGGAGCCCTTATCTCCGCCGTGGCCCTGGGCTCGGCTGGCGTGGGCCTCGCGGTCGTGGTCGGGCAGTTGCTTCGCGCGGCGGTCGACCGGCACCAGGAGGTGCTGGGCAGGGCCCAACGGCTCAGTGGGGCAGGACTGAGGCTGGCCGCGTCTCTAACCCCTGAAGCCGTCCACCGGACCACGCTGCGATTGGCTCAGGAGCTCGCTCTCGGAGTGGCAGAGATCGAGGTCGCCTGGGTACGCCTCTCCGGTACGTCGCTCACCGTCACGGATCCGATGGGGCCAACCGACTCACCCCGGCCGGCGGTCCCGGTAGAGCCGGGAAGCGTGCCATCGGCGGCGTTGGCGGTCTTGGTCGGAACCTCCACGCTGGGGCAGGAATACTCGGTCGCGTCGCAGATCCATGGCTTGCTGAGATTCCCGCCACAGTACCCGGAGCTGGTGGTGATGCCACTCAGCCCGTCGGGTGAAGCCCGTGGCTCCCTAGTTCTGGCGAGCACCAAGCCGCTCTCGGAAGAGCTGACTGCTGGCTTTCGAATCCTGGTCACTCAAGCATGGACGGCTCTTTCCCGATGCGAGCTGTCGCAAGGCATCCGTCAGAGCGAGGCGCGGTTTAGAGGACTGGTCCAGAACTCCACCGATCTAGTGGTCGCGGTTGGTCCCAGGATGGAGATCACCTACGTTAGCCCCTCTGTGGAGGGGTTTCTGGGCCGGCCTCTCAAGTCGCTCCAGCTGGCGGCCGAGACCGACGCAGTGCACCCCCAGGATCTGCACCGGCTCCAGCGCGCGGTCCAGGAAGCGAGCCTCCGCAACGGCTCCAGCCCGATGCCGGACATACGCATCCGCCGCAAGGGCGGCGACTGGCGCCTCCTTGAGGTCCAAGCCACCAACCTCGCCCAGAACCCGGACGTTGGGGCGATCGTTCTCACCGCGCGGGATGTGACTGAGAGAAAGGCGCTGGAGGAGAAATTAAGACACCAGGCCCTCCACGACCCCCTCACACAGCTCGCCAACCGGCTCCTCCTCCGCGACCGAATTGAGCATGCCCTGCATGCCCGCCGCAGCAGATTGCCACTGGGACTCCTGGTCATCGACCTAGATGACTTCAAGAACATCAACGACAGCTATGGGCACGCGGCGGGCGATGCCGCCCTGCTGGAGGTGACCAAGCTGGTCAAGCTGTGCCTGCGTCCCTCGGACACCTTCGCCCGGCTGGGTGGAGATGAGTTCGCCATCCTGTTGGAGGAGCTACAAGGGCCGGAACAGGCCGAGATGGTCGCCGAGCGGATCGGAGCCGCCCTCCAGGCCCCGGTGAGGCTGCCCGGCCACGAGGAGGTGCGGGTGACCGCCAGTATCGGGGTGGTCACCTGCGAGGAGGCGGGAGACGCGGACGTGCTGCTGCGCAACGCCGACATCGCCCTTTACGCGGCCAAGGGTGATGGCAAAGGCGGGCACGTCGTCTTCGAGGACTTCCTCCACCAGCGCGCCCTCCATCGGATGCACGTGGAGAGCGGGCTTCGTCGTGCCCTCGAGCGCGACGAGCTGCTGCTCCATTACCAACCGATCGTCACCGGGGGTGAGCACACCTTGGTCGGGGTGGAGGCACTGCTGCGGTGGTATGACCCTGACCAAGGACTGGTCCTGCCCGACGCGTTCGTCTCCGTCGCCGAAGCGACCGGGATTATAGTTCCGCTTGGGCGGTGGGTCCTCAGCGAGGCGTGCCACCAGATCCGACGCTGGCAGGCGATCATGCCGGCCTCGGAGAGACTGACGATGGCGGTGAACCTGTCAGCCCGGCAGCTCCAGGACGAGTCGCTGGTAGCGGACGTCGAGGCGGCGCTGGCAAGCTCGGGGCTTCGTGCCGAACTGCTGGTGCTGGAGGTCACCGAGAGTACCATCGCCACCAACCCAATCTCCGCCATAGCTCGCCTCTCCAGCCTGCGGCGGCTCGGGGTTCGGATCGCGATCGACGACTTCGGGACCGGGCAGTCATCGCTGGCCCAGCTCCAGATCCTCCCGGTGGACGTCATAAAGGTGGATCAGTCCTTCGTCCGCAGGCTGTCCAACGACTCCACAGCCGCGGCGGTGGTGCAGAGCGTCGTGGACCTCGGGCGGGCGCTGAATTTGGAGGTCATCGTGGAAGGAGTCGAGACCGCTCGGCAAGCTCGACTCCTGGGGGAGATCTGTCCGGAAGCCCGGCTGCAAGGCCACTACTTCTCCCCCGCTGTGTCACCGGGTGAGCTGGCGCTGCTGGCTAAGTCCGGGCGCCGCGTCCGCCCACTTCGGCTTCGGCGGACGGCGGCGGATCAGCCCATCCCGGTGGGAGGGACCGCGCCATCCTGAGGTGCATCGGCGAGGTCGTCCCCTAGCGCCCAGCGCTCCAGCGGCTTGCGGGCAAAGAAGACCGCCAGCGCGAACCCCAAAGCGACCACCACCGCCAGCACGATCGCAGCTTCCCCGATCACCCCGCTCAGATGGCTGTAGGCTCGGCCCAGTTCGAAGCCCAAAAGGCCGTACGTGATGGCCCAGACCGCACCCCCAAGGGCGTTGAAGATGACATAGGTCCGATAGCGCATCTCGCCCGCGCCGGCCAGGATGGCGCCGAAGGTGCGGAGCAGGGAGAGGAAGCGGGCCACAAAGACCGCCAGAGCGCCTCGGCGGGCGAAGAACCGGTCGATGAGGAGGAGTCGCCGGTGATCCAGCCCGACGTACCTGCCCCACCGCTCAAGCAGCCCCCGCCCCGCAAAGCGACCCACCGCGTACCCGAAGTTGTCACCCAAGATCGCGCCAACAGCGGCCAAGAGGATCACCAAAGGGAGACTCAACCTACCGGTGTCCGCCGCGTACACAGCGGCCAGAATCAGAGTTGTCTCTCCAGGGAACGGCACCCCGGTGCTCTCCAGCATCGGGGCAACCAGGACCGCCGCATAGCCGTAGGTATGAATCAGCTGGTCAGGCGAGAGGTTCATCGCTGAGATTCCCGCGCCGGGGCGATCGGGAGGGAAGGCTGAGCGGACGGGAGCGGGGGATAGTCCAGGCCCAGGATGTGCGCCATCTGGAGACCGTTGACCACCGCGTAGTTGGCACGGTTGTTGTTGAAAAGCAGGTGGAGTTCGTCGGCGCTATTGACCAGCTCCCTGATCGGCTCCGACCACTCTCGCAACTCATCCTCCCGATACAGATAGTCGAAGCGATCGCCGGAAGTCGGACCGGGTCGATACCAGGTGTGGCGGTTGCGGCCATGGAATCGGATCACCGCGAGCCGCGGATCGGTCAGCTCCTGCAGGGTTGGAAACGACCCACTGCCTATCTGCGGTTCGTCGACCAGGCACAGTGAGACTTGCGCCTCAGCGAGGAGCCCTAAGAGCTGCGGAAGCCCTTCGGGGTCGGCCCAGCTCCGGTGCCGGAACTCGACCACCACCAGGTCCCGTTGGTGGCGCTCCCGGAGCCGGGCGAGCCGGTCCTGATTGGCGGGGGAGGCGGTGAACCAGGGAGGGAACTGGTAGTGCACGGCCCGCAGCTTGCCAGCTTCTCGAAGCGGCTCCAGGCAAGCCAGAAAGGCGCTCTCCTCACCGGCGGTCGGCTCCCGAGGCTCTCCCCCCACCCTCTCGTGGTACGTCATCGATCGAAACGCTTTTACATTGAAGAGAAAGGCGTCCGGCACGGCCTCCGACCAGGCTCTCGTCCGCTCGGGGGTGGGTATGGCGTAATAGCTGCTGTCCACCTCGACAATGGGAAAGAACCGGGCGTAGTAAGCCAATCGGTCGCGAAGCGGCAGCCCTCGGGGGTAGAAATCCGAGTGATCGCTCCAGTTGCAGGTCCCGATTCGAAGTGCCGCGGTCACCTGCCCATGGTCGCATGTCTCCGACCAGGGCGGCCAGACCCGTTAGCGTATTGACCATGAGCCCGACCTTCTCCACGAAACAGATCGACTTCCTGCACGGGCGCCAGTTCGCCCACGTCGCCACCGTAAACCCCGACGGCAGCCCTCAAGTGACCGCGCTGTGGGTGGACACAGACGGCGAGGCGCTGCTGTTGAACACCGCCAAGGGCAGAGTGAAGCACCGCAACCTCATGCTCAACCCTCGGGTCGCAATATCCATCGTGGACGCTGCTGATCCGTATTCCAGCCTCACCGTGACGGGCCAAGCCGAGTTGATTGAAGAGGGGGCGTTGGAGCACATCAGGTCCCTGAGAGCGAAGTACCACGGGGACCCGGAGTTCGTACTCGCTCCCGGGGAGGAGCGTGTGATCATTCGGGTGGTCCCAGAGCGAATCGGCGGCGAGCTCGCTTAGGGTCGGACCGGGTCGTCGTTTTTCTTTTGGCAGCCGCGGCTAACCCACCCAGCTCGGCCAGGTCGAGCACCGCTCCGGGGCTGCGATCCATCCCTTCTCCTGCTCGGGGCCCTGGCCCCGGCGCGGTTGCCGGGGCGACGGGGGGACCCGTCCCCGAGCGCGCCTAGCTGGAGCCGAGGATGCCAGTTCTATCCGAGTCCGACGCGGCCTGGTCCCCCAAGCGGATACCGGCGCGTCACCCGACGTAACTTCCACCCCACAATCTCCGCTCGTTGAAGTGAGGCACTTCGGGTGTGCAGCGTGCCGCCGCAGTCGCAGCGCGTATGTCAGTTGAGCCGTGGTGTAGCCCCCTGTAGCTGGCTAACCCTTATCCCCGGACTCCTGCGATGGCGGCTGGGGTGGCGGACCATGTTTGGACCGTCGACGAGATCGTCGCGCTGCTCGATTAGGGAAGTCGGAGGGCCCGGCTCCCCTCGGACCGATGACCAAGTTGTCGTCTACCTTGTTATGGGAACCGATGGCGTCAATGCCAATCGGAAACCCGATGACGGTGTTGCCGAGGATCTCGTTCTCGTCTCCGTATGACCTAATCCCGGCAGGGCCTCGCAGTTGTGCGGCCAGATAGTTGATTTGCGTTGTGTGGCCGCCGGTCTGACCTTGAGAGCCCACCGGACCCTGGGACGGGCCGGGGCCGGACGGAGGCTCCTGGTCGTCGTCGTCATTGTCGCCTTGGTGCTTGGTCATCTTCCTCATTATCCAGCGCACCGGCTTGGAGTACCACGCAAGCGCGACCAAGCCCCCCAGGGCCAGAATGACCGCCAGGGCGATGAGTAGGCCTGTCACCCGCGCACCCGCCGGATGCCACACGCTAAACAGAATGGTGAACGCCAGCCCGAGCAAAAGGGCCGCCCAGCCCGAAGGCTGACGCGTCCGCTGCCTTTGACGCCGCACCTTCCCCATCTCCCGAAGCATAGGCGCGCCCCGTAGCAGATTGGGGCCGAGTTCTTCTGGCGAGTGCCCTTCAAACTGACCCACTACCCGAAAAACGGGCGGAAACCTCTCTAAAACCGTCTCTAAGCGGGGTCTTTCCGCCCCTCGTTCGTCCGGTCCCCGCCCAGCCCTCTGCACTCCGCCTAGGGCTGTAAGCGGCGGGGATTCTCTATTGCTCTGGGTCTGCAAGCTGCGGGAGCGCCATGCGGATCAGTTCGACCCACTGCGGAACCGGCTGTGTAACTGAGTCCCACTCACTCGTTGCAACAGTGCCTTCGATAAACCGGAACCAGTGACCAGTTAGTCCGTCGCGGCAGACCGCCATCAACCGTTGCCCGATGGCCGCCTCACCAGGGAGCGCAAACATCTGTGAGAGTGCGGGGAAGTCGTGGACCTTACCTGACTGGCCCGACTTCCGGTGGTTCTCGAGTGGGGCTAGATTGAAGATCGGAGACACCGCCACGTATTCCTCAGCGAACAGGGCACAGACGCACCTCAGGGCAGGTCCACGCCCGAGGTTAGTCACATTGCACGTGAAGCTGATCCCGTCCTGCGACTTGGCGTACCCCAGGGAGACGAGGGACAAGTACGGGCGCCACTCGAGCTCGCGGGTCCTCTGCATTTCAGCCACGGTTGCCTGGGCTGCCCTCGCTGAATCTTGGGTAGCCTCAGCGGCCCGCTGGCTAGCATCTGCGTCTCGCTGAGTCGCTTCGGCGGCGTCAGCCGTCTTGCTTGCCATCCTGAAGGTCGCTATCGCCAGCCCGACGGTGGTGAGTGCAGCTATCGCCGTAGCCACCGCTGCAACCTCAGTCCAGTTGATGTTCACTTGGCTTCTCTCGCTGGTAAGCTGGTCAGCGTTCTCGAAGTAGAGGGTACCCCACGGCGTAGCAATGCGCTCGACTCGCCGCGCGAGGGTTGCGATCGCGGCCCCGACGTACGGGCCGAGCCCGACAACGGCAACCGTCACCGCTTCAGGCCCCGACCAGCCGTGGGAGCTGGTGACCAACCAGGCCACGATGCCTAAGGCGACTGCCTATTTCATGGAACGGTCGCACGCCTTCAACGCCGTGCATGGGCGAATGCCGGCGGTCACCACCGGCGCCGCACTGGCTAATCGCCAGCTGCTCTACCTTGGCATCTCCGGGGATGGGGACACCGCCAGCATCGGCTTGGGTCAATTCTGCCATCTCGTCAGGCGCAATTTGGACTGCACCTACGTCATTGAGGACAACGGCGTCTACGGGCTCACCAAGGGTCAATTCTCAGCGACGGCCGACATCGGGTCGGTGCAGAAGCGGGGAGCGGTCAATGAGCTCGAAACGATCGACATCGCCGCGCTCGCGGTGCAACTCGGCGCCTCCTTCGTCGCTCGCGGTTTCTCGGGTGACGGGGGCCAGCTGGTGCCTCTGCTGCGAGCCGCGCTGGCACACCGCGGCACCGCCATCCTGGATGTCATCAGCCCGTGCGTTACTTTCAACGACCACGCGGGGTCCACCAAGAGCTATGCCTACGTGAAGGATCATGACCTGGTCCTTCAGGAGCTGGACTTCGTAGCGCACAAGGAGGAGGTAGTGGTCTCCTACCCGGACGGCGAGTTCGTGGACGTTCCCCTCCACGACGGCTCCGTCCTCCGCCTTCGAAAGCTGGGCCAGCAGCACGACCCGACAGACCGGCTGGCGGCTCTGACGGTGCTCGACCAGGGTCGGCAGTCCGGCGAGGTGGTGACCGGGCTCATCTACGCCAATCCTGAGGCTGTCGATTTCTGCACCAGAGAGCGCCTCCCAGCCACCCCGCTCCGCGACCTGTCGGAAGCGGAGTTGCGCCCTGATCGAGCGCGCTTCGCAGAGCTGATCGCCTCCTGGTCCTGAAGTCGTCGGAGTCATTCTCAGGCTCGTCTCAGGTCGCCGACATGCTCCCGGGCTAGGCTCAGAAGAGTCACTGAGGCCCAGCCATCCAGGGGCCGGATTCAAAGGAGACCTGATATGCGAAAGCTCTACACCACGGGGTTGGCAGTCACCGCCGGCGCGGTGGTCGCCTCCGTCGGAGGGGCGATGGCCGTCTCGGCCGCCACGTCGACCTCGACGCCGCCCCCGACCGCAGCCAAGGCCAAGGGGGCTCGCCACGGCCTGATCCGGCTACCGAAGGTCGTCGCAGAGGTGGTCTCGGACTCCTCGACCGGCGGTGCCGACGGCAAGGGCCAACTGGTCGTCAAAGCTCCCAACGGCACCACGATGACCCTCTCGATCACCCCGGGAACCAAGGCCTGGAAGTACGTGGGCCCTGGCCAGAAGCCGGTCCAGGAGAGCGCTACCTCGCTCCCCGCCAATGAGGTGGTGATAGTGGCCGGCAGGGGACTCTACGGTAAGAAACACCTGGCGCGGCACATCCTGGACCTCGGGTTCCAGGCGACTTCCGTGACTGGCTAAGCTTCGCCTCCCTATCTCGCTCCCTGGGGGCTTGCCCTCCCCCGGGGCGGCGGGAGAAACCTCCCAGCCGGGCGGATGCCACCAGGTGTCCGCCCGGCCCTAGGGCCGAAGCCTCACCCGTAGGTATAGCCGGCGGGTAGGGGAAGCGGGGCCTCCGGGCCGACATACACCGCGGACGGCCGGATCAGCCGATTGTGTGCTGCCTGTTCGCAGATGGCAGCCGTCCAACCCACCATTCGGCTGCAGGCGAACGTGGGCGTGAACATCTCCCTGGGAATGCCGGCCGTGTTCATCACCACACCTGCGTAGAACTCCACGTTGGTGTAAAGGCGGCGGCCAGGCTTCAGCTCGTTCAGCACCCGGAGCGCGGTGTCCTCGACATGCTCCGCGAATCTCGCCTGCTCACCTCCCATCTCGAGGGCCACGGCCCGCAGCAGAGTGGAGCGAGGGTCGTCGGTCTTGTAGACACGGTGGCCGAAGCCCATGAGCCGCTCCCCAGACTCCACCTTGTCACGCAAGTAGGCGTAAGCCCTTTCCTCGGTACCTATCTCATCAAGGGTCTGGAGCGCACGAGAGGGGGCGCCACCGTGGAGCGGACCGGAGAGGGCTCCGATGGCTCCCACCAGCGACGATCCGATGTCGGCCCCGGTGGAGGCGATGACGCGGGCCGTGAAGGTGGAGGCGTTGAAGCCGTGGTCCATAGTGAGGATCAGGTACTTCTCCAGCGCCCGCAGGTGCGGCTCCTCCGGCCGCTTCCCCGTCAACATCTGCAGAAAGGAGGCCACGTAGCCGAGATCGGGGTCGGGCTCCACTGTCGGCTCGCCACGATGAGCGCGAAAGAGCGCCATGAGCAGGACCGGGACGATTGCCGTCATGTGCAGTGCCTGTTCGCGAACCTCGGCTGGACCGATGTCCAGGACTGGCTGCAGACCGAGAGCGTCTGCCGCCAGCGAAACAGCGGTTCTAAGCGCGTTCAAGGGCACGAAGGAGTCGCCTCCCGCGATCTCCGGGAGCAGTCTGGAGACGCGTTCTGGGAGGGACCTGAGTTCAGCGGTGTGCCTGCGGAAATCGGTCAATTGCTCGGTGGTGGGCAGCGAGCCGTCGATGAGGAGGTGCCAGACCTGCTCAAAGGAGAGAGCGGCGGCCAGTTCGGCGGCGTTGTACCCTCGGTAGTGGTAGAAGCCCTCCTCACCGCGGACGTCCCCGATGAGGGTCTCCGCCACCGCGACCCCCTCCAAGCCGGGCGGAGCAAGCTCGGGCCGCCGGGCGCTCTGACCCTGAACCGCTGTCACCCAGAAGATCGATGAGAGCTGGCGACCGCCATCAGGCGCCCGAGTGGCTTGCGTCCGCGACGTGGGGGTCGGCCGCCTCGTCCTTGGCCGCGCGACGGAACAGCACCACCCAGGCAACCAGGGAACCCCCCGCGATGAGGGTCAGAACCGCCAAGGGAAGCGCCACCTGAATTGGTGTCGTCAAAGGATGCCCTCCGTATCTGGGGAGTATTCTAGTCGACGTGTTGAGCTAGGCGAGCGTCTCATCGGCGGCCCCGGCCGCTGCTCGTTCCCTGTCGCGGCCCGCGGCCCGCCCCACCGCCGAGGCCGACATTTCTCGGCCCAACCCAGGAGATCCGTTGAATTCGCCTGCCATCGATCCTCGCCGAGCCCGCATCGCCCTCTATGGCTTGGTCGGTGCCAGCTTCGCTGACGCCCTCGGAGCGACCATGATCCTGCCAGTCGTGCCGCTCTTCCTGCGCCAGGAGGGTGCCTCGTATGCGGCGATAGGTCTAGTGGCGGCGGCGTTCTGGGGAGCTGGGCTGCTCGTCGGATACCCGATCGGAAGACTCTCCGACCGGGTCGGCCGCAAGCGTCTGATAGTTCTCAGTCAGCTGGTCTATGCACTGGCAACTGCGGCTTTCGCGCTGACCCCTTCCCCCCTCTGGTTTCTAATCCTCCGAGCTCTCCAGGGTGCCGCCGCGGGAGCGGCCAACGTCCTGGCGATGGCCGCGGTGGCAGACGTCGTCCCCCATGAACGAAGGGGCCGTGCCTACGGCTCTCTGACCGGCGCGAACATGACCGGTACCATCGTCGGACCGCTCATCGGAGCAACGCTCTTCACCCTCTCGGTCGGGCTTACCTTCGTAGCGTCCGCAGCGGTCGCTCTGGTGGTGGGAGCGATAATCGCCGCCACCCTGCCGGGCAAGGCGGCGGCCGCAGTCCAGGGGCTCGCGGGCCGAGTTGCCCCCGTGATCTGGCGTAATCGGGCAATCCTTGGGATCCTGCTGTCGTCGGCTGCTCTCGGCGCCCTGATCGGGATGTACGACACCCTTTGGAGCCTGCTCATGCACCACCGGCACGCGACGGACTTCGAGATTGGGCTCTCATTCACCCTCTTCGCCATACCGTTCGCCCTGGGGTCGTGGCCGGCCGGATGGTTGGCTGACCGCGTCGACAACCGCTGGCTCATTGGCACAAGCCTGGTGGCGGGCGCGGCCTTCGCAGCCGCCTACCCATTCCTCCCCTCCCCGGCTCTGCTGATTGGGTTGGGTGTCTTCGAAGGAATCTTCACAGTCACCGGCGCCCCTGCGCGGCTGGCGATGCTGTCCAGACAGGTTCGCCCGGAGGCGATGGGCGGTGTCCAGGGGATCTACGGCTCGACCCAGGTCGGAGCGGCTGCGGTCTCGGCCGTCCTCTCGGGCTGGTTGTTCGGGATAGGGATCCCGATCCCGTTCTTGGCGACGGCTGCCCTGATGGTTCTGGCCGCCGCGGGGCTGGTGCCGCTCTGGCACGGGGTCGAGGGCAAGCCCACGCGCCGTGCCAGAGCGGCGATGGGACTGCCACTGGGATGAGAAAGAGCCCGGCGCCCAACGCGGGCGCCGGGCTCTCTGCTTCTACTGGTTCAGTTGGTCGGAAGCACCACCCGCTTGAAGGCGGCATTGGTGACATCAGCGAACGAGGTGTAGAGCGCTGCTATGGCGGTCAGGATCCCCACGTATCCGCCGATGTGGGTGAACCCAGTCCCCCCGCCCCATCCCCATGCCCCAAAGGCCAGGAGCAGGAAGGTCAGGGTCAGCAGCAGGAAGACCACGGTCACCGCCTTGGCACCCGCGAACGAGGCCACGAACATGTAGAGGGTGAAGATGCCCCACATGAAGAGGTACAGCCCGACGATCGGGCTGATCGTCGCCGGAGCGGTCTTCGCCAGAAAAACGTCAACCAGCAGGTAGTAGCTGAACCAAAACGCACCGTAAGAGGTGAAGGCGGTCGCGGCAAAGGTGTTGCCGCGCTTGAACGCCCACATGCCGGCCAGGAGCTGCCCGAAGCCTCCATAGGCGGCCGCCATCGGTAGCACCGCGGCCGTGGCGCCGGCACCGATGATGCCGGCGTTGATAAAGGAGAGCAGCATGGTGGTCAGGCCGAAGCCGGCCAGACCTAGTGGCGCCGGGTCGGCGATGCTTTGCACCGCCTCATGAGTTTGCATTACCGGCGCGGGGCCGGCGGTCACCGGTTGGCCAGCGACGGGCTGGCCGGACGCGGGGTAGTTGGCAGCCATTATTTGACTTTCAAGCCTCCATGAAAATGAGTTGATGAAGTCGGTTGCGGTCGAATCCCTTCGCTATTGCTCCTTGCCCTCCTCTGCTACAGCCCGAGAGCGCAACTCCTCCACCACCCCCGGGTCCGCCAGAGTGGTGGTGTCTCCGAGCGCTCGGTTCTCAGCCACGTCGCGAAGCAGGCGGCGCATGATCTTGCCGGACCTGGTCTTGGGCAGCTCCGGGGTGAAGACGATGTTGGCCGGAGCCGCGATCTTGCCGATCTTCTTGGACACATGATTGCGGAGCTCTGACAACAGCTCGACCGAGGCCTGGTGGGTCGCCTTCAGAGTGACGTAGGCGACAATAGCCTGGCCCGTCTGAGGATCCTGCCGGCCAGTGACCGCCGCCTCGGCGACCGCGGGATGGTCAACTAGAGCTGACTCCACCTCGATTGTGGAGATCCGATGGGCGGAGATGTTCATGACGTCGTCGATCCGCCCCATGAGCCAGAAGTCACCATCTTCATCCTTGCGGGCCCCGTCTCCCACGAAGTAGGTGTCCTTGTAGCGCGCCCAGTAGGTTTGCTGGTAACGCTCGGGGTCCTTGTAGATTCCGCGGAGCATCGCCGGCCAGGGCTTGCGGATGACCAGGTTGCCGCCCTGCCCGGGTGGCACCTCCTGCCCCTGCTCGTCGTATACGGCGGCGTCAATGGTCGGGAATGCCTTGGTCGCTGATCCCGGCTTGAGGGTGGTGATCCCAGGCAGCGGGGTGATCAGGATCATTCCCGTCTCGGTCTGCCACCAGGTGTCCACGACAGGGGTCTTCCCGAGCCCGATGGTCTCTCGATACCACATCCAGGCTTCGGGATTGATCGGCTCACCGACTGTCCCCAGCAATCGGAGACTGCTCAGGTCATGCTTCTGTGCGTATTGGGGACCCCACTTCATATGGGTCCGGATCGTGGTGGGCGCGGTGTACAGGATGTCGACTTTGTAACGCTCGATGATCTCCCACCAGCGCTCCTCATTGGGGTGGTTGGGCACTCCCTCATAGATCACCCCGGTCGTGCCATTGCAGAGGGGCCCATAGAGGATGTAGCTGTGGCCGGTCACCCAGCCGATGTCGGCGGCGCACCAGTAGACGGAGTCGGGCTTGACGTCAAAGATGTAGTGATGAGTGGTCGCCACCCCGACCAGGTACCCGGCGGTGGTGTGCACAATCCCTTTCGGCTTGGCGGTGGTGCCGCTGGTGTAGAGGAGATAGAGCAGGTCCTCAGAGTCCATCGGCTCACAGGGGCAGGTGGCAGGGTCGTCGGAAAGCCCGGCGAGGAGCTCATCCACGTAGACGTCTCGCCCCTCTTTCATATTGACCGGGTCGCCGATCCGCCTTACGACCATGCAGCTCCGAATGGTCGGTGAGAGGTCCATCGCGTCGTCGCAGTTGGCTTTCAGGGGAACCTTGTTGCCCTTGCGCCAACCCTCGTCCTGCGTGATGAGGATCTCCGCCTCCATGTCGTTCAGACGCCCCGCGACCGCCTGGGCCGAGAAGCCGCCGAAGACCACGGTGTGCGGAGCGCCAAGCCTGGTGCAGGCGAGCATCGCAATTGGCAGCTCCGGGCACATCCCCATGTAGATGCCGACCGGCGTCCCCTTCTTGACCCCTAGCTTCTTCAGTCCGTTGGCGAATCGGACCACTTCGCGTTGCAGGTCGCTGAACGTGATGGTGCGGCGCTCATCGACCGGCTCCCCCTCCCAGTAGAAGGCGACCTTGTCGCCGCGGCCGGCCTCGACGTGACGGTCGACGCAGTTGTAGCAGACGTTCAGCTGTCCGCCGAGATACCACTTGGCGTAGGGCGGTTCCCACTCGTATAGCTTGTCGAACGGGCGAAACCAACTCACCCGCTCCTGGCCCTGCGTCTCCCAGAACTCCTCAAAGCCTCGGTTGTAGATGTCGGGCTGGGCATTGGCCTGGGCAGCGAACTCCGGCGGAGGAGGGAACTTGCGGCTCTCCTCCTGCAGCGCATCGATCCGATTTGCATCAACTGTCATATCACCCTCCTGCGGGTTGGAAACGACATCTCTACCTCCTCTACGCCGACCCGAGCCCTCTTCCGTGGTCACGTACACCCCACCCGCTGCAGGGTAGGCACGTGGAGGCGCTGGGGAGAGCCCGATGCGGCGAACGGTCTGGATTGGGGGTATTTACGGCGCCAGCGAGGTGCCGAACGGCGCACTGGTTGCGCGTCTGGGTCCCGTGGGGGATGATTCGCGCCATGCCATGGCCAATCACCGTCGCCTTGGAGGTCGGCTTGACGGTCATCGCGGCGCTCTTCGTATTTCGGCGCGTCCGCCGGCGTCCCTTCGCCTTCAACACGGTTGAAGAGCGGGCGACGCTGCGCACCCTGGCCTTCGCGACCTCGGCGGTATCCAGCATCCGCCAGGGACTGACCGCCAGGACCGCGGTCAAGGTTCTTCGATCCTTAGTCCCTCAATCAGGGGGCATGGCAGCCTCTCTCTACGACACCCGCAGCCTGTTGGGGTTTCAATCGGCCGCTGGGAGTCGCGCCGAAGTGCACGCCAAACACGTCGAGCACGACATGGATAGGCTCCTAGCGGCGCTGGCGTCCGGTCGAACCCAGATGGTCAGACTTCACCCCGGCGAACTCGGCAGCACCTGCCCGCTCCGAGTGGCTGTGGTCGCCCCACTCACCCTAGACGATCGACCAGTCGCTGCCCTGGTCACCTACCACGGCGGCGAGCCCAGCCCGGCCCAGCTACGCATCACCACGGATCTGGCGGAGCTTCTCGCCACCCAGCTGCGGCTTCAGCGCGCCGACCAGCAACAGGCGGCGCTGGTGCGATCCGAACTAAGGGCCCTGCGAGCGCAAATCTCCCCGCACTTCATCTACAACACCCTGGCCACCATCGCGAGCTTTGTCAGGACCGACCCGGAGCGAGCCCGTGAGCTGCTGACAGAGTTCGCCGACTTCAGCCGCCGGGCGTTCACCGGTCCCACCTCCGAGTTCACAACCTTGGCGGACGAGCTCGTCTACGTGAACCAGTACCTGACTCTGGAGCAGGCCCGCTTCGGGGCTAGGCTCACGGTCCGGTATCACATCGATCCCGAGGTGCTGAGCACTGTCGTCCCAGCTCTGCTGGTGCAACCGCTGGTGGAGAATGCGGTCAAGCACGGAATCGAGCAGCGGCGGGGCAACGGCACGATCGTCATAGAAGCCGACGATCAGGATGATGAGTGCCTGATCTCCGTTCGAGACGACGGGGAGGGGTTCACTACTCCGCTGGACCTGAGCGAGCACCAGGGAGCTCTGGGGAACATCAACCGCCGGCTCAGTCACATCTTCGGACCTGCCCACGGCCTGGAGATCGAGTCTGTGCCCGGTCGTGGTACCGAGGTTCGAGTTCGGATTCCCAAGTACAGGCCCGGCGTCAAGGCCTCATAGATGGCGGAGCCTCCCTTTCGCGTTCTGGTGGTCGACGACGAAGTCCCGGCCAGGAGTGAGCTCTGCTACCTGCTGAGGCAGGCGCCCAGGGTCCGGGAGGTTCTGGAGGCAGAGGACGCCAGCGGCGCGATGGACCTGCTCTCGGGCGATGGCGCGGATGTCATCTTTCTGGACATTCAAATGCCCGGCCTTGACGGCCTCCAGCTCGCCCGACTGGTGGGATCACTGGCAGAGCCACCGCCGGTCGTGTTCGTGACGGCGTTCCAAGAGCACGCGCTGGACGCCTTCCAACTGGCAGCCTTCGACTACCTGCTGAAACCGGTCCGGGGGGACAGACTCAACCTCACCCTGGAGCGCTTGGCGCTCGCGGCAAGACAGCCGGGGCGCCGACCCCACGACGAAGCTGGCGGTGGCGGGACCGACGGATCGCATCTGGACGACCGTCTGGCGGTGACCCACCGCGGGCGGATCCTTCTCCTGCCGATCGCGGAAATCCGAGTGGCTGAGGTATCTGGCGATCGTGTCGCCCTCATCTCTTCCGAAGGACGCTTCATGGCTCGACTCAGACTCCAGGACCTGGAAGAGCGGTTGGCTCGCCAGGGCTTCATGCGGGTCCACCGCCACTATCTGGTGAACCTTCGGCATGTCAGTGCCGTCGAGAGCTTCTTCAACAGCACCTACCTGCTGAGGCTGGATGGGGTCAACGACCTGACCGTTCCGGTCTCGCGCCGCCACGGTCAGCAGCTGCGAGCGGCGTTAGGACTCTGAGAGAGAGCTTGGATCCACCCACCTCCGGATCATCCGGGGCCGAGCCCCCTGGTTCAGCCCCGTCCCGACTTCTCGAGTTCGAGGAGCAGACAGAGGTCGGTGGAGTCTACCTGCAAGCGTTGATGCGGCGGCAGCTCCGGCTCAGCCTGGCAGTGGCTGCCACCTTCATCGCATTCCTAGCGGTCCAGCCACTCATCTCCGCCCGATGGCCGCAATGGGCGTCGATCCGGTTTTGGGGGATCCCGCTGCCGTGGCTGGTGCTGGGACTGGGCTCGTACCCCCTGCTCATCTGGTTGGGGATGGTCTATGTTCGGCGGGCCGAGGAGGTGGACGACGAGTTCACCGATCTGCTCAGCTGAGGGTGGGCCTTGAGCCCATCGGCCGCGGCTGTTCTGGGGCTCCTCGCCATGGCCGTAGTCAGCCTGGGGACCGGAATGTTCGCTCGGCGGTTTGCGCACACCACCTCCGACTTCATGGTGGCGGCCCGGGCGGTGCCGCCCCGCGTCAACGCCGCCGCCATCAGTGGGGAGTATCTGAGCGCCGCCTCCTTTCTGGGCATCGCCGGGCTGGTGATGCAGTACGGCTACGACGTGCTCTGGTACCCGGTGGGATACGCCGCCGGCTACCTCCTACTTCTCCTTTTCATCGCGGGGCCCCTTCGAAGGTTCGGAGCCTACACCATCCCCGACTTCGCGGAGGGCCGGTTCGACAGCCCGCGCTTTCGCCGCCTGGCGGTGGCGCTGGTGCTGGTGATCGGGTTCTTCTACGCACTGCCTCAGGTAGAGGCCGCGGGACTCACCGTCCAGACCGCCTCGGGCCTCCCCTACTGGGTGGGGGTCGGGGTCGTCTCCCTCGTGGTCGTGGCAGCCGTGACGGGGGGTGGGATGCGGGGGATCACCCTGGTGCAGAGCCTTCAATTCGCAGTGAAGGTCTTCGCCATAGCTCTGCCGGCGTTCCTCCTTCTGATCCATTTCGGCGGTTTGGGCAGCTCTTTCGCCGGCTCCCCCTCCGGGCTGGCTCAACTGACCAAAACCACCAGTTTCAAGGTCACCCCGGGGGAGCTCTGGCAGCTGCCAACCGCCACTGAGATCCGAGTAAACGGAGGGGCCACGGTCGCCTGGAGTGCCGGTGAGCTAGTCCGGTCCCCCGGCGCGGTGACCGCAGAGGTGGCGGGCTCGCCCAGCCCGAGCCGGACGGCCCGGAGCGGGGAACGGCTGCTGAGGATCGTTGGCCGCCGGCTGGTTCCCCGGGGCACAATCGTGTGGCGGCAGGGCGCGACGGCGACGCTAGCCGCCGGCGAGGCCGCCCCTTACGGCAGTGCCACGCCCGCCAGCACCGACGCCAGGTGGATGAATCCCTTCGGGCCGCTCGCCGGCGGCAGCGGCCATCCGCTGCTCTTCACCTACTCCCTGATCATGGCGATTCTGTTGGGGACGATCGGGCTGCCCCACATCCTGGTGCGCTTCTACACCAACCCCGATGCCCGCGCCTCCCGCCGCACCGCCCTGCTTGTTCTGGTGCTGCTGGGTGCCTTCTATATCTGGCCTCCGATCTACGGCGCGCTGGGGAGAGCGCTGGACCCGGCGCTCTACGGTGGTAACCTCACCGATTCCGTAGTGCTGATCCTGCCGAGCCTACTGGGCGGGTGGTTGGGGCAACTGCTGCTCGCGGTCGTCTCCGCCGGAGCCTTCGCGGCCTTCACCTCGACCCTGAGCGGGTTGCTGGTCTCCCTGGCAGGAGCACTTGGGCACGATGTCTACGGGCGCTGGTTGCGACCAACGGCCACGCCGGCGGCTCGGCGGAGGGCGTTTCAGGTCGCCGCTGTGATGGCGGGAGCGATCGCTGGTGGGCTCGGCTTGCTGGTGGGCCAGTTCAACATCAGCGTCCTGGTGGGATGGGCCTTCGCTATCGCCGCCAGCTCCTTCTTCCCGCTCCTGGTGCTGGGGATCTGGTGGCCAAGGTTGAGCACCGCCGGTGCCGCCATGGGGGTGGCTCTGGGAGGTACCCTCTCCACCCTTGCGATCGTGACGAGCATGGTGGCCACGATCGCACCTCCGCTGGAGACCTTCCTGGCCCAGCAGTCCAGCCTGGCGGTGATTCTGGAGCAGCCGGCGATCATCACTGTCCCCTTGGCTTTCCTGGTGATGGTTGGGATCTCGCTGCTCGGCCAAGGCCCCCCGCCGGGGGTCGCGGCCAAGATGGTGCAGTTGCACGCTCCAGAGCTGCTCGGGCTGCGCCGGGACTACATCCCCGACTGATGGGCGGGCCGGGTGCAGTTGCCCCGGCGACCGGTTGCTGTGCTTAAAAATACCGCTAGTTCCGTACGGGTCCCCGCAGGTCCCCAGTAAATGCCCCAGCTCATCTCGGCATCCCCACCGTGCGGTGCTGCTGCCGGACAGGGAGGCGAACAGACGAGCAGTCTCCTCCGGAGAGTCCGGATCGAGGCTGACGGTGATGTCGTTCCTCAGCGTCCCCATTTTGAGTCGAGCTTGTCCGTGCCCACCAGGAGGTGGTCAGCCGGGATCGGCCTGTCGTCGTGAAGGGCCTTTCGCTGATCCGCTTTCGGTAGCGGGGCGCGTCGGCAGCTAGGTTCGTGCCTCCGTGGTTCAGCTTTGGGATGCCCTCCGCCCCGCGGCTGGGCATTCCCTGCCGCGCAGGCAAACCCCGCCGGCACCCCTAACCCGTCAAATGACGTCCCCGCTCGGCCACCGAGGTCAACACCCTGCCAACGGGGCAGTGGCAGCCGCAGGGGTAGGGCGGCCCGTCCTGGCATGAGCCCCGCAGGACCGTCCTTTAGTGATCCTCTGTCGGGACGATCGCGTCAGCCTCTACCTCGACCAGGAGTGCTTGGTCGATGAGTCTTCGGACCTCGACCATGGATGTCGCCGGCCGGATCGCCGCGAACGTTTCACCGTGAGCTCGACCGACCTCCTCCCAACGGCTTATGTCGGTCACGAAGATGCGGGTGCGGACGACGTGTTCCAGTTCGGCCCCCGCCTCGCGCAGCGCGGCAGCAATGCGCCGTAGGGCCTCCCGCGTCTGCTCGCCGATGTCATCCCCACCGACGGCGCCTCCTCCCTCAGCGGCCGCTGTCGTGCCGGCCACCGCTACCCATTGCCCGACCCGTACCGCGCGGGAGTAGCCCACCAATGGTTCCCAGAAAGCACCGGAAGACACCTGTTTGCGTTCCATCCGTGGCCGATGGTACAGGAGGTGACGAGTCCCGCTGGCGCTGGCTGTCGCTGGCTGGAAGGTCCCGTTAGACGATCCGCGACAGGGCAGGATCTGAGCCTGAGCTGCGAGACTCATGAACGTGAAGTCTGAGGCGAACCTGGACGTGCTACTGGCCGAGCTGTCGCCGCGGCGTCGTCCCGGCCAGTACGTGTTCGTGGCCGCTGATGAGACTAAGCCGGTCGCCGACAGCGCTGTTCTCGCCAGCGTCGTCGAGCCGGAGGGCCTCAGCCTGGTCATGACCCGCCGCGACGCCGAGCGAGCAGGGTTACCGTACGATTTCGTCGCTGGCTGGATCACTCTCGAGGCGCGCTCGGCGCTCGACGCCGTCGGCCTCACCGCGGCAGTAGCCGTCGCTCTCAGCGAAGCGGGGATCAGTTGCAACATCCTCGCCGGCTACCACCATGACCACCTGCTCGTACCCTACGAACGAGTCGAGGAGGCCATCGATACCCTCCTCAAGCTGAGCGCCCGCCACCACTCAGGGTTCGCAGCCAGGCCGACCGTGCGCCGCGCCAGCGTCGAGGACGCGCCGGTGACGTGCGCTGGCGGGTGGGCTGAATGTGCGCCCGCAAACAAAGTTGGCCTCTTTGCCTCGGAGCCAGCACCGGTCAGGGCTCCGGGCCCAGGAAGCCTCTCTAGTTCATCACGAGACGAGTGCGGGCACACGCCACCTGATTAACCAAGAGAAGTGGTCGTGGGGTGAGCGTGACCGGCGAGTATCGCCGCGGGACTACTGTTCGCCCAAGAGAGTTGGCCCCGCAGCAGTTCCCGGTCGAGAGCGACCGCATCCGACGGGATGCCAGCTTACCCGCGAATCTTCAGTAACCGGCGCGCAGATCCACCTGGTTCACCAGTGGCTCCCCAGTCGAGAAGCGGCGCAGCTGATCACCGAACAGCTCGCAGGTCCGTCGGGTGAAGTTGGGGGAGCTCCAGCTGAGATGCGGTGACAGGAACACTCCTGGGGACGACCAGAGCGGGGACGACGGAGGCAGCGGCTCCTCCTCGAAAGCGTCGAGATAGGCTGCCGCCAACCGTCCGGAAGCAAGGACCTTGACTAATTCCGTCTCCTCGATGAGCCCGCCCCGGGCGATGTTGATCACGCAGGCCCCGGGCTGCAGGCGCGACAGCACCTCAGCGCCCACCAGACCACGAGTCTCAGTGGTCAGGGGAACCGCCAGCACCAACGCGTCGGCTTCCTCACACGCTTGGGCCAGCTGATCCGGTCCCCGCACGTCATCGACTATCCCTAGCCCGGCGCCCTTCGGGTGGCGCCGTATGCCCGTGACTCGGCATCCGAAAGGTGCCAGTCGCAGTGCCACCTCCTGCCCGATGGCTCCGAGGCCCACGATTACGACCCTGAGATCTCCGAGCTCTCGCAGCGCCAGTGACTCCCAGCGACTCATCTGCTGGGCGGCCCAGATCTCGGGGTACCGTTTGCAGTGCTGGAGCAGACAGCCGACCACGAACTCCGCAATGGGGATGGCGGTAACCCCGACCGAGTTGGTGAGAATGATCTCAGGCCGCTCGGCGAGGATGTCACCGATGCGGTCGACCCCCGCGCTGACTGTATGAATCCACTTCACTTCCGGATGCGCGCGCAGGACGCCGGGCAGAGGATCTTCCTTAGCCGCGGCTTCGTGCCCGTAGAACAGCCGCCAGATGCAGTCAAACGAGCCCGCAGCGGTCTCCTCCTCACCGGGTGCGACCACAACCAGCTCGACCCGTCCACCTCGGGCCCTCTCCAGCACCAGCGGAAGATCTGGTTCGGGGAAACGGCCGACGACCATGCAGCGGACCGCAGAGTCCCTTGGCTGACCGATCACTGATGGATTCCTCCAACGCGGCGGGCTGGCCCGGGGAACTGGGGTCCGATCAAGGATAGGTAAGTGCCGGCGATCACTGGCCTTCCCGATGCCCGGTAGCTGACCTGGCTCCCACTTGCTGGAGCCGGATCAATCGGGCGAAGTGGAAACGGGGCGGCGGCATCTGAGATCTCCTCCAAAGCTGTCCCACCAATTGTCGCCGCAGCGCCTAGGTAGAGGATCATTACGGTGTGGATGCTCTGCCTGTCCCCACGGTGACGCCGGAGTGGCTCGTCGCTCATTTGACCGACGGCGACCTGCGAATCCTGGATACGAGGTGGTCACTGGCAGCGGGCTCGGAGCGCGGAGCGTATGAGGCCGGGCACATTCCGGGATCGGTCTTCATCGACCTGGATTTGGAGCTCGCCGGACCGCCGGGCCGTGGGGGCCGACACCCGCTTCCTGAGCCGGCGATCTTCGGCGCCGCGATGCGAAGGGCAGGGATTAGCACGGACTCCTCAGTTGTCGTCTACGACGAGGTGACAGGCGCCGCCGCCCGAGCGTGGTGGCTGCTTCGGACCAGCGGGCACGAGCTGGTTTCTGTGCTCGATGGAGGGCTCAGCGCCTATCTTGCGATAGGGGGACCGCTCAGCACCGATCCGCCGAAGCTAGGCGAGGGCGGCTTCACGGCCAGCGTGTTCGCCAGTGCAGTTCCTGCCACCGCGGTGCAGTCACGTCAGGAGGTGGGGGACCTAGTTCTGGACGCGCGCACCTCCGAGCGCTACCGGGGCGAGCGCAACCCTCTCGACCCCAGACCTGGACACCTCCCGGGCGCGCGCAGCCTACCTTGGATGGACCTCTATAGGAATGGCCGGTTGGGCACCCCGCATGAGATTCGGGGCCGCCTCGAAGAACTCGGCTACCGGGAGCAGCCTGTCATCGCCTATTGCGGATCCGGCATCACCGCCTGCGCCCTCCTGCTGGCCCTTGAGGCGGCGGGGGTGGGTGGTCTGCATCTGTACCCCGGCAGCTGGAGCGAATGGGCGGGAGAGCCCACTTATCCGGTCGAGTTGGGCAGCTGACGCTGCCCAACCACCCACACCGATCGCGGGAGGCCATTGCCATCAGCTCTCTCGGATTACCTTGAAGCTGCTGGCCTGCATCAGGGGTCGCATCACTATCTGATCCAGATTCACGTGAAACGGTCGGGTCACCGCAAACGCGACGACATCCGCAACATCCTCGGGTTGCAACGGGTCCAACCCGCGATACACCGCCTCGGCGCGCTCCGCGTCTCCGCCGAAACGGTTGAGTGAGAAATCCGTCTCAACCATCCCGGGACAGACCTCCGTGATCCGCACCGGCCGGCCAGCCAGCTCCAGCCGAAGGGTCTTGGTTATCGCGTGCACCCCGTGTTTGGCAGCCGTGTAGCCAGCACCACCCTCGTAGACCTCGAGCGCAGCGGTCGAGGACACGTTGACGATGTGGCCCTGCCCGGAGCTCTCCAACGCCGGCAGGAGCGCCCGAGTCATGGCGACCAGACCCAGCACATTCACCTCCCACATCCAGCGCCACTCTTCCAGGTGCGCCGCCTCGATTTGCTCCAGCCCACGAGCGCCGCCCGCGTTGTTGACGAGCACCGCCGCCTCGTCGATCCCCGCGCAGAACTCGCGAATGCTCTCGTCCGAGGTGACATCGAGCCGCCTCGCCTGGCCGCCGACCTCCGCCGCGATGGCTTCGAGTCGATCGAGGCGGCGAGCCCCCATCAGGACCCGAAATCCCTCCTTTGACAGCCGTCTGGCAATCGCCTCGCCGATTCCGGCGCTGGCCCCGGTGACCACCGCCAACGGCTTCTGATCGACAGTCATCACTGAATCCTCCCATCGCTCGGGCGTTCGGTTAAGTCTTTCCCTGGTGCCCCCGCCATCTTGAGGCGCAGCGGAAAGTCTCCAGGATCGATTCCGTCGATCTCAAAGAGCTTGGTCCTTCCCGCCGCCCCACTCACGAGGGTAACTGCAGAGCGTCTCACCCCGAACGCTCGGGCCAGGGCGTCCCCAGCCGCCCGATTGGCACGCCCACCAACCGCCGGGGCTGTGACCCGGATATCCACCTGGAAGTGCCGGTCCTCCCCGAGACCGCCCTCGACCACGGTCCTGTGTGAGCCGGGGTGCACCCGAGCGAGCAGGCGCACTCAGTTCCCGTCCAGATCGCGCCGCATGAGCTCGGGGTCGGTTGTCGGTAGCCGGCATGAGAATTGGCGGCAGACATGTGCCGTGGGCGAGCCGGCGCTGGCGGCCCGCCCACGGACCAAAGGCGGCCCGGTCACAGCCGCGAGGGTTTGCGGCGGGTTAAGGCCAACTCCGACAACCAGATTGGGGCGGTGCCGCTCTCGGGCTCGCCGGAGCAGGGCGTGGTGCGCGGGCGATGGCGAGGCGCTCACTAGCGCCAGCTCTAGAAGGCCGGCCCTCAGTACCTGAGCGCTCTGGAGGAATCCGCCAAAGGCCGCGGGCACCCGGATGCTAGCCGAGCCAAGGGTAGCCAGCGCCCCGTCGGCTCGCTGCTCCCAGACGGCGTCCCCGGTCAGCGCATGCAGGCGAAGGCACAACTCCACCATCAAGGAGTTGCCCGACCTGGTCGCGCCATCCTCGAGCGCCCTGGGGCGCAGTTTCAGCAGCGGATCCTGGTCAGCCGCCACGTCATACCACAGAGCCTCGCGGGGATCGAGCAGCTCCTGATCGGACCGCCGGGCGATGGTCAAAGCCCAGTCGAACCAGCTTTCGTCCCCGGTCACCTCGTGCAGTCTCAGCCCAGCCAGTGCGGCGGCCGCGAGATCCTCAAGATTGGCGGGTAATTGCGCGGGGTCCCGCCCCGCAAGGTGCGGCAGAAGAGCGGGCTGCCCGCCTCCTTCACTTAGGAGCAGGCGTCCGGTCTGCTCCGCCGCCGCCGTGTACCTGAGGTCTCCGGTCGCGGTGCCAAGTTCGCAGAGCGCGATCACCATGAGCGCATTCCACGCGATCACCACCTTCTCGTCGCGCTGCGGCTGGGGCCGCGCGTTCCGGAGTGCCATTAAGGAGGTCAGGACACGGCCATCGCCGTCCTGGCTGGCTTCGATGGCGACTTCGCGGTGACCCCACTGGTATCGCTCCGCGCCAGCCTGAGGTACGAAGCGGCCCGTCACGGTCGCGGCTGGGTCAAGCCTCAGCAGTCGGGCCAGAGCCGCGCGGTCATCGGCTGCGACCGCCTGGTCCAGCTCGACGCGGTCCCAGAGGTAGGTCGAGCCCTCGCCTCCCTGTACATCGGCGTCCAGGCTCGCAGCAAACCCTCCATTGGGCAAGAGCATCTCCTGGAGTGCGAAGTCCGCTGTTCTGCGAGCGACGGCGAGCGACTGGGGAATCCCTTCCTGAAGGAACAGATGCAGGTAACAAGAGATCAGCTGAGCCTGGTCGTAGAGCATTTTCTCGAAGTGCGGGACGGCCCAGCGCTCGTCCACGGAGTACCGGTGGAAGCCCCCGCCCACCTGGTCGTGCAGTCCCCCTGAGGCCATCCGCGCAAGGGTGAGGGTGACCGCCTGGGAAGCTCGGCCGTCGCCTGCTAGCGCCGCTCTGGTCAGAAGAAACTCAAGGAGTGGCACCTGGGGAAACTTGGGTGCCCGGCCGAAGCCGCCATGCAAGGTATCCACCGAATCGAGCAGGGCGGTTGCGGCTCCCGCCAGCTGCTCGCTGGTCGGAGGAGCCTGCGCGTGGACAGGGGAGATGGCCGTCGACTCAAGTCTCGACATGAGCTCCCCGGCCACTCCGACCGCTTCGTCGCGCCTGGTCCGATAAATCTCGGCGACGGCCTCCATAACCCTGCCGAAACCGGGCAGGCCGTGGCGGTCCTCCTTTGGGAAATAGGTACCGGCAAAGAAGGGGCGGCCGTCTGGCAGGAGGAAGACAGTCATTGGCCACCCGCCAGAACCGGTGAGCGCCTGGAGGGCTTCCATATACATGGTGTCGACATCGGGCCGCTCTTCGCGGTCCACCTTGATGGACACGAAAAGTCGATTCTGGACATTGGCGAGGTCAGAATCCTCAAAGCACTCGTGGGCCATGACGTGACACCAGTGGCAGGATGAATAGCCCACGCTTAGAAGTACCGGAGTGTCCTCCGCCTGAGCGCGGGCGAAGGCCTCTGCTCCCCAGGGATACCAGTCAACGGGGTTGAACCGGTGCTGCCGCAGGTAGAGGCTTGACTCCCGCTCCAGACGGTTCACCTTCAACACACTAACGAGGGAAGGCGCAGGCGGTGGCCCAGGGCCTGCGACAATCGCGGAATGGCCAAACTGGGGGTGGCAGAGCCGAACCGAGGCCTGAAGCTGGGACTCAATCTGGTGGCTGCTTTGCTGCATCGGGTCGGACCCAGCCGCTACCGAATCTCAGACCCGCTTTCCAACGCAGCCTTCGCTCTCAGCAGGAGGCGCCGCCTGGCCACCATCCGCAACTACCGCATGGTGTTCCCCGAGATGGGTCATCGCGAGGCGCGGAGGCTCGCCGCGCGCAGCTTTCGTGAGTACGGTCGGACCAGCCTCGATTTTGTGTACGTCCATCGCCTGGCGCGCCCACGGCTCATCAGCCTGTTCCGGAGCGTGGGGGTTGACGACGTTCGCCGAATGCGAGCAGCGGGCCTGGGGGGGATCTTTGTCCTGATGCACCTCGGGGCCTGGGATGCGGGGGCTGCGTGGGCGACCGCCGTGGGCGTTCCTCTGACGGCGGTGATGGCGGACGAAGGAAGCAATGCCGTCCAGGACCTCGTGATCTGGGCCCGTGCTGAGATGGGACTAACCGCGGTGACGGCGTCGCACGCTCCCAGAGTGGTCCTCGCGACCCTCCGACGGGGCGGCTGGGTCGCTCTGCTGGCCGACATCCCCGGCGATACAAAGTCCGTCGAGGTTGATTTCCTCGGACAGCGAGCCAGGTTTTCGGTAGCACCGGTGATGCTCGCGGCCCGGACAGGCTGTCCTCTGTTCGCGGTGGTCTCGGTGCGCACGCCTGCCGGCGGATACCTGGTGGAGGTCCATCCCCCTCACGCTGTGAGCCGCGACGCCGACCCCGCCACGGCCATGGGGCCGCTGCTGCAGGTTTTCGAGCAGGCAGTGCGCCGCTGGCCGGAGCAATGGTTTCCGTTCGAGGAGGACCGTCTGTTTGCGCCAGCCGGCCGCTGAGCCAGTTCGCGCCGACGGACTGCGGCTGTCCTGGCTTGGCCATTCGACCGGGCGCCGCGCCGACGGGCTCACCGCCTACTCGGAGCAGGTTGTGGGCGGCCTGAGCGGGCGAGGGGCGACCGTTTACTTCCATCACTCCCGCTCCGATGGACACGAGCTCTCGGGCAGGGCCGCGGAGGAGATCCTCTGGCCGACCGCGCATTTCAAGACCGTGACTATGTCCCATCCAACGTTCCGCCGGCGCATGGATCGGTGGTTGCAGACCCACCATCCCCAGGTCACCCATTGCTCGGTCAGCTTCACCCTCGACGATGGCTGGGTCGGCCAGGCAGCGCTCGCCGCCGGCTGTGCGACGGTCGCCACCTTCCATCTCCCCTTCGGGCAGCCGGGCACCGGGCGGGCCACCGTCATGCGTCAGCTGCACCGCTTTTGGGCGAGACGCTTGAACAGCTACCAAAGGGTGATCGTCTTCAGCGAGGATCATCTGGAGCGGCTGGTCCAGGTGGGTTTCCGCCGGGAGAGACTGGTCGTGGTACCCAACGCCGTGGATGCGGATGTCTTCGCTCCCAGCCCTGGGCAGCTTCGTCACTTGCGATTTCCCGAGTCGGACCTCGTGGTGGGCTTCGCGGGTAGGCTGGACCCCGAAAAGGGAATCCGGGAGTTACTGGCGGGCTTCCGGGCGGCCGAACTCGGTAGCGGCGCTCGGCTACTGGTGGCGGGAGCGGGTAGCCTCGAACACGAGGTGCGGCGCGCAGCTGCCCAGGATCCTCGGGTAGTGTACCTGGGGCAGCTGCGAGAGTTACGAGAGCGGGTGGACTTCTGGCGGTCCATCGATCTGTTCTGTCTACCATCCAGCGCTGAAGGGCTATCGCTGGCGCTGCTGGAAGCGATGGCTACTGGCTGTGCGGTCGCGGTGACGCCAGCCGGTGGGCTCCCGGCCCTGGGAGAGGCGGGGTTGGAGCTCGACCCGCTTAGGCTCAAGGACTCGATCTCGGATCAGCTGAGAGAGGTGGCGCGCGCTCCGGAGATGGCCCGCCTGAAAGGCTTGGAGGCGCGAGCCGCAGCGGTGCGTCATCATGGTCTTAAGGAGATGCTGGACCGCCTGTTGTCGATTTACCAAGACGCCCGAGCACAGCTGCCCTCCGAAGGGGGGACGGAGCAACCGTGACGGCGGATGGCCGAACCGGGTTGGTGGTTGACAGCGGCGCGTGTCTGGCCCCCTCGGTCAGCCAAGCGCCCTGGATCCGTGTGGTTCCGATGTCGATCGAGATCGAAGGGGCAACCCTCAGAGACGGGATCGACATCACCACAGATCAGTTCTACGCGCGACTCAGCCAGCCGGGTCCACTGCCTACCAGCAGCTCGCCTTCGCCGGGCGACTATCTGGAGGCCTTTCGGGCTACGTCGCAACGAGACATCATCTGCTTGACCATCCCGGCGCGCTTCTCCATGATGGGACGGTCGGCCCGCATCGCAGCGGAGATGCTGAGGGCAGAGCAACCGGAACGACAGGTGGCGGTGATCGACACCGGGACCGCTGCCGGCGGCTTCACCCTGGTTGCCGAGGCTTCCGCCGGAGCATGCGCTTGCGGCCTGGACCTGGAAGGGGTGACAGCCCATACCCGGGCGGTCGCGGCGACCGCAAAGGTGATCGCCTCACTGGACACGATGCGGTTTCTGGTGCGCAGCGGCAGGATCCCCGCGCTGGCTGGCCTCGGCAGCGATCTTCTCCACGTGCGCCCGGTGTTCGCCTTTGCGGGAGGCGACGTGCACCGGTTAGCCCTGGTCCGCGGCACGAAAAAGGCCCTGCGCACCGTGGCAGAACTGTTGGCCGCCCAGATGCCAACGGATCTCCCGGTCCGCGTCGCAGTGTTCAGTGGGGCCGCCCCTGAGGCCATTCCCGCCTTGACTGAAAACCTTCGCGCGCTCTTCGGCGACCGGCCGGTAGAGAGGTTGAAGCTGACTCCCGTAATCGCTCTCCATACCGGGCCCGGGTTGGTTGGAGCCGCCGCCGTCGCGGATTTACCGCTGCCATCCTGATGCTGGCAGCGGGTTCCCTGCGGACGCCGTTGAGTGTCGGGTTGCTGTGGGTCGGGGCCTACCTGCTGGGAGGGGTGCCCGTCGGCTGGCTGATCGGGAAGATCGCCGGTGTCGACCTGCGACAGGTTGGCACCGGCAAAATCGGGACCAGCAACCTGTTCCGGACCGTTGGGATCCTGCCGGCCGCCTTCGTCGGACCCCTGCAGTTCGGGCAAGGGCTGGCGCCGGTCCTGGTTGCGGAACTGCTTCGCCTCCCGACCTGGGCAGTGGCAGGGGCCGGGCTTACAGCGGTGATCGGAAACGGCTGGCCGTTCTACTTTCGGTACAACGGTGGCCGGGGCGTAGCCACGGCCACCGGTGCCATCGCCCCGTGGTCTTGGGCTGGGCTGGCTTTCGTCCTTCTCCTGCTGGCGCTGAGCGGGATCGCCAGGCGGAGCGGGCTGGGGGTCCTCCTCGCCTACATCGGGCTTCCCCTTGTGCTGGCCTTGTCGCGGGCCCCAGGAGCATTCGCGATCACCAGCATCGGGGTGGTCATCTGTCTTTTGCTCCGACGGTTTGAGGGGTACCAATTCAGAGCCCGTCGTGGCCCTACAGTTCACGACGACTGGCGGCGGCGCATCCTCGACGACTGGCGTCCGGGGCCGGAAGCGCCCGATCAGGGCAGCCCTTAAACTCGAAGCTATGAGTGAGGAACCGGTCCGGCTGGAACGCGACTCGATGGGTGAACTGGAAGTACCCGCGCGCGCCTATTACGGAGCGTCGACGCAGCGGGCGGTGGTCAACTTCCCGATCTCTAGCCTGCGGCTGCCGAGACGCATGATCGCGGCCGTGGGGACCATCAAGCGGGAAGCGGCGCAGGTAAACCTGGAGTTGGGGCTTCTCTCGTCGGAGCGGGCGGAAGCCATCTCGGCTGCCGCAGACGAGGTGGCCCGGGGGATGTTCGACCAAGAGTTCGTCGTGGACATCTTCCAAACCGGAAGTGGGACTTCGTCCAACATGAATGCCAACGAGGTGATCGCCAACCGGGCGCTCGAGCTGCTTGGGGCCGACCGGGGGGACAGGTCCACCATCCATCCGAACGACCACGTGAACCTCGGGCAGTCCAGCAACGACGTCTTTCCGACCGCGATCCACCTGGCCGCGCTGGCCACCTTGGCGGAGGAGTTGGAGCCGGCGCTGGCTCAGCTGCAGGCAAGCCTCGAGCGGCAGCGAGAGGAGCTGTGGCCCGTGATCAAGACGGGGCGCACCCACCTTCAGGATGCGACGCCCATCCGCCTCGGTCAGGAGTTCGAAGGGTACCGCGGGCAGATCGAGCGAGCGCGGACCCGGCTGGCGTCTGCCCGCGCTCAACTGACCGAGATCGCCCTAGGTGGGACTGCGGTCGGGACCGGAATCGGGACTCATCCCCAGTTCCCGGCGTTGATGGCGAAACGTCTGAGCACTTTGTATGACGCCAATCTGCGCGAGACGGAAAATCACTTTCAGGCTCAGGCCACGCTCGATGCGGTCGTGTTCACTTCCGCCGCGGTGAGGTCAGCCGCGATCTCGGTCTACAAGATCGCCAACGACATTCGACTGTTGAGCTGCGGGCCGCGAGCGGGGCTCGCCGAGCTCAGCCTGCCGGAGGTGCAGCCTGGTTCGTCGATCATGCCGGGCAAGGTCAATCCCGTCATCTGCGAGTCGGTCCTCATGGTGGTGGCCCAGGTGCTCGGATGCGACTCCACCGTCGCCTTCGCCGGCACGGTTGGCTCGCTTCTTGAGCTCAACGTGATGCTCCCGGTGGCGGCTCACAACCTTCTGGAAGCAATCGAGCTGCTGGCGCGGGGCACGTCCAACTTCGCCTCGAGCGCCGTCGACGGACTCACGGCCACTGAGCGGGGGCCGCAGCTTCTCGAGCGCGGGCTGGCGATCTGCACAGGGTTGGTGCCGGCAATTGGCTACGACGCGGCGGCCGCCATCGCCCACGAGGCTTTCGCTTCAGCCCGTACCGTCCGCGAGGTGGCTATCGAACGCTCCGGGCTCGATGACCAGGAGATCTCCCGACTGCTGGATCCAGAGCTTCAGGTCGCCCCGTCCCTCTAGGGACGGCCGTAGGGCCAGCCCGCCCTCACCTCGGATGCCGCCATCTGGTTCAACGGGAATTCGCCAAGCGGGTTGCGCCCAATGAGAGTCTCCTGGGTCACGAGATGTCCCGTCCGAGAGTGGTGCGAGAGGCGATCAACCCCAGCCCCACCGCGACCGCTGCCACCAAGAGCGCAGCCGCGGGGAAGGCGAGCGCCGACACCCCGTGTCCGAAAGAGGCCGCCCCTGCCAGTGATCTGGCAGCCGTGTAAGGGAAGTACGGAGCGCCGGTGGGAAAGAGAGCACCGAGACTCGGCTCAGCCACGAGACCCCAGAGCAACACGACCACGATGGCGGCCAGCTGTGACCGGATGAGCGCTCCCACCGCCGCCCCGACAGCTGCAAGCAGCGCGCAGGCAAGGGTCGCGCCCACGGCGTTGGTGAGGATGGTTGACGCGGGTACCAAAAGGGTGAAGCCGCGGGCCGCGACCAACGCCAGAGTGGCTCCGATTGTGACAGCGCTGGCGGCGAGCCCGAACGTCAACCCCATAGCCGCGGCAACCAAGGCTTTGGCAGTGAGCACTTGAGCGCGCCGCGGGAGCGCCAGCGCTGTCGAGGTGGCGGTACCGTGGCGGAACTCCCCAGTCGTGATATTCACTCCGAGGACCAGCGCCAACAGTAGTGCGAACTCAGTGGAAGTAAGGATTACCGTCTGCCCCGCCGCGGAGCTCAATGAGGGGACAAGAACCCGTCCATGATCCGCTCCCGAGCGCGCGTATTCCAGGAGGACCACGAGGAGCGTGACTCCGGCAGCAGCAGCCAGGAGTCCAAACGGAAGGACCACTGTGCGCAGCTTGAGCAGCTCTGCTCGAAGCGCCCGGGTCACTTTGCCGCCTCCTGGGCCGGAGGGAGAGTCGTCAGGCTGAGGAAGACGTCCTCGAGACTCGATGCCTCGGAGGTGAGCTCAAAGATGGGAATACCCAGCCCGGCTGCGATGGTTCCCACCTGTTCGTTGGTGGCGCCTGTCACCTCTAGGCGATCATCACCCATGGGCCGACATTCAGCCCCGGTCGCTGTAACCGCGACGCGGAGTTCCTGCGCCCTGGGGGTCCGGACTCGGACCACCCGCTGGGCTCCGCGGGTCAGATCGTCGAGGTTTGCCTGAGTCACCAGACGCCCACGATCCAAGATGCAGACGCTGTCAACGGTCTGGGAGATCTCGGCCAGGATGTGGCTGGAGATCAGCACCGCCCGCCCCTCGTCGGCGAGCTCCCGCAACAGCTCCCGCAACCAACGCACCCCCTCGGGGTCGAGGCCGTTTGCTGGTTCGTCGAGGATCAGCACGCCCGGGTCTCCGAGCAGCGCACCGGCCAAGCCCAGTCGCTGGCGCATCCCCAACGAAAACCCCCCAACTCGTCGGTGAGCCGACTCTGAGAGCCCGACCCGGTCCAGAACCGAATCTACCCGCCCTGGCTCCAGACCCCCAGCGGTCGCTTGAACGCGAAGGTGGTCACGGGCGGTGCGTGAGGGGTGGAAGCCGGACGACTCCAGAACCGCGCCGACGTGCCGCAGAGGGTCCTTCAAATCTCGGTAATTGGATCCGTCGATGGTGGCAGCGCCCGCAGTGGGCCTCACCAACCCCAAGAGCATCCTCATAGTGGTCGTCTTGCCTGCCCCATTCGGTCCCAGGAACCCCAGCACGGCTCCCCCCTCCACGGTGAAGCTCAGCTCGCTCACGGCGAGCACGGTGCCGAAGCGTTTGCTGAGGCCTCGAACCGTGATCTTGCTCATACGGTGTACCTCGTCTGCCCCCGTTCTTTTCTATGGGCGCCTTGACCGTACTGGTCCTTAGGACCCGACGCGTCGCCTGAACGTGTGGCTCTCTCGTCCCCACCGCCAGCTGATGCTCCCACGGCTCTCGATAGATCGGCAGACTGCTATAGCACGACCATCCTCTAAGCGCTGGACCTGACGAGTGGCCCCAGACCTGGAGTCTGGCTTCCAAACGGGTCCCCTCCTGGTCACGCCGACCGGCTTGCGCGGCCCGCAACGTCCATCGAGACCGATGGATGGGCTAGCCCGGGCCTCTTCACTTCAGCCGCGAACCGTCTCGTCCTCGACTTGTCCCTCATCGTAGTAGGCATCCTGTCCGGGCTCTGGCGCCGCACTCGCCGGGGGCTGATGCTGGGAATCCCAGACGCGCCTCCATGGTCAACGCTTGAGCGGCTGCGGCTCCAAGAGGGTGCTCACGTACCACTGCCCTGCCACCTCAATGCTCTGAAGATTGGCCGGGAGCCCCAGCGGTTGACGCTGCAGCAGCTGGCAGCTGTAGTGATCGCGCGAAGTCAGCCGATAGCACACCTCCACGGTCAGATTCACCGTCGCCGAGGTGCCCTGGGTGACCGCCCCCTCCACCGCTGGCGAGACCAATAGGACGTTGTCGGCGCCGAGCGCACGCAGCTCCGCGCCAGCCCGATCTCGTTCAGAGGGGGGTAGGTAGGCTTCAAGTTCCCTGAGATTGGAGGACCTGATGGCTGCGAGATAGCCAACTGCTGCGGCCGCGGGACTGCTGTGGGATGGGGATGGCTGAGGATGAGTAGTCACCAGTTTGAGCAGGATCAGGACGGCAAGTGCCCCCACTGCGATTCCGGTGAATCTCCAGTTGGCACCCCGCGGCGGCGGAGCCAGGGTTGGAAGGGCCTGCACTACGCTGGTGGAATCTGGATCAGGACCCATTGGCCTCCCTTGGGGACTGGTGATCGTTAGGGGCATGTGGAGCAGGTCGAAGCTTGGCACAATCTTGTTTGGGGAAGAAACCCAGCGTCATCACCCCGGTGCCCGAGCCACCCCAGGCCGTCCGATCGAAACCAAATGTCCCCCCAGAGCGTTGCTAGGGTTGGGCGCGGCGCGTGTTATGCGCCTCCCCCGCTTGGCCGGGTCTGGGAACCAACCCAGGCCGCTGGCTCCGCGCCGCGCCCAATCGACAACCATGCTTGATCCCAATTTACCCAACGGCACAAATTCAGGCGCCCGGAGGCGCCGCGGCGGTCGGCGCCGGGGCACGGCGGACTGGCGCCGGTGGGCCGGGATCGTGGGCCTGGCCGCCGTCGCCGGGGCGGTTGTTCTGACGGTGCCCCTGACAGCTCTGGCCAGAGCGTACAGCGCGCTTCCAACCAGGGTCCAACTCCCCACCGACACCGTTGTCTACGGCCAGGGAGGGCAGGTGGTCGCAGATCTGCACCCGGCCGGCACCAGCCGGATACCGGTCCCCCTCGACCAGATCGCCCCGGTGATGAGAAACGCCATAGTTGCCATCGAGGACCACAGCTTCTGGACCGCTCCCAGCTTCGACGCGACGCGAATTTTGGAAGCTGGAATCTTCGACATCATCCACCACAGCGCAGCTCAGGGAGCGAGCACCATACCCGAGCAGGTCGCCAAGGTTCTGTATTTGCAGGACAACAAATCCATCAGTTACAAGATCAAGGAGATTCTGTACGGCAATGAGCTGACCAGTCGGCTGAGCAAGCCGCAGATTCTCGACGACTATCTGAACGACGTCTACTTCGGGCAGGGAGCGACGGGGGTGCAAGCGGCCTCTGAGACTTATTTTGGGGTCAGCGCCAGCCAGCTCACGGCGTCAGAGGCGACTCTGCTCGCGGGCCTGCTGCCAGCTCCCTCATATCTTGACCCGATCTCCAACCTCGCGGGCGCGCGGCTTCGGCAGCAGGCTGTTGTAGCCGCCATGGAGAAATACCAAGGCTTGAGCGCAAGCCAAGCGGCCTCGATCCTGGCCAAGCCACCAACGCTCACCTCGGGCAGCGAAGCCCCCATCGACAACGCTCCGTACTTCGTTGACCAGGTGAAGTCCTGGCTCCAGTCCCACTACGGATCCGGATACTCGACGATGGGCCTCAGCGTCTACACGAGCCTCAACCTGACGCTCAACAATGCCGCCCAGCAGATGGTGACAGCTGACATCGCCCGCCACCAAGCGATGCACATGACCGACGGAGCGCTGGTCGCCGAGAATCCCATCAACGGCCAGATCCAGGTCTGGGTAGGAGGGGCGGGCGCCTCGGTGCCCGGCGGCCAGATCAATATGGCGGCGGTGGCGAGGCAACCCGGGTCGACATTCAAGCTCTACACCTATTCCGCGGCGCTGACCAATCACACGATCACCATGACCGCGCCGGTGCTCGACAGCCCGTTCTCCCTGCCGACAGGTGGGCCGAACGGGGGACCGTTTGTCGTCAACGACTACGAGGGAGCCTACGCTGGCGTGGTGCCGATCCAGGTGGCCCTGGGCAACTCCTTGAACGTGCCGGCCGTGCGAGTCGAGCTGGCCGTGGGTATCCCCAAGGTGCTCGAAATGGCCAGGGCGATGGGAGTGACCACCCTCTCGGGCCCCGCCTCCAGCTACGGCCCCAGCATGACCCTCGGTGCCTACCCGATCCCCCTTTGGGAGATCGCGCAGGCGGGATCGGTGTTCGCCGCGCAGGGGGTCCTGCACCCAGCCTACTTCGTGCTGAAGGTCACCGACCAATCGGGAGCCGTCATCTACACCCCAAAGACCTCGGCCCAGCAGGTCCTGTCGACGCAGGCGGCCTACATCATGAACACGATCCTCTCGCGGAACAACAACCGCCTCCTGGCCTTCGGGCAGAACACCCCGCTCTTGCTCCGGGGCCACGAGGCGGCGATCAAAACAGGGACCTCAAACAGCTACCGGGACAATCTCGCGGTCGGGTGGACTCCCACCCTGGTGGGGGCAGACTGGGTTGGCAACGCCAACGACGCTCCCATGTACGGCGGTGGCCTCAACGGCATCAGCGGCGCGGCCAGTCTCTGGAACCAGTTCATGGAATACGCGCTAGCCAACACCCCCAGCACTTGGTACCCGACGCCTGCTGGACTCACCACTCAGCAGAGCGGTGGCGAGACTAACTACTACCTCCCTGGAACGGGCCCAACCACCCACATCCTCGGAGGCGGGGTTGTGAGTCCGTCGCCGAGCCCGGTCGCAACCCCCAGCCCCACCGCGACCCCATCCCCCACGCAGACTCCGTCTCCTACTCCGGCGGGACCCAGCCCGAGCCCACCCGCCTTGCCCACCCCCTGATCCCTGTCAGCGGCCGACAGCAGCCTCCGCAAGGGACAAGGCTAGCTCTCGATTGGGTTGAGCATTCTGCATCTCGCCTGCGCTGGCGAGAGCGTCGCCCACGCAGGCCAACAGCTGGTCCGCCCGGAAGGGTTTCGCAAGGTAGTCGAATCCTCCGGCCAGCATCTCCAGTCTCAGCTCCACCGGCGGTTGGCGGCCACTCGTGAAGATTACGGGGGTCCACGTCCAACCCGCTTTGGCCAGCAGCCGCCGACACAGCTCAAAGGCCCCCGTCTCCATCAGGTTCAGATCAAGGATCACACAAGAGAAGGGCCCCTGCCTGGCCTGGTTCAAGGCAATTCGAGAAGAATCGGCTTCGACCACTTGGAAGCTCAATCGACGGAGGATGGCGACGGTCGTCGTGCGGGAGAGCTGATCTCGGTCCGCGACTAGGATTGTGCGCTCGGTGGACCGCCGCCTCGGCGGTCGCTGAGTCACCGCTGGAGCTGCCATCACGGTCAGTCTAGATGGGTCCGCAGGCACACTTGTGCAAGTTCCTGCACCGTTCCGGCGATGGCCTGTAACACTCAGGCAACTGCCCAAAACGGGGCTGTCGCGTGCCGGCGGAAAGCCCGTGGTGGCAGCCTCGGCGGACTGAGGCAGAAGATGCCAAAGCCGTCGTCCACAGGTGATTGGGAAGGGGTTCTGGGCCCCTCCGCCGTGCTGGGTGCAGCGCTGGTCGCGATGGGTCTGACCCACCTGCTCCGCCCCCGGGGTGCCCACCGATCGACGATTGCGACCGGCGGGGCCCAGCTCGCCGGAGCGGCCATGCACCAGATACCAGCGCTGCTCACTTTTGGCATCGCAGCGATGCTCCTGCTCGGATTGGCGGTGATGGAGCTGAGGAGCCGCCGACTCCTCCGGCCCGGAGCTCTGGGCCGCGCGCGCCACGCAACCCGCCGTGATCTCCGTGCCTTTCGGCAGGTGCGCTCGCATGCGCAGGGAGCGACCGCGGTTCGGCTCGGTACCCACCGCCACACGCCGGTTCACCTCCCCGCCCAGGACCACCTGCTGGTGTTGGGGCCAACCGGTTCTGGGAAGTCGAGCGGGCTCGCTATCCCGGCGATTCTGGAGTGGGCCGGACCGGTGGTGGTGACCGACCCGAAGGGCGAGCTCCTGCGCGCCACGATCGCCGGTCGGAGCCAAATGGGAGCGGCGGCCGTCTTCGCCCCATTGATGCGGCCGTCGGACCCGTGGAATCCCGTTGCGTCCATAAGGAGCTCCGAGGACGCGCTGCGAACCGCGGGCTTTCTCATGGGTAGGCCCCCCGAGCGTGAGCCCTTCTGGCACGACCTCGCACTGCAGTTGCTGCACGGGCTGCTAGTGGAAGCAGCCACCCACCAGCTGACCCTGGCCGACCTCCTCGCCCTGCTTCAGCAGGTATCGGCCGATGAGCTGTCGTCGGAGCTCCTCCATCCAGTCTCAAGACGTTTGGCACAGGGAGCCCTGAGCGGAGGCGACCGCACCGCGATGGGAGTCGTCGCGACCTTGGTCGCGCAGCTGGCGCCATATGGGACGGACACCATCGCGGAGGCGACCGCTACCAGCGCTTTCGACCCAGCTGCCCTGGCCAGTGGTGGACTCAGGACCATTTACTGCCTGGTCACCCCGCACGACGCGCCCCTCCTGCGGGGCCTGGCGAGCGCGCTCCTGGCGTGCTGCTGGCGAGCCATCTACGCGGCCCCTCCACAGATCCCGGTCCTCTTTGTGTTGGACGAGTTCGCCCAATTGACGCGGCTCTCGGAACTACCGGCGATGGTGCAGTTGGGAAGGTCCCAGGGAGTGCGGATGTTGCTCATGGCCCAGGACCTCGCCTCGATCTCTGCCGCCTACGGCGCTGAAGCCACCGCGGCCCTGTGGGCTAACTGCCGGACCAAGCTGCTGCTGCCGGGCATCTCGGAGATTGAGCTGCTGGACAAGGCGAGCAGGTTGGCAGGATCCACCACCCTTCACCGCTCCAAGGCTGTCGACCGAGGCGAGCCAGTCGCTGCCCACCCCCTGCTTCCCGCAGATGAGGTGCGCAGGCTGGCGGAGGACCGGGCCCTCATCCTCCGAGGGAGCGACCAGCCCGCGATGATCCGCCAGCGGCGCTGGTACAAAGTCCCGTCGCTGGCCCGGCTGGTGAAGTTGCCGCTAGAGGAGGCGTCCATTCCAAGACCGGTCGCGGGCCGAGCGCTCTCTGACTGGGTATCGGAGCCGAGGGGCCTCTCGTGGGCCCAGACTCCGACCGGCTGGGTCGACGACCTTGAACAGCCACTGGGACGCCCTCTGGAAGTTCCGGCTTGACGGTTTGGGCAACCTTCGCAACCGGGCTGGACAACATCATCCACACGGTAACGGCGCTGGCGCTCGGAGCGGTGGCCGTTCTCTGTCTTAGCTTTGCCGCCATCAGGTATATGACCTCACTCGACAACAGCCAGCGCCGTGCGGCAGCCATTCAGGGACTGATCACCGTCCTGTTGGGAGTGCTCCTTCTGGTTAACGAAGGCGCCATACTCAGCTTTGTCGAGGGGCTCTCTGGAAGCAGTACCGCCTGCGCCACGAGCAGCTGCTCGTCGACCGCTCCCTGAGACGAGGTCCCTCCCTTCGGAGTGGTCGGGTCCTGGTGTCGGCTGCGGCGGCCGTGGCCTGGGCGATTGGCGCCGCGGGAATGGTGACCGCCGCCGGTCCCCCGCCCACCTCCTCCCCGAACCTCTCCCCGCCTGCGGCGCCCGTGGCGGCGAGCAACTCCAGCCAACAGTGCGGCGGAATCACTGATCCCTTTTGCTACATCATCGACGCGTTCATCTCCGGGCCGATCACGATCATGGGCAGCCTTGACGGCAGCCCTGACCCCAGCAGTGTCGATCCCGTCACTGGTGCGGTCACCAGAGGTCCCTGGCGGCTGATCACGACTTTGGTCGGAACCAACCCGGTGGTGGACAACTACGACGGCAGTCTCGGGGAACCGGCGCACCTGTGTGGTGCCAGGGGCTGCATCCCCTGGGTACAGGAACTGAACTCCATCCTGACTCCACTGGTGCTCAGCCTGCTGGTGGTGGCCTTTGCCGTGCAGGCATCCCTGTTCATGGCGGGGCAGGAACTCAACCTCAGGGCAGGAATCGTACCTTGCCTCGTGGCGGCCGGAGTCATCGGAGCCGGGCTGCCATTGCACCTAGCCGGACGGGTGATCGATGCTGGCAGCTGGCTCTCGCAGGGACTGCTGCAGACCTCGTTTCGCGAGTTGGGCGCCCATTCGCCGCAACCCCTCGACATGATGACGGTCTTGGCGATGACGGCCTACTGCCCCGAGGACAGCCCGGTCCTCCACCCAGGAATCCACATCTCCTTGCCCGGGTCGGCACCGAGCCAGCAGGTGCTCGTGGATCCGTGGATGGACCCTCACTTCACGCAATCGCACTGCATTAGCTCCAACAGCGCGGACTTCACCAAAGAGGTTCTCGATCGGAGCGAGAACCTCTTCGGGCCGCCATTGCATGACGCCAACTGCGATCGGGGAGACTCCAGTCCCGGCCAGCCGCTCTGCACCAATACGGATAACCAGCTCAACGACAACCAGAACCAAGACTGTCTAGAGGGTAGTGGCAGCCCCGACATCGGCCCAGAGCAACTGAACGTACTCCCCCTGCCCGGGGAACCTCGAGCGGGAAACGGGCAGAGCCCCGCCGACTGCCGCTACGCGGATATCTACTGGGGGACCGTCTCCTCGTTCACCGACGTTTGGACCGGCGTTGGCCCCCATGGCCGCAACGGCTACGACGTGCCGGACGGAATCCCGGGGATGGTGGCGTTCACGGTTCTGACTCTGCTGGGCCTATGGCTGGCGATGACCTATCTGGCGCGCTACATCGTCCTATCGTTGCTGGCGGCGTGTT